>Ga0138256_10005272_pt1 | contig 13691 bp, 9 predicted proteins | sample KNB2016incub_MG_FD_105486 | JGI IMG/M metagenome (GOLD analysis project Ga0138256, IMG submission 105486) | Active sludge microbial communities from wastewater in Klosterneuburg, Austria - KNB2014incub_MG | ecosystem: Engineered > WWTP > Activated sludge > Unclassified | place: Austria...
GGAGATATTCGGTTCATACGCTTGATGGATACCTTAGTGATATCGGTCAATTTGCCGGGTTCTTGCATATGCAATACGGTGAAAGCGATCTAAGTCAGGCTACCCATCAGCATGTCCGGAGTTGGGTTGTATCCTTGTTGGGCCATAAAAGTCAGACTGTTTCCATAAGGAGGAAGTTATCTTCTCTTACCCATTTGTATAAATGGATGAGGAAAAAAGAACTGATCAATATCAATCCGCTCCAGAAAGTACATTTGCCGAAAGTTCCTGAACGCCTTCCAAAGGCTCTCCCGGAATCAGTTATCCATCATTTATGGTCGTCATTTGCTCATGATAATGAGTCACTTACGTATTCAAATCTGAGGGATCATGCCATGATTGGGTTATTATACGGATCCGGCCTGAGGAGGAGCGAGCTTATAGGCCTTACCTGGCCGGACATCGATATTTCACGGGGATCGATCAGAATCAAAGGAAAAGGAAGAAAATATCGTCAGGTTCCTGTCAGCAAGGAAATAATTGACTTATTGGCGAGGCTCAAAGCATCTGCACAAGAAACTTTTGAAGGCTTGGCTGTGGAACAGGTAATTCTTACGGATAGCGGAAAACCTTGTTATCCTAAATTTGTCTATAACAGAGTAGTGACGATGCTTGGAACTGTCACAACGGCTGAAAAGAAAAGTCCTCATATCCTGAGACACAGCATGGCCACGCACCTTATGGACCATGGAGCTGAATTAAATGCTGTAAAGGAAATCCTGGGACATGCCAGTCTTGCGGCAACACAGGTTTATACGCACAATTCATTATCAAGAATAAAAGAAGTTTACCGGCAAGCGCATCCTGCTTCAAGGCAGAAGGCATGAATCGGGATCTATAATTTTTTAATCAACATCATATTTAACCAATAAAACACAAGATTATGAAGATTCACTTGACAGCGATTCATTTTGATGCTGACCAGAAACTGATTGATTATATTGAGAAAAAGGCATCCAAACTGAATCAGTTTTTTGATAGGATTACGGACGCGCAGGTTCTCCTGAAATTGGAAAACTCAGGGCAGGTAAGGGATAAAATAGTTGAATTAAAGTTGATGGTACCCGGGGATACGCTGATCGCAACAGAAGTGAGCAAGACATTTGAAGGTGCTGCAGATGCTGCGGTGGATAATATGAAAAGGCAGTTGAACAAGCATAAAGAGAAGCTTCAGGATAAATCCGGGAATACAAAGTCATCCGCGGCATAGAAAATTATTGCCGGGTAATCATATTAAAATCTTAGAATAGTTATATCTTTGCATTCGCTTTCGGGGAAAGCCCTGGAAAAGTATATATAATTCATTGATATACAGGTTGATACACATCAAAATCAGCCTCTGAATCAAAAAGATTACAATACCCAATTTGATAGGTTAATGTGACTTTCGCTACTCCCTGATGGTAATTGGGGATCATTTATTCGTAGACACTGAAAGATCAAGTGAGCACTTTTGTGAAAGACCATAGGGGCTACAGACTTTCTTCATAGGCCAGTGTAGCTCAGTTGGTAGAGCAGCTGATTTGTAATCAGCTGGTCGGGGGTTCGAGTCCCTCTACTGGCTCAACTGTCGGTTTTTAGTGAGACGGACACAAAGTAAGGAGGGGGTGCGCCGGAGTTGGAGAGCCGGGCCAGACTGTAAATCTGGTGTCTCAGACTGAATAGGTTCGAGTCCTATCACCCCCACAATCCGGAGTGTGTGTGAGTGTGGATGTGTGAGTGTGAGGGACTTTAAAGCGAAAGGAACACGATGCGAATTGAAAAGAATGAATATGCGGGCGTAGCTCAGTTGGTAGAGCATCAGCCTTCCAAGCTGAGGGTCGAGGGTTCGAGTCTCTTCGCCCGCTCTGTACTATCGCAACAAAGGTTGTGATGCAAGCCGATGTAGCTCAGCGGTAGAGCACTTCCATGGTAAGGAAGGGGTCAAGGGTTCAATTCCCTTCATTGGCTCAGACGCTTATCATGTAGATTGAACATAGTAAAACAAGGAATCAGTATTTCGTTAATTTATATCTTCTAAAAAATAGATCCATGGCAAAAGAAACCTTTCAGCGGACCAAACCTCACGTAAACATCGGTACTATCGGTCACGTTGATCACGGAAAGACAACGCTTACAGCGGCAATTACATCAGTATTGTCAGATATGGGATTGGCTAAAAAGGCATCCTATGACTCTATTGATGCAGCTCCTGAAGAAAAAGAAAGAGGTATCACGATTAACACAGCTCACGTAGAGTATGAGACCGTCGCACGGCACTATGCTCACGTTGACTGTCCTGGCCACGCTGACTATGTAAAAAACATGGTAACGGGTGCTGCCCAGATGGATGGTGCTATCTTGGTTGTAGCTGCAACTGACGGACCGATGCCGCAAACCCGCGAGCACATCCTGCTTGCACGCCAGGTTGGTGTACCTAAGATCGTAGTCTTTATGAATAAGGTAGATCTTGTTGATGACGCGGAAATGCTCGAGCTTGTTGAAATGGAAGTTCGCGAACTTCTGGAACAATATGGTTTCGATGGCAACAATTCTGCTATCATCAAAGGCTCAGCATTAAAAGCTCTTGAAGGTGAAGCTAATGGTGTTGCGTCTATCAAGGAATTGATGGATGCTGTGGATACACAAATCCCTAATCCAGTTCGCGAAATCGACAAGCCATTCCTTATGCCGGTAGAGGATGTATTCTCTATCACAGGTCGTGGAACAGTTGCTACAGGTCGTATCGAGCGTGGTGTGATCAACACTGGTGATACTGTTCAGATCATCGGTATGATGAAAGAAGGTGAAAAACCTTTGACATCAACGGTTACCGGAGTTGAGATGTTCCGTAAAATCCTTGACAGAGGTGAAGCTGGCGATAATGCAGGTCTTCTCCTCAGAGGTATTGAAAAGGACCAGATCCACCGTGGTATGGTTATTTGCAAACCGGACTCCGTTAAGCCTCACAAGAAATTTAAGTGCGAAGTATACGTACTTGGAAAGGATGAAGGTGGACGTCATACACCATTCTTTAATGGTTACCGCCCACAGTTCTATTTCCGTACAACGGACGTAACAGGTGATTGTAAATTACCTGAAGGTGTTGAAATGGTAATGCCTGGGGATAACGTTTCCCTTGAAGTAACCCTGATCAATACAATCGCTATGGAGAAAGGACTTCGTTTCGCTATCCGCGAAGGAGGCCGTACAGTTGGTGCAGGTCAGGTGACAGAAATCCTTGACTAAATCCGGCACGGATCAAATACTGATTAATCATCCGGCAGGGAAAATGCCAAAGGGAATTATCCCTGCCGGATTTTTTGAATAAAATTTTTGCTTTATCCTTTATTAAATATCCGATAGCGGATGTTGATGAAAGATGAGGATTTTTAGGGAGGTAGCTCAATTGGTAGAGCGGCGGTCTCCAAAACCGTAGGCTGCGGGTTCAATTCCTGTCCTCCCTGCCAGCAGAATTGGTTGACCGTTGGATGAACGTTGAACGGTAATTTGAAAGTAAAAAAAGACGATGGAACAGATAAAGCTATATCTCATCGAGAGTTATAACGAGTTGATCAACAAAGTGACCTGGCCTACCTGGGCTAATCTTCTGGGCAGTACAAAAGTTGTTTTGATAGGGTCACTGATCATAGCACTGGTTGTCCTCCTGATGGATGCATTCAGTAAGCAATTTACAGAGCTACTGTATAATCTATAACTGAGTACAGCATGTCTGAAGGCAAAAAGTGGTATTCATTACGCGTGATCTCCGGAAAGGAGCGCAAGATTAAAGAGCGCATCGAGCTGGAAATCAAAAGAGCAGGCTGGGACGATGTCGTCACCCAGGTGCTTGTGCCTTCGGAGAAAGTGTATAAAATCAGGAACGGGAAAAAGGTGATCCTGGATCGCAATATTCTCCCTGGTTATATTTTGTTAGAAGCTGATCCTGAACGATTCTCTTCAGAAATTGTTCTCGGTATCTCTAACATGCCAAATGTCATTCATTTCCTGGGTCGGCAGTCACCGATTCCGATGCAGGAAAGTGAAGCAAACAGGATGCTTGGTAAAGTGGACGATTCCCAGGGATTGGTAGAATCCATGGTTGAACCCTTTATCCAGGGTGAAATGGTTAAAATCATTGATGGTCCGTTTAACGATTTTGTCGGGGACATCAAGGAAATCAATGAAGAAAAGAAGAAACTGAAAGTCATTGTAAAGATTTTCGGCAGAGGAACAGAGGTGGAGCTTAACTTTATGCAGGTTGAGAAAACCTCTTGATAATAAGATAATTAGACATTAAGACCTAAAGTCCATTATGGCAAAGGAAATAGAAACATTCATCAAATTGCAAGTGAAAGGCGGCGCCGCTAATCCAGCCCCTCCGGTAGGTCCAGCATTAGGATCTAAAGGGGTTAATATCATGGAGTTTTGCAAACGCTTCAACGCTCGTACCGCGGATACCCCGGGCAAACTTGTTCCAGTCATCATCACTGTATACAAAGACAAGTCATTCGAATTTGAACTCAAGACTGCTCCGGCAGCAGTTCAGTTGCTTGAGGCATCCAAAGTAAAATCAGGCTCACCAGAACCAAATCGTAAGAAAGTAGGCTCTGTCACCTGGGATCAGGTAACCCTGATTGCCCAGGATAAAATGAATGACCTGAATGCTTTCACTCTTGACTCAGCTGTTTCAATGGTAGCCGGAACCGCAAGGAGTATGGGATTGACCGTTACAGGAACACCACCTGCAGGGATCATAGTGAAAGTTTAACAACTGTAAAGACACTTCTTTCCCAAAAAGATGGGAAAAGGAACTATAAGATTAATTCATTAAAAGGGAGTAATTGGTTTTTATACCCGTTGCGCCAAAACCTTTAAAATAATTTTTGAATGGCTAAGCTTAGCAAAAAAATGGCTATCGCTGTCAAGAAAGTAGATAGCGCCAAGCTTTATGACCTCGCTGAGGCAATGAAGTTGGTAAAGGAAGTGAATGTGACGAAGTTTGACTCCTCAGTTGATCTTCACATTCGCTTAGGTGTTGACCCGAGAAAGGCCGACCAGGCTATTCGGGGCACTGTAAGTCTCCCTCACGGAACAGGTAAAACAAAGAAAGTCCTTGTGTTATGTACCCCTGACAAGGTTCAGGAAGCCATGGATGCCGGTGCAGATTTCGCCGGACTGGATGAGTATATCGCAAAGATCCAGGAAGGATGGACCGGAATTGATGTCATCGTTGCGATGCCATCTGTCATGGCCCAGGTTGGTAAAGTGGGTAGAATCCTCGGTCCACGTGGATTGATGCCAAATCCTAAATCCGGTACAGTTACTATGGATATAGCTGGTGCTGTTACGGAAGTGAAGGCAGGTAAAATTGCTTTCCGGGTAGATAAATTTGGTATTATACATTCTCCTGTCGGACGTGTTTCATTTACTGCTGAAAAATTGCAGGAAAATGCCCTCGAACTTCTTCACACCATTCAAAGACTCAAGCCAAGCAGCGCGAAAGGAATCTATATGAAGACGATTTCCGTGGCCTCAACGATGAGTCCGGGCATTAACATAGACACTAAAGTGGTTTAATCAGTGGAATAATCAGTGGTATAATCCAGTCCAACCTAACGAGCAGAGTATTCTAAACTTATAGTACGATGAAGAAACAAGAAAAAGAAAAAGTCATTGAAGTGTTGCGCGATAAATTCGACAACAGTTCATTCATATATTTTACTGATGCATCAGCCATGACCGTTGCGCAGGTGAACAAACTGAGACGTATGTGTTTTCAGAAGGGCATTGAAATGACCGTCGTGAAAAACACCCTGGCGCGCAAAGCCATGGAAAGTCTTGGTGAAGAGCGGGGATTTGCACCTGTATTCGCTGCATTGGAAGGCCCTACAGCCATCATGCTTACGGATACAGCAAGTGCTCCTGCTAAGCTCATCAAGGAGTTTCGTAGCAAGGACGGTAAGAAACCTGTATTAAAAGCGGCGTATATAGACACCGATATTTTCTTTGGTGATGATCAGTTAGATACACTGATCGCACTCAAGTCCAAAGAAGACCTCGTCGGAGACATCATCATGCTCCTTCAGTCTCCTGCCAAGAATGTTATTTCTGCGCTTAAGTCAAGCGCCAGCACAATAGCAGGATTGGTGAAGACACTTGAAGAGCGTGCATCCTAAGGCTTCCAAGTTTTCAAACATATTAATCCAATTTTGACAATTACTTAAAAAAAACAAAAACATGGCAGACGTTAAAGCATTAGCCGAACAGTTGGTAAACCTTACTGTGAAAGAGGTTAGCGAACTGGCTAACATTCTGAAATCTGATTACGGTATTGAGCCAGCAGCAGCTGCAGTATCCTTTGCCGCACCTAGTGCAGGAGGAGGTGAAGCAGCAGCTCCGGCAGAGAAGACCGAATTCGACATCTTCTTGAAGAATGCCGGTGGCAACAAACTTCAGGTAGTAAAGGAAGTGAAGACATTACTTGGCCTTGGGCTCAAAGAAGCTAAAGACCTCGTGGATGGCGCTCCAGCAATGTTGAAGCAAGGTGCTCCTAAAGATGAAGCTAACTCTGTAAAAGCAGCCCTCGAAGCTGCAGGTGCAGAAGTGGAGCTGAAATAAGGAGTGGGGAAGGGAGACCAAAATTACCTAATCTTAAACTGATGACATCACCAAAACAAAAGGTGCATCATTGAGGTATACCATTGTATTCATACAAGGCATAGTCGGAAGGTGGATTCCATCTTCCGGCTCTGCTATTTATGTCAGCTTGCATTTAGTTCAACAGCGTTTTCATCCTAAATCGTAATTATCCATGGCCGGTAACTCAGCTGTAAAGTCCCACACAAAAGAGAGAGTCAATTTTGGAAAAATTGACCTCAATACATTATACCCGGATTTTCTCGAGATCCAATTGAAATCCTTCCAGGAGTTTTTTCAATTAGAGACAACTCCGGAAAACAGGAGTAATGAAGGGCTCTATAAAGTATTCCAGGAGAACTTTCCGATCTCAGATTCCCGGAGCATTTTCGTTTTGGAATTCCTCGATTATTTCATTGATCCTCCAAGGTACAGGATTGAAGAATGTATGCACCGTGGGTTGACCTATAGCGTGCCGCTCAAGGCTAAGCTCAGGTTGTCCTGCAACGATGAAGAACACATCGATTTTGAGACGATTGTCCAGGATGTATTCCTTGGCAACATTCCCTATATGACGCCAAAGGGAACCTTTGTGATCAATGGATCTGAGCGCGTTATTGTGTCTCAGCTTCACAGGTCTCCTGGTGTTTTCTTTAGCCAGTCGTACCACCCAAATGGTACTAAAATTTATTCCGCCCGTGTCATCCCATTCAAGGGAGCTTGGATGGAATTTGCAACAGATATCAACAATGTGATGTATGCGTACATCGACAGGAAGAAAAAATTTCCTGTAACTACATTGTTAAGAGCTATCGGCTTTGACTCTGACCGTGAAATCCTCAGTTTATTCGAACTGGCCGAAGAAGTAAAGGTGAGTAAGGCTGCACTGAAGAAAGCGATCGGAAGAAAACTCGCAGCGCGTATTCTCCGCAAGTGGACAGAAGACTTCGTGGATGAGGATACAGCAGAAGTGGTGACCATCGAACGTAACGAGATTATTCTTGAACGTGATGTCATCATTGACGAAGATCATATTGACATGATCCTCGAAGCTAATGAGTCTACCATCATCCTTCAGCGTGAAGATATCGGTGAGGATTACTCCATTATCTACAATACACTTCAGAAAGACCCTACCAGCTCCGAAATGGAAGCTGTTCAATATATCTACCGTCAGCTAAGAGGTTCTGATCCACCGGATGAAGAAACTGCACGTGGTATCATTGATAAATTGTTTTTCTCTGATAAACGATACAACCTGGGTGACGTAGGTCGCTATAAAATAAACCGCAAGCTTGGTCTCGAGATTGACAAGGACCTTCAGGTACTGACGAAAGAAGATATTACGTCTATCGTCAAGTATCTGGTGAGTCTGACCAATCAGAAAGCTGAGCTCGATGACATTGATCACTTATCCAACAGACGGGTACGTACTGTAGGCGAGCAATTGTATGCACAGTTTGGTGTTGGTCTTGCGAGAATGGCAAGGACGATCAGAGAGCGTATGAACGTTCGGGACAATGAGGTGTTTACGCCAATTGATCTGATCAATGCACGTACACTTTCATCAGTGATCAACTCATTTTTCGGAACAAGCCAATTATCGCAGTTCCTTGATCAAACCAACCCGCTATCTGAGATCACGCATAAGCGTAGGATTTCAGCACTAGGCCCAGGCGGTCTGTCAAGAGAGCGTGCAGGCTTTGAGGTTCGGGACGTTCACTATTCCCACTATGGTCGACTATGTACTATTGAAACACCGGAAGGACCAAACATTGGTTTGATCTCTACGCTGTGTGTACATGCCAAGATCAACAAGATGGGATTCCTTGAGACTCCTTACAGACGCGTTGCGGATGGAAAGGTAGTGCTGAAAGGAAATGCTGAATACCTGACAGCAGAAGGAGAAGATTACTTGAAAATTGCACAAGCCAATACGCCTGTTGATAAGACCGGACTCTTCATGACCGATAGGATCAAGGCAAGAGAGCATGGTGATTTCCCTATGTTGACTCCTGAGGAAATTGAATACATGGACGTAGCACCTAACCAGATTGTTGGTGTGTCTGCATCCCTGATTCCTTTCCTTGAAAATGATGATGCTAACCGTGCATTGATGGGATCAAACATGCAACGTCAGGCAGTGCCTTTGATCAAACCTGCTTCTCCGATTGTGGGAACAGGCCTTGAAGCAAAGGTCGCCCTTGATAGCCGGATGCTTATCAATGCTGAAGGTCCTGGTATAATTCAATACGTTGATGCTACAAGAATCACGATCAAGTATGACCGTTCTGAAGAAGATCAACTGGTCAGTTTTGAAGATGATCTGAAGACTTATTACCTGACCAAATTCCAACGTACAAATCAAGGTACTTGTATTAACCTGAAACCAATTGTTAAGAAAGGTGACAGAGTGAAAGAAGGTACGATCCTTTGCGATGGATATGCAACAGAGAAAGGTGAATTAGCACTAGGACAAAATCTTAAAGTGGCTTTCATGCCATGGAAAGGCTACAACTTTGAAGATGCTGTAGTATTGTCTGAGCGCGTTGTAAAGGAAGATATTTTTACATCCGTACACATTGAGAGTTTCGAACTTGAAGTGCGTGATACCAAGTTAGGTGAAGAGGAACTTACAAACGACATCCCAAATGTCAGTGAGGAAGCAACTAAGGACCTTGATGAGAATGGTATCATCCGTATTGGTGCTGGTGTAAAGGAAGGCGACATCCTTATTGGAAAGATCACTCCTAAGGGGGAAACAGATCCAACACCTGAAGAGAAACTACTTAGAGCCATCTTCGGTGATAAAGCTGGTGATGTAAAGGATGCTTCACTTACTGCACCTCCGTCTACGGATGGAGTTGTAATTGACAAGCAACTTTTCGCAAGAGCGAAGAAAGATAAATTCCAGAAGGCGCAGGAGAAGAAACTCATTGACCAATTGGATGATAAACATTCTGTTGCCATCAATGAACTCAAGACACTCCTCATCGACAAGTTGTCAGTGTTGATTAAAGGCCAATCATCTAATAGTGTAAAAACTATTTATGGTGAGGTAGTGATCAACAAGGGTAATAAGTTTACGCCTAAGGTTCTTAAGGCAATTGATTTTAGCCAGATTGATTACACGGGTTGGACCGGTGACAAACATACAGATTCATTGATCTCAAGATTACTGCACAATTACAGTATCAAGGTCAATGAAGAAATCGGCCGGTACAAACGTGAGAGTTTCAATATCAGCATCGGTGACGAATTGCCACCAGGAGTATTGAAGCTGTCTAAAGTATATCTCGCCCGCAAGCGTAAATTGAAAGTAGGAGATAAGATCGCAGGTCGTCACGGTAATAAGGGTATTGTTTCCAAGATCGTACGCCAGGAGGATATGCCATTCCTTGAGGATGGAACTCCGGTGGATATTGTTCTCAATCCACTAGGTGTACCTTCCCGTATGAACCTTGGACAGATATTTGAAACTGTACTTGGATGGGCCGGTGAAAAACTTGGTGTCAAGTATGCAACGCCAATTTTTGATGGTGCTGCCCTTGATGAAATACAAGGTCAGATCAACGAAGCAGGATTACCTGAATTGGGACAAACGTACTTGTATGATGGTAATACAGGTGACAGGTTCCACCAGCAAGCAACGGTTGGTGTCATCTATGTCCTCAAGTTGTCTCACATGGTTGATGATAAGATGCACGCAAGGTCCATTGGTCCATACTCATTGATTACGCAGCAACCTCTTGGTGGTAAAGCACAGTTTGGAGGTCAGCGTTTTGGTGAGATGGAAGTTTGGGCACTCGAAGCATATGGTGCATCCAATATCCTGCAAGAGTTACTTACTATAAAATCAGACGATATCATAGGAAGAGCTAAAGCATATGAAGCCATCGTGAAAGGTGACAATATGCCTGAACCTCACATTCCTGAGAGTTTCAATGTATTGGTGCATGAACTTCGCGGTCTTGCACTTGATGTAAAATTTGATTGATTCATTCCTTTTCATACTTAAGCTATAGACTATGTCTCTTAAAAAGAAGCACGTCAAACAAAAGCAGTTTTTTCGCAGCATATCGCTGAGCCTGTCTTCTCCGGATGATATCCTGGAGCGTTCATATGGTGAAGTGTTGAAGCCTGAAACGATCAATTACCGCTCCTATAAACCAGAGCGTGACGGATTGTTTTGTGAAAGGATTTTTGGTCCTGTCAAGGATTTCGAATGCTATTGCGGTAAATACAAGCGTATCCGTTATAAAGGTATCGTCTGTGACCGTTGTGGTGTAGAAGTTACTGAAAAGAAGGTAAGGCGTGAAAGAATGGGACACATCAAATTGGTGGTTCCTGTTGTACATATCTGGTTCTTCAAATCACTTCCAAATAAGATTGGTTATATCCTTGGTTTGTCATCTAAAAACCTTGAGTCGATTATCTACTACGAAAGGTATGTAGTGATCAAGCAAGGGGTGAAAGCAGATGAAGGCGTTGATATGATGGACCTTCTCACAGAAGAAGAATATTTTGATGTGCTGGATACACTTCCTGAAGGCAATCAGATGTTGGATGATTCAGATCCAAATAAGTTTATAGCCAAGATGGGCGCTGAGGCTATTTTTGACCTCCTTGCAAATATTGATCTTAAAAAACTTTCGGATAATCTTCGTCACCAATCTGCTACAGAGACTTCTCAACAGAGAAAATCTGAAGCATTAAAAAGATTGCGCGTAGTAGAAGCTATCCGCGAAGGAAATACGCATACAGAAAACCGTCCTGAATGGATGGTGATTAAATATCTTCCGGTTATACCACCGGAGCTTCGTCCTCTTGTGCCATTGGATGGTGGACGTTTTGCAAGTTCGGATCTGAATGACCTTTACAGAAGGGTCATCATCAGGAACAATCGTCTGAAACGATTGCTGGACATCAAAGCGCCTGAAGTAATCCTTCGTAATGAGAAGCGGATGTTGCAGGAGGCAGTTGATTCATTGTTCGATAACTCCAGAAAATCTAATGCTGTAAAGGCAGAAGGTGGACGTGCCTTGAAATCACTCAGTGATATCCTCAAAGGAAAGCAAGGTCGTTTCCGTCAGAACCTTCTTGGAAAACGTGTAGACTACAGTGGTCGTTCGGTGATCGTAGTAGGACCTACATTGAAACTGCATGAGTGCGGTCTTCCAAAAGGTATGGCTGCGGAATTGTTCAAACCATTTATCATCAGGAAACTGATTGAGAGAGGGATTGTCAAGACTGTAAAATCGGCCAAGAAGTTAGTGGATCGTAAAGAGCCTGTGATATGGGATATCCTTGAAAACATTCTGAAAGGACACCCTGTATTACTTAACCGTGCTCCGACGTTGCACAGACTTTCTATTCAGGCTTTCCAACCACAGTTGGTAGAAGGAAAAGCTATCCAGTTACACCCTCTTGTTTGTACCGCGTTTAACGCTGACTTTGACGGCGACCAGATGGCGGTACACGTTCCACTTGGACAAGCTGCTATCCTTGAAGCACAGTTATTGATGCTTGCATCACATAACATGCTAAATCCTCAGGATGGATCTCCGGTTACCCTTCCTTCACAGGATATGGTACTTGGACTCTATTACCTGACAAAGGAAAGAAGGTCATCTGATGGCCCAAAAGTTCAAGGTGAGGGTAAGACTTTTTACAGTGCAGAAGAAGTTGTCATTGCACACAACGAAGGCAAACTTGATCTTCATGCGATCATCAATGTCCGCATCAGTGTGGAAGATGAAAGCGGAAACCGCGTCAATAAGATTATTGAAACGACTACTGGTAAAGTACTCTTCAATGAAGTAGTACCAAGTCAGGTACCCTATATCAACATCCTGTTGACCAAAAAGAATCTTCGTAAAGTCATCGGAGATATTCTGATCAGGACGAACTTCCCACGAACAGCACAGTTTCTTGATGATATCAAGGACTTAGGTTTTAGCTGGGCGTTCAGGGCTGGTCTTTCCTTTAAATTGGGAGACCTGATCACTCCTTCGATCAAGGAAGAAACATTGAAAGCTGCGCAGAAGGATGTGGATGAAGTATTTGCCAATTACAATATGGGTCTTATCACTGAAAACGAGCGATATAACCAGACGATTGATAAGTGGACATATGCTGACAACAAGATCACAGAGAGTCTGATGAAAGAATTGTCTACGCACAACCAGGGATTCAACTCAGTATTTATGATGTTGGACTCAGGTGCGAGAGGATCTAAGAATCAGATCAAGCAGCTTTGTGGATTGAGAGGTCTGATGGCTAAGCCAAGGAAATCAGGAGATACAGGAAGGGCGGTTATTGAAAACCCGATCCTTTCTAACTTCCTTGATGGATTGAGTGTACAGGAATACTTTATCTCTACACACGGTGCCCGTAAGGGTCTTGCGGATACAGCGCTCAAGACAGCTGATGCAGGTTACCTGACAAGACGTCTCGTTGACGTTGCACAGGATGTAGTTGTCATGGAGGAAGATTGCGAAACACTTCGGGGAATTGCTACTTCAGCCTTAAAGGATAATGAGAAGGTGATTGAAAGTCTTGCTTCAAGAATACAAGGCAGATATTCACTTTATGACATTGTCAATCCGATCAATGATGAGTTAATGATAGGTGCAGGTGAATATTTCACTGAAAGCATTTCTGAAAAGATAGAGGAGATTGGTATTGAAAAAGTAACGATTCGTTCAGTCCTTACTTGCGAAAGTAAACGAGGTACTTGTGCGAAGTGCTACGGTAAAAATCTTGCTACAGGACGAATTGCCGAAATGGGTGATGCAGTAGGTATCATCTCCGCACAGAGTATCGGTGAACCTGGAACGCAGTTGACCCTTAGAACTTTCCACGTGGGTGGTATTGCATCACTTTCCAAGAAAGAATATGAGCTCGTTGAGAAGTTCGATGGTGTCCTTGAGTTTGAAGACATCCGTACGGTGAAGTATGAAGATGAGGAAGGAAAACAAGAAGTTGTCATCTCCAGGTCCGGAGAAATCAAGATCACGGATCCTGAAGGTGGA
>Ga0138256_10005273_pt1 | contig 13690 bp, 9 predicted proteins | sample KNB2016incub_MG_FD_105486 | JGI IMG/M metagenome (GOLD analysis project Ga0138256, IMG submission 105486) | Active sludge microbial communities from wastewater in Klosterneuburg, Austria - KNB2014incub_MG | ecosystem: Engineered > WWTP > Activated sludge > Unclassified | place: Austria...
GCTATCCTGCTTCCCCACCGCACGCACCATGTGCGGGTCGCGGTACCAGCCTTTGTTCGCGAAGATGGCTGCGAGGTTGGCCATCTGCATGGGCACCACCAGCACTTCCCCCTGTCCAATGCTCAGACTGTAAATGGTGCTGAAAGCCCAGCTGTGCTTGCCGTAGATCTTATCGTAGAACGCCGCGTTCGGGATGCTGCCGCCTTTCAGGGCCGGCAGGTCCACCTTGGGTTTCTGTCCAAGTCCGAAGGTGCGCATGCCTTCGTTCCAATGGTCCAGATTGATGTTCGCTGCCACGAAACGATCGGAATGGTCGCCCTGCTCCATGAGGCGCTTGAAGACCATGTAGAAGTAAGGGTTGCACGAGTATTGGATCGCGCTCACGATGTTCCCCGCGTTCGGATGGTTGTGGCATCCCACCAGGCCCTTGTTGCAAGGGAAACCTGTGTTCGGGTTGATCACCGAATCCTCCAGCGCCAGGAGGGTTTGCACCAGTTTGTAGATGGACCCTGGCGGGTACTGTGCTTGCAGCGCGCGATCGAAGAGCGGCTTCAGCGTATCGCGTTGCAGGATGCCGTAGTTGGTGTTCCGCACGCGGCCCACGAGCAGTTCGGGATCGTACCCGGGCGAGGTCACCAGGCACAGGATCTCGCCCGACTTGGGCTCGATGGCCACGATGCTGCCTTTCTTGCCTTGCATGAGCCGTTCCCCATACGCCTGCATCTCGGCATCGATGCTGGTATAGAGATGCTTGCCTTCGTAGGCCAGCGTATCGTAGAGGCCGTTCTTGTAGGGGCCTTGGATCTTGTTATGTACGTCCACCACCACGTACTTCACGCCGCGCTTGCCGCGCAGTTCGGGCTCATAGTAAGCCTCCAGACCACCCACGCCGATCACGTCACCGGGTTTGTAGTAGGGGTCCTGTTCCACCTTCTTCGCGTCCACCTCGCTGAGGTAACCGAGCATGTGCGCACCGATGCGACGCGGGTAGGTGCGCAGGGTACGGCTCTGTCCATAGAACCCCGTGTACTTGTGCAGGTGGACCGCAATAGCCGCGTACTGGTCGGCCGTGATCTGCTTTTCGAACACCGACGGCTTGTAGCTGCTGTATCGGCCGGCATCGCGCACGCGTTTCTTCACTTCGTCCGCCGACACGCCGATCAACCGGGCGAAGGCGACCGTATCGAAGGGTTGTACTTCGCGCGGCACCACCATGATGTCATACACGGGGGTATTGGCCACGAGCAGCTCGCCATTGCGGTCGAGGATCAATCCACGCGCCGGGAACACGGTGATCTGCCGTTCGCTGATGTTCGCCGCCTCGGCCTTCCAGTGGCTGTCCACCACCTGCACCCAGAAGAGCCGCAGGATGAACACCGAACTGATCAGCAACACCGCTGCGATCAGGACGTATTTGCGTTCCTCAAAATTCATGCCCGTTCACGCCCCGACCTGCGCGCGAGGAGTTGTACCAATAGGCAAAGCACCAACGTGAAAACCCCGCTGGTGAGCGCTCGAAGAAAGGTGGAGAAGAAGCGATCGAAGCGGTGCAGTTCGAAAAGGAAAAGCCAGAGATGGTGTACCAGCACCAATACACCCGCGTAGGTCAGGAACCAGGAGAAGCCCATGTGCTGCGTGTCCGGGCGCATGCCGAACTCATAGCCTTCGCGCGGGGCAAGAAGGCGTTGCCAGAAGGACCGCACGTACATCATGACCAGGCAGGCGGTGGTGTGCATGCCGGCGGTGTTGTTGAACAGGTCCATCGCGCCTCCCAGGAGACCGCCGATCATGAGCAAGGCCCAGGCGGGCAGTTCAAAGGGCAACAACAAGAGGGCGAGCACATACAGATAGGGGATCATCCATCCGTTGGCCACGTCGAGGTGGTCCAGGACCAGGATCTGCAGCGCCAGCAGCAACAGGACACGAAGGATGTTGGAGAGGACCGTGCCGATCATGGTCGCACCACTTGGGCCTCTAGGCTATCGCGTTCCATTTTGGCCAGGTCCTTCACCACATAGACCGGTCCGCTGCGTGTGAGGTCCTCGGTGAGGCGCACGGTGATCGTATGGTAGTTACTGCTCGGGTCGTTGCGCAGTTCCGTGACCACCCCCACCGGAATGCCTGGCGGGAAGATGCCATCGCCGCCGCGGGTCACCAACGTGTCGCCGTGCTTCACAGGCGCATGCTTGCCGATGTCCACGACCGATGCGGTGCGCGGGTCGCCGGTATCCCAGCTCAGTAAGCCGAAGTGCCCGGAACGCGGAAGCACCACACTGGTGTTCAGTTCAGGGTCCAGCACGCTCACCACCACGCTGAAGCGTGGACCCGCGGCGCTCACCACGCCTACGATCCCATCCGTGCCGATCACGCCCATGTCAGGACCAACACCGGCCTGGGTGCCTTTATCCAGTGTAAGGGTATTGCGCTGCCGGTGTGTGGTGCTGTTCACCACGCGTGCGGCCAGCATGTCGTACCGCACTTCGTGTATCGTGTCCTGGAACGCGATGAAGCGGCTGTAGACAGGGGCGTAGGAGGTGCGATCGCGGCGGCGCAGGTCCGCGTTCTCATTGGCCAGGCGGAGGTTCACATCGCGCAGGGAGGTGAACTCCGTGATGTCGGTGCGCCAGGCGTACACCCGTCCGACCGCTGTGTTGGCGGTGCCCACCGCATGGGCACGGTGATGCTCATTGCCTGCTATGGTCCAGGCGTAGGAGAGAGCCATCAACACCAGAAAGAGCAAGGTGTTGCGGATCTTGAAAAGGAAGCGGAAAAGATCGCGCATGCTGTTCTCTGCTGTCCGCACACCCGCACCGCCGCATGCCGGTCCGGGCGTAATGTGTCACGCCCCTGCCGTCATTCCCGCATCAGGAACTGGAACCGGTCGATGTTCTTCAACGCGATGCCCGTGCCGCGTGCCACCGCGCGCAGGGGATCCTCGGCCACATGCACCGGTAGTTTCGTCTTGATGCTGATCCGTTTGTCCAGCCCGCGCAGCAGCGCACCGCCACCGGCCATATAGATGCCGGTCTTGTATATGTCCGCGCTCAGTTCCGGGGGGGTGGCCTCCAAGGCGCTCAGGATGGCCTCTTCGATCTTGCTGATGCTCTTGTCAAGCGCCTGCGCGATCTCCGAGTAGGTGACCGTGATCTCCTTGGGTATACCGGTCATCAGATCACGCCCGCGCACGGCATAGTCGGGCGGCGGGTTCTCCAGTTCGGTCATCGCGGCGCCCACTTCGATCTTGATCGTTTCGGCCGTGCGCTCACCCACCAGGATGTTGTGCTGGCGGCGCATGTACTCTTCGATGTCCTGCGTGAACTCATCACCCGCTACGCGGATGTTCTTGTCGCATACGATACCGCCCAGCGCGATCACCGCGATCTCCGAGGTCCCCCCGCCGATATCGATGATCATGTTGCCCATGGGCTCTTCCACATCGATCCCGATGCCGATCGCCGCGGCCATGGGTTCGTGGATCAGGTAGACCTCCTTCGCGCCCGCGTGCTCCGCACTGTCCCGCACGGCGCGCTTCTCCACTTCGGTGATGCCGCTCGGAATGCAGATCACCATACGCAGGTTCGGGGAGAACAACTGTCGACCGGGCTTGATCATCTTGATCATCCCTTTGATCATCTCTTCGGCGGCCTGGAAGTCCGCGATCACACCATCGCGCAGCGGCCGCACGGTTTTGATGTTCTCGTGCGTCTTGCCGTGCATCTGCTGGGCCTGGCGGCCGATGGCGATGACACGCCCGGTGGTACGGTCCACCGCCACAATGCTCGGTTCGTCCACCACCACCTTGTCATTATGGATGATCAAGGTGTTGGCCGTACCGAGGTCGATCGCGATCTCCTGGGTGAAGAAGTTGAACAAGCCCATGCTGATGGGTCAGTGTTTGAAGTGTCGGTGACCGGTGAGGACCATGGCGATACCCAGTTCGTCACATGCTGTGATGCTCTCCTGATCACGCACGCTCCCGCCAGGTTGCACTACGGCCGTGATGCCCGCTGTGGCGGCGATGGTGACGCAATCCGGGAACGGAAAAAAGGCATCGCTCGCCATCACCGCACCATGTAGGTCGAAACCGAATTTGTGCGCTTTGGCGATGGCTTGTTCCAATGCGTCCACCCGACTGGTCTGGCCGGTGCCACTGGCGAGGAGTTGTGCATCCTTGGCCAGAACGATCGCATTGCTCTTGCTATGCTTCACCAGGATGTTCGCGAAGGTGAGGTCCTCCTGTTGCGCCGCCGAGGGGGCCTTTTTCGTGACCGTTCGCATCCCATCGGATCGCACGAGCACTTGGTCGGCTCCTTGTTCGAGCCGTCCGTTCAGGACGGTACGCGACCTGATCGATGGGCGCTGGAAGGATCGGCGTTCCAAAATGATGCGGTTCTTCTTGTGGCGAAGCACCTCCAGCGCTTCCGGGTCGTAACCGGGAGCGGAGATGATCTCGAAAAAGATGGCGTCGATGGCTTCCGCAGTGGGCTTGTCGATGCGCGAGTTGGTGACCAATACACCACCGAACGCCGAGATCGGATCGGCCGCGAGGGACGCGTTCCAAGCCTCCTTCAGAGATGGCCGCACCGCCGCTCCGCAGGCGTTGTTGTGTTTGATGATGGCGAACGCATCGCCTTTCAGCGTGTCGAGATCATCGATGAGGTCCAGCGCTGCGTCCAGGTCCAACAGGTTGTTGTAGCTGAGCTCCTTGCCGTGCAATTGCGAGAAGAGCGCATCCAGATCGCCATGGAACGCAGCGTGCTGGTGCGGGTTCTCCCCGTACCGCAGCACATGTTCAGAGGCCGTCGCCCCGTTCTGGAACCAATCGCGGATGGCCCCGTCGTAACGTGCGCTCGCACCGAAGGCGAAAGCGGCGAGCGTTCTGCGTTCAGCCAGTGTTGTGGTACCGCCGTTCTCCAGGATCCGGGCGAGCTCGGGATACTGCTGGCGGTCGGAAATGATCACCACATCGGAATGGTTCTTCGCGGCGGCACGGATCAAACTGATGCCGCCGATGTCGATCTTCTCGATGATCTCGGCCTCGCTCGCGCCGCTCGATACGGTCGCCTCGAAGGGGTAGAGGTCCACCACCACAAGGTCGATCGGGGGGATGGCATATTCCTCCAACTGTGCGACATCGCTCGCGAGGTCGCGACGTCCGAGGATGCCGCCGAAGACCTTTGGATGCAGCGTTTTCACCCGGCCACCAAGGATGCTGGGATAGCTGGTAAGGTCCTCCACCGGAACCACGGGAACTCCCAACCCCTCAATGAACACCTGGGTGCCGCCGGTGCTGTATAGAGTGATGCCCAGCCGATGGAGTTCATGGACAATGGGGCCGAGACCGTCCTTGTGGTAGACGGAGATCAATGCGCTCTGAATGCGCTTCTGCCCGCTCAACGTGCCCTTCACGATCGATGGGCGCAAGTTTACGCTGCGCGGCACCCCGATCCGTGCGGTAGTGGTCCACGTTGCCCAAAGGTTACGAACAGAGTTCCCCACGTTAGGCGCCGAAAGCCACGGTCTTGGCTATCGGGCATGATCCTTACTGGACCGAACGATCGTAATGTGCCACAAGTCCCAGGCGCTCGCGCACACGGCGTAACGTCGCATGGGCCACCGCACGCGCCTTGTTGGCACCCACGCTGAGCAGTCGATCGAGTTCCGCAGGGTCGGCCAGCAGGCGTTGGAACGTATCCCTTTCTGTTCTGAAGCCGTCCAGAAGTGCTTCGAGGAGCTCCTTCTTCGCGTGCCCGTAACCATATCCGCCCGCGAGATAGTTGGCGCGCATCGTCGTCACGGCATGGGCAGGTGCGACCAAACGGAACAGTTTGAACACGTTGTCCGCCTCGGGCTCTTTCGGTGACTCCAGCGGCGTGCTATCGGTCACGATGGACATGACCTGCTTCTTAACCTCCTTTTCCGGTAGGAAGGGAACTATTGTGTTGCCGTAGCTCTTGCTCATTTTCTGCCCGTCCGTCCCGGGTACGGTCATCACTTCTTCCGCGATGCGGGCTTCGGGTGGTACGAGCACATCCCCGTGGGTGCGGTTGAAGGCGTTGGCTATGTCGCGCGTGATCTCGAGGTGCTGTCTTTGGTCCTTGCCGATCGGGACCACGTTCGCATCGTAGAGCAGAATGTCCGCTGCCATCAGCACGGGGTAATAGAACAACCCTGCGTTCACCTCGTGGAGACGTTCCTGCTTGTCTTTGAAGCTATGCGCGTTGGCGAGCATCGGATAAGGCGTCGAGCAACCCAGGTACCAGGTGAGTTCAGCTACCTCGGGCACGTCGCTTTGGCGATAGAAGGTGCATCGGTCGGTATCTAGGCCGCAGGCCACCCAAGCCGCGGCTACCGCATGGGTGTTGGCACGGAGCAGCTCGGCATCGCGGATCGTGGTGAGCGAGTGGAGGTCGGCAATGAACAGGAAGGCGTCATTGCCGGGGGTATCGCTCATTTCGATCGCTGGCCGGATCGCCCCCAGTACATTGCCCAGATGGGGGGTGCCTGTGCTCTGTATTCCAGTGAGGATGCGGGCCATGGCTTCGAGGAAGGGCGGCGAAGTTAGGCGGTTAGCTTTGCGGCCCTTTGTCAAATGGAATGAGCGAACATGTGCACCACGAACGGCCCGCCATCCGCGATGGTGAGGGTCGGCGGGTGCCGCTCTTCCGGTGGCTTTTCGCCCCGTTGCGCTTCGTCTACAAGGTGTGGTTCGCGCTCATGTTCTGGTCATCACTGCTCGTGCTCTACGTGCCTTTCAAGATCCTGCTCGGGAGGGAGCGGCGCTATCGCACCGCCTTTCGCCTGAAACGCGCCTGGGCCTTCTTCCTGCAATGGGCGGCACTGCTGCCACAGCGGGTCACTTGGAAAGGTCACCTGCCCGATCCGCCGTACGTAGTGGTGAGCAATCACAGCAGCTACCTCGACATTGTGCAGATGTTCAACCTGGTCCCCGACTATTTCCTCATGATGGGGAAGTACGAGCTCCAGCGTTGGCCTTTGTTCCGCATCTTCTTCAAGCGGATGGATATAGCCGTGAACCGGGGCAGCAGGGTAGAGGCCGCCAAGGCCTTTCGACGGGCCGCTGCGGCTATCGATCGCGGCGCCTGTGTGGTCCTCTTTCCAGAGGGTACCATTCCATTGACCGTCCCGCGCATGAAGCACTTCAAGGATGGGGCCCTGCGCCTGGCCATCGAAAAGCAGGTGCCCATCGTACCGGTCACGTTCCTCAACCATTGGCGTTTGTTCGGGGATCCCGAAGACCTCTTGAGCCGCGGGCACCCCGGGATCGCCAGGGCTGTGGTACACCCGGCCGTGGAGACCAGGGGTCTTACGGATGCCGATCTGGTAGTTTTGCGCCATCGCCTTTTCGACCTGATCGAAGCCCCCCTGCTGGAACATGAAGCTGGATGATGCCACACTGGACCGCATCGCTGAACTCGCACGCCTCGACTTCAGCGACCCTGCCAGACGCGCCGCCATGTTGAAGGATATGGAGCGGGTGCTGGCTTTCGTGGAGAAGCTGAACGAGGTGGATACCTCGGGCGTGGAACCGTTGATCTTCATGACCGAGGAAGAGAACGTACTACGCGAGGACCATGCTGTCCTATCAATAGGCAAACAGGACGCGCTCAGGAACGCTTCCGTGAAGGACAGTGATTACTTCAAGGTGCCGCGGGTCGTCGACAAGCGCTGAGGCTGCGCATGCCGGGGGCGCCCGAACTTTCCTGACAAGTCGCCGTAGGAAACCGGCGCGCGCCTTTTTTCTAGCGCTCGTTTTCTTCGCGAACTTTGATGCGCCCCGCCCGGGGGACCAATCGTATGCACATGAACAAGGGTAACGTCCTGCGCGTGGATCGCCACGCCACCATCGGCCAAAAAGAGCTGTTGAACGAGTATGTGAACAACAACAAGCCGGTCATCATTACAGACTCGGCGAAACAGTGGCCTGCTGTAGGCAAGTGGACCCCCGAGTTCTTCAAGAAGAACTACCCCAAGGTTTCTAGGGAGGTGCGCGGTGAGGTCATTACCCTCGCCGATCAGATCGACCGTGTTCTGGCCTCCACTCCAGAGCGCCCGGCCCCATATCCTTACAATCTGGAGGTGGAGGATTACTTCCCCGACCTGATGAAGGACCTGGAACCGCAGTTGTTGTTCGGGAAGATGGATCGCGGTGCTTCTCCTTTGATGCCTAAGATCCTGCTGCACGGAACCCCGATCCACGAAGTGTTCTTCGGCGGGAATGGCTCTTCCTTCCCCTTCGTGCATTATGACGCACTGTTCCTCCACACCCAGATCACCCAGATCTATGGGGATAAGGACTTTGTGCTCTATCATCCGAACGATTCGCAATACCTCTACCCACGTTCGGACAACGAGAAATTCTCGCGGGTGACGAATGTGTTCGAACCGGACCTGGTGAAATTCCCTTTGTTCGCCAAGGCCACGCCCTACTTCGAAACCTTACGCCAAGGGGAGACCATCTACTTCCCCTGCGGTTGGTGGCACACCACCCTCACCCATGCACCGAGCATCACCTATGGTCGCGTGGTCCTCAACTCATTGAACTACGACCGCTACCTGGACGACAAGTACAAACGTTGGATGGGCACCGGCCAGAGCAAATTGAAGGCGAACGCAGCTTATGCCGTGGGCAAAGTAGTGGGCGGCGTGATGTCCACGATGGAGGCCTTCCGCTGATCGGTCGGGAGCAAGTTTCCTGTTCGGATGGCGACCCAGGTTGCCGAGCCGTTCCTTCGAAGCGATAGCCTTGGCTTGGTGCCATGTACCTTGGCCGTCCCCATCCTCTGCTCATGTACGGAAGTCTTCAAACCCACCTTCAAAAGGAACTGGACGCTATTGACCAAGCCGGGCTTTTCAAGCGCGAACGTGTGATCACCAGTGACCAAGGGGCCGAGATCACCGTGCAGGGACGGCGGGTCCTGAATTTCTGTGCGAACAACTACCTCGGCCTCAGCTCCCACCCGGAGGTGGTGAAGGCTGCGCATGAGACCTTGGATTCGAGGGGTTTCGGGCTTTCCTCTGTGCGTTTCATATGTGGCACTCAGGACATCCACAAGGATTTGGAGGCCAAGCTTGCTTCGTTCCACAGCACAGAAGATACCATCCTGTATGCCGCTTGCTTCGATGCGAACGGGGGCGTGTTCGAACCGCTGTTCGGAGAGGAGGATGCCATCATCAGCGACGCGCTGAACCACGCGAGTATCATCGATGGGGTCCGGTTGTGCAAGGCGGCCCGATACCGCTATGCGAACAACGACATGGGCGATCTGGAAGCGCAGCTGAAGGTCGCCACAGAGAAGAAGCACAGGTTCAAGATCATCGTCACCGACGGGGTGTTCAGTATGGACGGTGTTGTAGCCGACCTGAAGGGCGTCTGCGACCTGGCCGATAAATACGGGGCTTTGGTAATGGTGGACGAATGCCATGCGGCCGGATTTATAGGCCGGACGGGTCGAGGCAGTGTGGAGCATTGCGGTGTAACAGGACGGGTCGACATCATCACCGGTACCCTGGGGAAAGCTCTGGGGGGCGCCATGGGCGGCTATACGACGGGTCGCAAGGAGATCATCGACATGCTTCGCCAACGAAGCCGTCCCTATCTGTTCAGCAATTCCCTCGCCCCATCCATCGTGGGTGCCTCCATTCGGGTGCTCGAGATCCTTACAGCGAGCACAGCGCTGCGCGACACCTTGGAGGCCAACGTGGTGCGTTTCCGCAGCGGCATAGAAGCCCTTGGCTTCACTACGGTCGGCGCGGGCGCCGCCATCGTGCCGGTCATGCTCGGGGACGCCAAACTCAGCCAGGTGATGGCCGATAAGTTGTTGGGGGAAGGCATCTATGTGATCGGGTTCTTCTACCCGGTGGTTCCTCAGGGCAAGGCGCGGATCCGGGTACAGTTGAGCGCGGGCCACACGCCCGAGCAGATCGATAAAGCACTGGCCGCGTTCGCAAAGGTCGGCCGGGAGTTGGGCGTCATTGCCTGACGGTCAAGGTGGTGTACGACCGCAGGCAGGATCTTCTATCTTCTCGCCCTCGTTCAGAACCTGCTCGGATACGGACCAACACTACCCCACCATGAGGATCACTACCCGCCGCACGCGCAACCTCCTCACCTTTTCGCTCATCGCCGGCGTCGTCCTGGTCTCGGCGTTCCAAACGTTCGAGTTGCCCAACGTGGGCTCGGCCGTGCCGACAAGCACCTTCACGAATTTCGAGTCCCCCCATGTGCATCCGTTGGACATGACCCCGGATGGCACCAAACTCCTTGCGGTCAACACCGCGAACAACACTCTGGAGGTGTTCCAGCTCGGTGCCCCGATGATGCTGAATGTCGCCAGCATCCCGGTCGGGTTGGACCCGGTCACCGTAAGGGTGCGAAACAATAACGAAGCCTGGGTGGTGAACCAGGTGAGCGATGAGATCAGTGTGGTGGACCTTACTCAGAACCTGGTGGTACGCAGCATTACCACCGAGGATGAGCCTGCCGACGTGGTCTTTGCGGGCTCCCCACAGAAGGCTTTCGTTTCCTGTGCGGGACGCGAAAGCGTACAAGTGATCGACCTCGTTTCCTATGCGGTCACTTCGGAAGTTCTGCTCAAAGGAGAACAGCCGCGTGCGTTGGCCGTAAGTCCGAACGGGAGCACGGTCTACTGCGCCTTCTTCGAGAGCGGCAACGCCACCACTGTCCTGAACGGGAACAACTTCTTCAATTTCCAGCATGGCACTTTTGGCAACGGGGTCCCGAAGCGCGGGGTCTGTTCCCCCCAAGGTGGTTGCACGGTCATACCGAACGACGTGACCAATCCGGCCGGGCCCTACGGTGGTGCGGTCGACCCGGTCGCAGGCATCATACCCAATGCGGGCACCGGCTTCAACCCGCCGTTCAATACGAGCAACCCGCCCACCCCAGAGACCAAGAGCATCATCGTGCGCAAGAACGCGGCCGGACAATGGTTCGATGACAACGGGGGCAACTGGACGAACATGGTTTCGGGCAGCGCTGCGGACAAGGCCCGCATGACCGGTTGGGACATGCCCGATCGTGATGTGGCCGTGATCGACGCCAACGCCCCGAGCACCGCCGGCACGACCTACCAGACGCGTCTAGGGAACATCCTTATGGCGATGGCCGTCCAGCCCGGTACGGGCCAGGTGACGGTGGTGGGCACGGACGCGACCAACGAGATCCGGTTCGAGCCGGTGCTCAACGGCAAGTTCCTCCGCGTGAACCTGTCACGGTTCACCACTGCGGGTGGTGCCAACACAATCACCGACCTCAACCCGCATATCAACTACGCCAATAGCGCATTGCCCATCGCCCAGCGGATCCAAAGCATCGGTGATCCGCGCGCGATCGTATGGAAGGCCGATGGCAGCAAGGCGTACATCGCCGGCATGGGATCGAACAACCTTATCGCCATCGACGGTGCGGGAACACGGCTGGGTAGCGGGCCCATTCCTGTGGGAGAAGGACCCACAGGGATCGTGATCGATGGGGTGCGGAACAAACTCTACGTCCTTAACAAGTTCGAAGGCTCGGTGAGCACCGTGGACATGGTCACCGACCAGGAAGAGGCCAGGGCGAACTTCTTTGATCCCACACCCATGGTCATCAAAGCCGGCCGGAAACACTTGTACAACACCCATCTGGGCAGCGGGAACGGACACATCTCATGCGGATCCTGCCACGTGGATGGTCGTTGGGACCGCTTGGGTTGGGATCTCGGGGACCCGAGCGGCGCGATGAACACGGTGAGCGGTAAGTCGTTCCACCCCTTGAAAGGTGTGAAGACCACCCAATTCCTCATCGACATCATCAACCGTGGCCGGGGGAACCTGCACTGGCGGGGCGACAAGGAGGGATTCGCCGATTTCGCCGGGGCATTCACGCATCTCCAGGGGCTGTCCGCCCCGAAGCCACTGGATGAGATGCAGGAGTTCGAGGATTTCCTGGCCGCCACGTGGTATGTGCCCAATCCCTTCCGGGTGTACAAGCCGAACTCGCAATCCTCCACCTCTCGGCTGAACCCCAACCGCGTGCGCGGCACGGGCACCACGTTCCAGAGCATTCCGCCAGCGGTCAATCTTTTCGTAGCGGTGAACGCCAACTGCGCACATTGCCACAACGCCCAAACCGGCCGCGGGGAACTGATGGGCAATGGGAACGTGGCGGGGACCGGGCCCGGAACCCACGTCGATTTCACGTTCAACCGCAACATGTCCTCGGACCTTCGGAGCAGCTATCGGAAGAACGGCTTCTTCTATAACACGACGGAGTGCAATTCGGGCTTTGGCCTGATGAGCGAGGGCGTGATGGAGACCTGGTTCAACACCGCTGGCCTCGGTACCGATGGAGCGCAGCACGGCTATTTCGGGGACTACGAACCGGAGATCCTTTCCTGGTCCGGCGGTATCGACCAAGCCAACTGTGCGGCCTGCTTCACATTCCCCCTGGCGAGTTCTGTGGTGCAGGATGCCGCGCCGGGCGTGGGCCTGCGCCAGACCTTCAATGGCGCTTCCATCGGGAGCGTCACCCAGTTGAACGTGATGAAGGATCTGGTGGACACCCGTTCCTCTGAATACGGTATGATCGTGAAGGGCAAGTACGGCGGCGAGATGCGCGGCTTCTATTACATGGGTAGCAACCTGTACCAGAGCGATATCTCCGGCCAGACCGTGACACACACGCAACTGCTCACCTCGGCCCAAGGCAGCGGTGGTCCGCTGAGTTGGACCCTGGTTCACCCCAGCACGCGGGTGCGTGCAGGCGTTGATGCTGACAGCGATGCGATCCTTGACCATGATGACCTGCAGGCGAAAGTGAACGTGCGCGCGAACATGGAGGGCGCCTATGTCGGAACGGCCATGCGCAGCACCCTGCGGGACAATAGCCTGCTACCAGCCACCGATCCCTACGGGCAAGGTGCGCAGGTCGACCCGGATGTGCTTCAATACCAAGGGTTGGCCGCTCCAGTGGATTGGGCGCTTGTGGAACTGCGGAACAATGCCACACCAACCCTGGTGGAGGCATCCAGAGCGGTGTTGGTGCAGCGTTCCGGCAATTTGATGATGCCAGCGGGGGAGCAGACCATCACCTTCCCAACCGTTCCTGCGGGTAACTACCATGTCGTCGTGCGCCATCGCAACCACTTGGGGGTCATGACGTTCCAGCCTGCCGCCTTGGGCAGTCCTGGTGCCCTCGTCGACTTTACCAAACCAGCCACAGCCACTTGGGGCACCGATGCTCAGAAGAACGTAGCCGGGGTGATGGTGATGTGGGCGGGAGATGTGTCGGGCAACGGCATCATCAAGTACGCCGGTGGCGGCAACGACCGTGATCCGATCCTGGTGCGGATCGGTGGAACCGTCCCCACTTCCACGGTGCCTGGCTACCATCCGGAGGATGTGAACCTGGACGGTGTGGTGAAGTATGCGGGCTCCAGCAACGACCGCGACCCCATTCTTGTGAACATCGGCGGCAGTGTGCCAACAGCCGTCAAGACCCAGCAAGTGCCCTAGCGCAACTGAAGGCGAAACGAACAGCCCTATCCATACACCGTGGGTAGGGCTGCTCGCTATGTTGGCCTCAATGGGTGAAAGGCCTCGTGGCAACTTCCTTTTTCCGCTGTTTGGCCGATCCAGGAAAGGATCTAACTTCGCGCCCCCTTCC
>Ga0138256_10005274_pt1 | contig 13690 bp, 13 predicted proteins | sample KNB2016incub_MG_FD_105486 | JGI IMG/M metagenome (GOLD analysis project Ga0138256, IMG submission 105486) | Active sludge microbial communities from wastewater in Klosterneuburg, Austria - KNB2014incub_MG | ecosystem: Engineered > WWTP > Activated sludge > Unclassified | place: Austria...
AGTGGCCTGTCCGATCAGATGTATTTGGTTGAATTGGCCGAAAACTGGTACGTATGGGAAAAAAGCCACCAGAAACAGCAGCCGTCGGTATGTGGAGATTGCCTTAAACATTTTGAACTATTAAAAAACAAAGATAATGCAAAATCGCGAGCGCGGAATGGCGATAGGTATCCTCGCAAATTCCTGGGACTGTTCGCAAGCGAGGTCCCGTTTCCTATTGCTATGCATTTGAATAGCCATTGATGCACTCAAGCTCCGAGACGCTGTACCGGCCTGGCTCCTGGTACCATTCACACAATGGCAGCGCATGGTTTTTGCATTTTTTTGGCATTTGCGGAAATAAATCATTTCCACCCACCATGTTTTGGGCTCAAACAAAAAATTAAGCAAATGACAAATTTTTCCACCTTTCGATGCCTCTTAGCTGGCCCCGCCTTTGCCTTCGGTCTGAATGCCTCGGGCGAAAAAAGCCCCATTGGTCCGGGCGAATCTGAAAAAAAGCCGACAAATCAAAGGAGAACGTAACGAAGCTGGTCATGGCCGGCTATGAGTTTGTAATTGAGCCTGTCAAAAAAATGACGCCGGCACAATTGAATGAACCGGTAAAAGGATTCGGCCAATTCGATATGATCAAAGGAATGGCGTTGACGAAAGTCTTTGAACCTCAGACCCACCATCGCGAGCAGGCTACGGTTTATCTTCGGTAGGCCGGAGTGAAGCCGCCCAAGAAGTAGCTGTTTTAGACAAATAAATTATCCACAAGCTGCCGATGCAGTATTCTAAGCTGGCAGCATTGTCCTCCCCATTAAAAAAAAACGGTCGTGCGTCCTTCGCACGACCGTTTTTTTTATGCCTTTTAGAACCTTAATAGGGATCTACAATCCCTTCAGCTCGCTGTAGATATCAAATTGGTTTCAAACTTTCCTATCAGAGTCGCTCAATCAAAGGAGTAAAAACATGCAAAACCATTGCATTTTTTCGAACTTCTTTAGCCTTTCACCGGAGTTACCACGCCCTTCAACACTACCTTATTATCATTGGGGTAAGTATTGGCGGTTACAGTAATCGATTTTTTCTGTTCCCGGATCTTACCATCTGTATTGAATTTTGCCTTGATTTCTCCGGTCCCCCCTGGAGGAATCGGTTCTTCAGGCCATTCCGGGATGGTGCAACCGCAAGAGGACCGCGCCCGAAGAACAGTGAGCGGAACTTTCCCCGTATTGGTGAATTTAAAGGTGTGTTCTACGATCTCACCCTCGTTCACGGTGCCAAAATCAAATTCTGGTTCCTCAAACGTAATCCGGGCAAGTTGGTTGGTGTCGGTTGGCATATTGGCTGTGGCAGGATTCCGGACCAATTCACTATTTGGACCGCCACCGCGGATTTCCTGAACACCCCCGCTTTCATTTTTGCAGGACGACCAGGCAAATATCAACAGGAGGCAATAGAGACTATTCTTCATATTCATCAGTTGTTTTTGTGTACCGGCGACAAAGGTAACACTGCTTATCTTTCGCCATTCTTAAATTGAATAAACGATATGCAAACCAAGCGACACTGCTTCCTCATCGGTTTTATGGGATGTGGCAAGAGCTACTGGGGAAGGAGATTGGCAGACAAATTAAGCTTGCCTTTCATTGATCTGGATGATTTCATTGTGACCCAGACCGGGAAAAACATCGTTGATATCTTTGCCAAAGGGGGTGAATCTGGCTTCCGTGCCATAGAAAAACAGGCGCTCCATACCCTTTCAGATCTGGCCCCGGCAATCGTAGCTACCGGAGGCGGCACGCCCTGTTTTTATGACAACATGGAATGGATGAATCAGATTGGTACTACCATCTATTTAAAAGCCAGCCCTACCCTGCTTGCAGACCGACTACAGCACGAGAAAGAATTCCGGCCCCTGCTTGCGACCATCCATGACCTGGACCTGGAACGGTTTATAGAAAAAAAGGTGTCCGAACGCTCCACTTATTATTTACAGGCAAACATTGTTATGGAACAGAGCCAGCATCATATTTTATACGAATACTGGCTAGAAAATGCAGTCAAAGAAGCGCTCAACCTACTCTAATTTTCCCATCCGGCCCAAGCACGAGTTTTTCCTCCCCAAGCAAGTAATTCAGCACCTCCGCCACAGCATCCTGCCTTTTCAGGGCAAAAGCCTGCAGGATTTCCTCAAAAGTTAGTGGCTCATGACGCAATACCTCCCGGATCTTTTTCTCATACCCTTCAAAAGTAGCCGTATTCAGGTCAGCCTTATTACGACCTGTACAGACGTCACAGATTCCACAGGGTTTGCTTACTGGTTCGCCGAAATAGGCCAAAAGTTGCTGACTTCTGCATTTGCGGGTCTCGGCAAATTGTATCGCCCGCTCTAACCGTTCTTCTGCCCGTTGTTTGCGAAGGTTAAATTTCTGGAGGTCGATCGTTAAATTATCAGCTGCCACCCGTTCCCGCGTAAAGGTCAGTTGTGGTTTTTCTTTTCGGGGTTCGTACAACAAAACACCCTCGTTCTGAGCGGTTTGAAGCACTTGTTGCACCACCTCAACCGGCAAATTGGCATATTTAGCCAGGACCATTTCACTGATGTCCACAAAATCAGTTTGCATCCCCGGATAGGCCCTTAACAAGGTTTTAAGCACCTTATCAGCCTGTTTGTTGCGGATCTGATAGTCATAAAGTGCTTCACGCGAGGCGGTCACATACGCCCGGGCTGGAGAGGCCGATGCATCGCTCAATGAAATCCAGCCCTCCAGTTCGAGCAAACGGAGCACCGTATGCGTGGGCGCCTGATCCAGCTTGAACACATGGCAAAAAAGAGCAAGGTCGAAATCAAAACTCTCTCCCAACCCGGCACCGATGGCCAATTGCGTGTGACTTCCAAGTGCCTGGTACACTTTTCGCACCAGGTCCATCGGAGGAAATGCGGCTTTTAGCTGGAAGCGCATGGCGTCTGCATCCCCGGGAGCGTACAATAAAGTAGCATAGGACTTAAGTCCATCCCGTCCACCCCTGCCTGCCTCCTGAAAATACCCTTCCAGGGTGTCCGGAAGGTTCATATGGACCACAATCCGTACATCCGGTTTATCAATCCCCATCCCAAAAGCATTGGTACACACGATGATCCGGGTTTTACCAGCCACCCAGGACTCTTGTTTTACACTGCGCTCCTCGCTCAACAATCCGGCATGGTAAAAATCGGCATGGATGCCGTTTTGATTTAAAAAATGGGCAATCTCTTTCGTTTCTCCCCGGCTTCTGGCATACACGATTCCGGAGCCAGGCACCCGACGAAGGATATCCAGTAGTTTCTCTTTTTTACGGTCCTCATATAAGATCGAATACGAGAGATTGCTGCGAACAAAGCTTTGCCGAAAAACATGCTTTTCTTTGAACGCCAGCTTTTCCTGAATGTCTTCTAATACCTCGGTCGTGGCCGTAGCCGTAAGCGCCAGGATAGGGACCTGGGGTAGTATGGCCCGTAAATCCGCAATTTTCAAATAAGGTGGTCTGAAATCGTAGCCCCATTGGCTGACACAGTGTGCCTCATCCACGGCCAATAAATTGACCTTCATGCGTTTGATCCTGGCTCGCGCCATCTCTGTTTGCAGGCGCTCCGGACTGACATACAGAAACTTGTATTGCCCGTTGCAGGCATTTTCAAAGACCATATCGATCTGCCGATGGCTCATCCCGGAAAAAATGGCCGCAGCCGAAATGCCCCGCCGGTCAAGATTGTGCACCTGGTCTTTCATGAGTGCGATCAGCGGTGAAACTACCAGGCAAATGCCTTCCTGGCACAAAGCCGGAACCTGAAAGCAAAGACTCTTCCCGCCCCCGGTGGGCAATAACGCAAGCGTATCCCGGCCATCCAATACCGCTTGTATGATCTCTTCCTGCAAAGGTCGAAATGAAGAAAAACCCCAGTATTTTTGAAGGATTGAGTGGGGTGAAGCCATTAGGACTTTGGACATCTGACGTTGTCTTTAAAATCGCCGGACGGATTCAATGATATAAAGCGGACGATTCTTGATCTCACTGTAAATGTTGGACAAATAAATGGACATCACATAGAGGATCAGGCAGGTAAGGGCAAAAAAAACAGACATCAAAACAACCAGAAAAGCCCAGCCGGAGAGGCTTTCGGCATGTTCGCCGAAAATGTCCACATTGGTTAGCTTAACTTTAATGGCATTGAAGGTGGCTACGCCAGCAACAATCACAGAAAACATAAAAATCCACAACAGCAAGCTGCGAAGGAAGGTCGTAAAAGAGGTGACCGCAACCAGTGCCGTACGAAACTGCTCCCCAAAACGAACGGAAGGGTCCGGATGCAGAGGTTCATCCACGGGGATACTGGCGGTGGAATACCCGACCAATGCATAGTTTGCTTTCAAATAACGGCTGTTTTCACGCAGCCGAAGCAAGGAATTGAGCGCCCTTCGACTGATTATACGCGTATGGTGCGCCCAGGGGTCAATGCGTAACTGGGAGTAACGACGAAGGATAAAATAGAAGATCTTGTAGAGCAGCCGTTGCGCCAGAGACAAACGGCGTTCTCTGGCCCGGAGATACACAATGTCCTTTCCGGTTTGTGCGGCATCCCAGAGCTGTGTTACAAGTTCTGGCTTTTTTGAAAAATCAAACTCAAACACAACGGTATAATCCCCATTGGCTCGGTCAAGTCCGGCTAAAATGGCATTGTCCCGATTCACCGGAGTGCTAAGGTTCAGCAAAAAAATATTCTTCCGTAGATCTTCCGGCAATGGTTTAATGACCTCCTCCATGGTAATCAGATCGCAGCCATTATTTACCAGAACAAACTCGTAATGGCTAAAACTGGCCGAAAGTTCCTGATAAAGTCCGGCCAGCCAGGTTGCCAACTGACGCACTTCCTGTTGGGATTGAAGTACTCCTACGATTGAAATAAAAGATGGACGGATGGTAGCAGACATAAGGCGAAGGTAAGAAGCTGTTCATAGTTTTACCCGGTTGGATCAATCAGACTTCCCGCCTTACAAATCGGAAAAATATTGGCGCAATAAAGTAGCATCTTTTGCTTTCATCCGGCCAGAAAGAATCAGACGAAGTTCGCGGCGACGGGCTGCTCCTTCATACAGTTGTTGTTCTTCATTGGATAAAGGCAGTAAGGGGGGAACAGGCGCAGGATTCTTTTTCTTGTCATCCAAAGCCACAAACGTAAAGTACGCATGGTTACAGCGCCGTGGTTTCTGACCTTTGATGTCGTTGGCGAAGACCTCAACAAAGATCTCGACGGAGGTATTGAAGGCTCGGGTTACCGAAGCTTCCAGCGTAATAACATCCCCTAAAAAGATAGGTATATGGAACGAGATATGATCGACCGCAGCAGTCACCACATGGGCCTCACAGTGTTTTCCAGCACAGATTGCGCTGACTATATCCATCCAACGCATCAGGTAACCTCCCATCAGATGGCTCATAGGGTTGGTATCGTTGGGCATGATGAGTTCGGTCATCACGGTTTTACTGTCTGCGACTTTTTTAGGCGCAAGGATCACTGAAGCCGATTTAGATTTTGCCATCTCAAGGAAGAATAATATCGTGAATTTAAATCATTACACCGCGTCTTTATGGGTGTAATTGGAAAAAGGATAATTAGGATTCAAATTGGAGCTTTGCCAGGCTGGAATAGACCCCATCTGTTTTTGCCGAAAGTTCTTCGTGGGTCCCCTGCTCCACAATATGACCATGTTCCAGGACATAAATACAATCTACTTCCCGAATGGTCGCCAGACGGTGGGCTATGATGATACTGGTTCGTCCTTCCATGAGGCGATTGAGTGCCTCCTGCACTACTTTTTCTGATTCTGCATCGAGGGAAGAGGTCGCTTCATCCAGCAGGAGGATGCTTGGATCGCGCAGGATGGCACGGGCTATAGCGATCCGTTGACGTTGGCCGCCGGAAAGTTTGATCCCCCGCTCACCTACCACAGTATCCAGTTTTTCCGGGAACATCGAAATGAAATCCCAGGCGTTGGCCAGACGAGCTGCTGCTTCTATCTCTGCATCCGTTGCTTCCGGTTTTCCGTACAAAATATTCTCCCGTATGGTTCCTCCAAACAGGATAACTTCCTGAGGAACAATGGCAAAGTTTTGACGGTAGGAATCCAGCTCATAATCGTAAATATCCCGGCCATCCATGTGAATACTTCCACCGGTAGGAAAATGAAATTGCAGCAGCAACTGCATGATCGTGGATTTTCCGGCGCCGCTTTGGCCAACAATTGCGACCTTTTTACCGGCAGGGATATCCAGGCTAACCCCTTTTAGGACTTCCACATCTGCCCGGGTCGGGTAGGAGAACTGTATATTATTGAAAGAAATGTTTCCCCGTAAACGCCCTGCCTGAACACCCCCTCTGACACGATCTTCTACCTCAGAGGGTGATTTCAGGATTTCCCGGATACGTTCAGTGGCTCCCACTGCTCCCACCAGTTCGGTGTAAAAATTACCCAGACTCGCGATACTCCCCCCGATGACTGCTGTATAGGTTATAAACGCGATGAGGTCGCCCCCGGTAAATTTCCCGGGGGTTCCAACCGGTAGAACCGAATCAACCTGAACCATGTGCATCCCGTAAAGAATTACAAAGAACAAGGCTCCAAAGAGCATGGTGATGATAAAAACCGAAAAGACAGCCCTTCCTTTGGCATAGCGCATTGAAACCTGTACCACCTCACCATTGGAACGCCCATAGCGACGGCTTTCAAAAAGTTCATTGGTAAACGCTTTTACCGCATGGATACTCTGGAGCGTTTCGTCCAGGATAGTATTGGTTTCCCCCAGTTTTTCTTGCCTTTGTTTGGACAGTTTGCGCACCCAGCGGCCAAAAGCCATAGCTCCGATCACGATGACCGGAAAGGTGGCCAACATCACAAATGCCAGACGTTGCGACATCCACCAGAGTACCGCAATGCCACCCACCAAAATGATAATTTGACGCAGGAATTCGGCGAGTACAAAATAGAACGTGTTGTAGAGTTTTTCTACATCATTGGTAAGACGGCTAACCAGTTCTCCTACCCTGCTCTGTTCAAAAAAAACAATGGGCAGTGAAATGAGTCGGCGATAAAGCGCGACCCTAATATCCGCCGTGCCACGTTCACTGACATGGGCAAACATCATGACCCGAAGATAAGACACCACCCCTTGAAATGCCAGGATGCCCAGAAGCCAGCCCCCTATTTCATATAAATTCAGATCCTGTGGAATATTGCCTTGGGCAACGTCCAAAGAACGGCCTATCATGGCAGGGAAAACTAAAAAAACACTACTTCCGAGGAAAAGCAGGATAAGTCCAAAGATGAACTGAACACGATAAGGCCGGATATAAACGAAGATTTTGAGGGCTTCACGGAGGCTTTCGCGACTTACTTTCGGGCGGGATTTTTCTTCTTCTTTTTGCATAACGGGCGCAAATTTCGTTAGTCGAACACAAATACTATGTAAAAGTTGGGTAAAGTTGAAACTGCACCCGCAGCCGTTTTACCTTTGCACCATGTACAACCTGCTTATCGCTATAGTTATCGGCCTTTTTGTCGCAATGCTCTTCGTAAACCTTTACTTTAGGGCGAAGGTACTCAAGGTTTATGGGGTGCTGGTTCGGAATAAAGTTGAATTTGGAGCGGCCCATATTTTCAATCGTAAAAAACTGGAGGAAGAAATATTGCCCAGGTATCCTCAGTTTCGCAACGAGATCGAAAGTTTCGTTCGCCACATGGTTTATTCCATCAAAATGGCCTCGGTGTTGATTGCCTTGATTACCGCTTTTGGTGCGATATTGATGTATTTTCGTTAAAAACCAATGGAGAAAAACTATACCCGCCAAGCTTTAGGGCTCCCCTTCCTGGTTCTGCTGTTGTTGACGGGATTGTCTCTGCTGCCCGAAGGCATGACGGTTGGCGATTTTGAATTCCGGAAAATGGATATTTTTTCCGATATCCGGGATTCCGTCCAGGTCGTCCCTCCCGAATCCAAGGCGGATTTGATTCCAACGGACAGTCTTGAATACCAATTTCAGGATTCTCTTGCCTTAACGGACACCATATCAACGGATTCTTTCGTGGTGATCCCGGCCAAAGACTCCACTTATTTTGGCCGGATCATTGAAGATTATTCCTTTGACCAACAAGGTCTTAACCGCTTTTTTGCTGCCATTGACTCCATTGGTCGAGGCAGAACGGTGCGGGTAGCCTGGTATGGCGATTCTTTTGTGGAAGGAGATATTTTGATTGGGGATCTTCGGGATACCCTCCAAACGGTCTGGGGCGGTGGCGGCGTCGGCTTTGTTCCCATCACCTCCGAAGTTGCCCAGTTTAAACGTAGTCTCAAGCATAATTTCCGCGGCTGGACGGCCTATTCCATGGTTAAAAAAATAGAAACCCGTCCAAAACTTGGCCTAAATGGCTATGCCTACCGGCCCCTTGCCGATGCAAAGATCCATTACGAGGGTGCTAAATATTTCAGACACACCCAACGCTGGAACCAGGTCAAGTTTTTCTACACTTCAGATTCTACCCTTTCGTTGATTTGGCAACCCGGTGCTGGAGTTCCTCAGGAAGCGCGGCTACCCGCCAGTCCATCCATACTTGGTACCTGGAAATGGAAAGATACCCAAAATGGTACCGATGCCTTTGCGCTCCGCTTTCCGCAAACAGGAGGCCTCTTAGCTTATGGAGCAAGTCTAGAAAACGGTCCGGGCTTTTATATCGACAATTTTTCGGTTCGGGGAAACAGTGGCGGATCCTTGAAATCCCTCTCCCCAGACTTTATCCGCCAATTTGATGCCATTCAGCAGTATGACCTCATCGTTTTACAAGTTGGACTTAACGCCGTTACCAACTCCCTGGACAACATCAGATGGTATGAAGCAGAACTTGACCGGACCTTCAAGCACCTGAAAACCTGCTTTCCAGGTCGTCCAATTCTGGTGGTTAGTGTGGGCGACCGTGGAGGCAAGGTTGGAACGGAAATCAGCACGATGCGGGGTGTACCGGCTATTGTTAAAATGCAACGCAATCTGGCTCGAAAACACGGTCTTTTGTTCTACGACCTTTTTTGGGGAATGGGCGGTCCGAACACCATGCTCCGGTTTGCAAATCAAAAACCTCGTTTGGCCAATACCGACTATACCCACCTGACCCATGAAGGTGGAAAGGTGGTTGGAATGATGTTCGCCAGATTATTTTTGCAGGAACAGTCCAACTGGAGCGCCCGGAAGCAGGCACAATAGAACGCTGTGCTGTACTTTTGTTTTTTTACTCCCAAAAAAGCGCCCAAACTGATTGATCTATGTCATCCCCTTCCTACATCTCACGCATGCGTCTTGTAGCCTGCTCGGCATTTTTACTGTTTTTTATCGGACAATGTCAATCGCAATTTCGTCCGCCGGAGGTTCAGATCACCGATGCAGACACGGTGGGTGCAGGCTACACCTTCATCCGACAGGAAGAGAATGAAATTGAAAGCCGGGAATATCTCCAGCCCGTTTTTGAAAAGCTTTACGCCCAGCGTACACAGGGCGGAAAAAAAATCAGCATCGTACACATCGGGGATTCACACATTCTGGGAGATTTTTTGACCAGAGAAGTACGGGATCGTTTGCAACGTGAATTTGGCGATGCTGGTCGGGGACTCATTTTCCCTTATAAACTGGCCCAAACCAATGGCCCCAGGGATTTTTTGGCTGAAACCAATTGCCGGTGGACCGGGGCAAGCTGCCAGCGTGACCTCGCCGCTACCACAAATTTTGGAGCGGCCGGGTTCAAAATTTCCACCACAAGTCCAACCGCTGAACTGACCTTTCGCTTGCGGGATACCGCGACCGCAGAAACCCGTTTTTTCACCAAAGTGACGGTTTTTCAGCGCAAAACCGCCCTGGAATATGATCTGGACGTGCGGGATGAAACCTCCAAACAAATCGGGCAGCTTTACATTGAAGACGATTACGCCCGATCCTTTTTCTTTGACCGTCCGGTAGGATCGGTTACCATTGCTGCTAAAAAAACTGCCGCTCAGCAGCGGACCTTAACCATCGATGGAATTTCCCTGGAAAATGAGCTCAGCGGGATTGTCTATCATTCGATTGGTGCAAATGGCGCTAAATACATGGACTTTGCCCGTGCGAGTTACTTTGCCCGGCAAGTTGCGGATCTGGAACCTGATCTGGTGATCCTGTCTTTTGGAACCAATGAAAGTCAGGGGACCACCGATGCTGCCTATATGCGCCGAACCATGGATTTGCTTACCGCTCAAATTCTTGAAAGCAGCCCTTCCACCCGCATTCTGCTTACAACACCCGCAGACTCTTACCTGCGCGGCCGGGGCCTGAATCCGCACATGGCTGCCACCAGTAAGGTGATCCGGGAATATGCGAAGGAAAAGGGCTTTGCCTTGTGGGATTTGTTCAAATTTTCTGGCGGAGAAAACTCCTCGACGCTTTGGAAGTCACACCATCTAATGACCTCTGATTCAGTGCATTATACCAAATATGGCTACGCGCTGCAGGGCAAATTGTTATACCAGTCCTTGATAAAAGGGTACAATGGTTTTTTAGAAGCTCAACGATAAGTAAGGCGGTATTTATCTAGGAATAGATCAGAATACCTCAACCAAGGGATTGAATGTATGCCAGAATCTCAGCCTCTGCTTCCGGCTTGAATTTCTTCCAGTCCCCATGCTTTGAAAACCAGGTCACTTGTCGTTTGGCGTAGTTCCGGGAATGTTGTTTGATCTTGCCAATCGTTTCTGCAAGACTGAGATTTCCATCAAAATAGTCAAAAAACTCTTCATATCCCACGGTACGCAAAGGAGCACGATCCCGAAAGGGCAACAACCCACGGGCTTCTTCTTCCAGACCATCCTGGATCATCTGGTCAACGCGTGCCTCTATACGCGCATAGAGTTCAGGACGTGGCCAGTCGAGGTAAATGTAGATTGGCTGAAACCCACGTGACTGCCTTGAACCTTGCCCCAGAAAGGAAGAATAGGATTGACCTGTTTCCAGGCAGACTTCAAGTGCACGACGCAGGCGGGCTGGATTTTGCTGGTCCACCCTGGCGAAATGTTGGGGATCCAATCGGGCTAATTCCTTTTGCAGCCAGAGAAGGCCGCCGGTTTGCTCCCCGATTTCAACCTTTTTTTTGGTATCCGAAGAAATATCCGGGAATTTGTCCAGCCCCTCACAAACAGCTCGGAGGTATAATCCGGAGCCCCCGACTAAAATTGCCAGCTCCTTTTCCTGAAAGATTTTATCTAATCGGGCAAGTGCATCCCGCTCAAAATCGCCTACGCTAAAGTTTTCGGCCACCGATAAAAAATCAATGAAGTGGTGTTTTGCCGCAGCCAACTCTTGTTCATTCGGTTTGGCCGTACCGATGCTCATTTCCCGATAAAACTGACGGCTATCTGCGGATAGAATTTCGGTCCCAAAGTACTGTGCCAGCCGGATTGCCAAAGCCGTTTTGCCCGAGGCGGTAGCGCCACCGATAACAATGAGTTTTTTCATATTGACTGAAATGGCGTACTTGGCGCTTCCCCCTGTTTAGCCTTCAACCATGGATAAAAGAGACTCGAACATACCACGTCCATCCGTATTGCCCAATACCGCTTCACTGGCACGCTCAGGGTGAGGCATCATCCCAAAGACATTGCGTTGAGCATTGCAGATACCGGCGATGTTACGAGCAGCACCATTCGGATTGGATCCTGGCGTTTCGTTTCCATGCTCGTCGCAATAACGGAACAGGACCTGGTCGTTGCGCTCCAGTTCATCGAGGGTTTTCTCGTCGGCAAAATACCGACCCTCCGCATGAGCAATCGGGATTTTGAGCGCCTTACCAAGTTCCAGTCCTTCTGTGATGGGCGAATGATTGGTAACCGCCTTGATCCACACATTGTCACAAATGAATTTTTGCCCACCATTGTGTAGCAAGACGCCCGGCAACAAACCTGATTCACAAAGAATCTGGAATCCATTACATACGCCGAAAACGAACCCACCTGCAGCGGCATGTGCTTTTACCGCCTGCATGACCGGGGAAAAACGCGCAATGGCACCCGCACGAACATAGTCGCCGTAAGAAAAACCACCTGGGAGCACAACACAGTCTCCAGGACCAAAACCGGCCGGAAGTTCCAGATTTTTGTGCCAGATTTTGACAACCTCCTGGCCCATCACGTCGCCAAGAACGTGTACCATATCATCGTCGCAATTGGAACCGGGGAAAACTATAACACCAAATTTCATGGAGAGTAAAGTGATAGTGTGAGGAAATATTAAAGTGAAGACGGAAAAAATGAGGCCGTATTTTTAGAACTGGAAGGAAAAAATGGGCAACAGATAGTCTGAAAACTGAACAAAAAACACAGCAATCAGGAAAATCAGGTGCCAGACTTCTGCCCAGAGCTTATTGCGAAAATTTTGAAAGGTGAGTGCCAGTAAAATCCCAATTACAACAGATGGTAAGAGTAAGTTTTCCCAACGCCACTCCTTGCGGAAAAAGATAATTAAACCACCAATGGCCAAAAACCAATACATCGCACCCACAAACTTTTGAGTTTGATTGCCTTTGCGGCCAAATTGCGACCCAATTCCGATTAAAAATCCGAAACCAAAAAGGACAAGGAGCCCGATTTTTAAAAATGTTTCCAGCTCCCAAACGATCCCAAAACGGCACCATTGAATCAGGTTACCCCATTGAATATCCCGAAATTCGCCACCTTTATTCAACCAAAAATACCAAAGCCATGCAAGGAAAAGGGGTACAACGGTCCCGATTAAAAACACAAAACGTTCATTCAGTCTGAAGACCCTGACCACGCCAAAACCGGCAAAGGCTGCCACCGAAAGAAATAGGACCGGAGGAAAAAACAGACTGGCCACCGCGATCCAAAGCGCTCCATCGAAAATAGCCGCCGTCATATTTGGCTTCTGATAGGCATTAAAAATACGCCAAAGCGAGAATGGAACAAAAGTCAAGGCTGCCAACGGGGCAGAAACAAAAAGAAATTCAGGCAATGCACTGACTGTCAGCGCATAAAACAGGCCTGGAAACCAGTTTCGCTCTCCCATTAACCTGCACTCATCTGCGAGTGCATTGACTGACACTGCCTGGACAAAAACCAACAGAGTAGCCATAGCCGCTGCAAAAAAGGGCTGACCAGCGGTCCAACCAAAAAGGGCATGGTACAACAAGCCACCCTCCGTTGAAGTACCCACCGGTTGAACATACCCCAATAAGGCCCCTGAATGCACCAGGATCACATAGAGTGCAAGCAGAAACGCGATGAAAAATTGATTACTTCGGAAAAAACTGAGCACGAGTGGCAATTGAAGCCGCAAAGGTCGGTAAAACCCTGAAAAGGCTGCGTGCATTGCGTAGAAATTCAATAAATCTGTCAAAAAAACTGTTCTCTACCGTATATTCGCCCTGTGCGTATCCTACTTATAGAAGACGAAGCCAAAACTTTGCAATCCTTGCGTCAGGGATTGGACGAATATGGCTGGACTGTAAACACCGCCACAGATGGGCTGCTGGGCCTCCGGCTTGCCCTTCAGAGTGATTACGATGTCATAGTTTCTGACATCACGATGCCTGGCATGACCGGCCTCGAACTTTGTCGCCAACTCCGTAAAGAAGGG
>Ga0138256_10005276_pt1 | contig 13686 bp, 12 predicted proteins | sample KNB2016incub_MG_FD_105486 | JGI IMG/M metagenome (GOLD analysis project Ga0138256, IMG submission 105486) | Active sludge microbial communities from wastewater in Klosterneuburg, Austria - KNB2014incub_MG | ecosystem: Engineered > WWTP > Activated sludge > Unclassified | place: Austria...
GCCGCCGAGCGCCCGCGTGGTGCCGATGAACATGCCGGGCGCAATCGCTCCGTCGGTAAAGTGATCGCAGCGAGAATGGTGCCCGCCCGCGCAGGCCGCACAGGATGGTGTGATCCCCCTCGGCTCGCAGCAGAGCAGCGGATTCACCGTGACGCGATCGCCCACACCGAAACCGCGCACTCCAGTGCCGCACGCGTCGATCACCCCGACGTTCTCGTGTCCGATGACAAACGGAAAACTCGAAAACGGCGACGTAGACGGGCTCGCCTCGAGGGCGACGATGGCGAGGTCGCTGCCGCAGATGCCGCCGAGTACGGTGCGAATGCGCACCCAGTCCTGGCCGGGCAAATCAGGGGTGGCGACGTCGGCGTAGCGCGTGCAGGCGTGAGGTCCGACGAGCCAGCGTTCCGAGAGTCTGCCGGCGACTTGTGTGGCGAGATACGTCGGAATCGGCGCGGCGAAACTGATGGCCTTCATTCTTGAGGCGCCTGTGACGGCGCCTGAGGTGGCGCCGGCGCAACCAGCCGCAGTGCGCCAGGCACACACGCGATTTCGAGTTCGGCGGTCTTCGCCTGGCGGTATTCGCCGTCGGTTTCATAGGCAGGCGGCCCTGAGAACTGAACCGTAAACGAGGGCGCCTGTTCGATGATGACTTCACTGAGCGTGTGATGGGTGCCTCGCGCGACGGCGCCAAACAGGTTCACGCGGCGCCACGTGGACGCGTCGAGGATGGCCACCGCGTCGAGGCAGCCATCGGTGAGCGATGCCTCTGGGGCGATGCGGAACTTACCGCCGAAATTCTTCGCATTGGCGATCACCAGCATCAGATGCCGCGAAGAGCCGCGCTGCTTCGCCGCCGACGCCACGTCGATCTCCACGCCAGGGTAGGACGTCAACTGCCGCAGCGCCGAGTAGAGATACAGCGCCTCGCCCTTCACCCACTTGATCTTGAGAATATCTTCGAGCACCGCCACGTCGAAGCCGAAGCCCGTGATGTTCAGGAAAAAGTGATCTTCAATGCGACCCACATCCACGCGGGTCTCGGCGCCTTCAGCGACGAGCCGGGCCGTGGCCTCAACGTCAGTGGCCGGGCACCCGGCTGTCTTTGCAAAGTCGTTGCCTGTGCCTGCGGCGACGAGCGCCAGTCGCACGCCATTGCCCGCACCCGAGGCAAGGATGGCGTTGGCCACATTGCCCCACGTGCCGTCACCGCCGACCGCCACCAGGGTGGTGGCGCCTTCGTCGATGGCGCGACGGGCAATCGCCTGTTCGTCTTCACGCTTCTGCGTGGTGCGAATGTCGGTGATCCCCACGGTCGCAAATGCGGCCGTGACGCCGGGCAGTTCCCGGGCGCCTCGCCCCCGGCCGGCTGCCGGATTGACGATGACGCAGACTCGTTCGGACATCAGGCCCCGCCTGGGCCGATGGTCTCGAGCGGATCGAAGGTCTGGCGGCCGTCACGCATCCACAACTCGCGAAACGGTGTGCTGTTCACGCCGTCCGGGTTGAGCCCGGCGGTGAAGGCGTGCGGGTAGATCTCGATCGACCCACGCTCTTCCTCGTTTTCGCTGAACTGCGCGTTCATCGCCATGGTGGCCATGTAGGTGCCGGTGGCGTCGTGTTCAAACGCCTGGTAGTAGTGCTCCACCGGTTCCCATTCGTAGTCGGTGATCCGCATGTCCAGGATCTTGCTGCCGCCGTGCGCGGCCGCCACGGTGATTTCGTGCGCGCCGACTTCGAACTCAATCTGGATGTCGTCCATGAAGTGCGGCAGGTGCCACAGCTTGATGGCGTGTTCACGTGAAGCCTTGGTCGTGGTGCCGACGAGGAATGGAAAAAACGCCGCGCGTGGCATCGGCTGGCCGCGGGTAATCCGCGGCGCGACCGGCACAGACAACACGAGTTCGCCGTATTCGCCCACCGAGCTGCCGCTGAAGTCGAAGGCCATGACCGACAACACGCTCTGGCCGTGATGAGGCTCGACGGGGGACATGAAAGGCGGGATCAGCTTGCGCGCGTTCTCAGTGGGGAATTCGAAGAACCCGCCGATGGCATGGCGGTAAAGGTATTGCACCTGTCCGGGCTTCAGATCGCTCACTTGATGATCTCCTCTTCACGAAGAACCTTAATCAGGATGGCAGCGGCGCGGTCCAGGTCCGCCGTTGAATGGCTTGCCGAAATCGACACCCGGAACCGCGACCGGTGTTTGGCCACCGCCGGGAAAATGATCGGCTGCAGATACAGCCCTTCCTTCTGCAGTTTCTGCGCGATGCCCAGGATCTTCCGATCGTTGCGAATCATGATCGGGATGATCTGCGACGTGGACTCGGCCACATCAACGCCGGCCGTGGCCAGCAGGCTGCGGAAGTGCGCCACGTTTTCCCAGAGGCGCTGGCGCAACTGGGGTTCACGTTTCACGATCCGGAGGGCCGCCAGCACGCCGGCCGTGACCGCCGGTGACAGTGCGCACGAAAACACTCGCGACCGCGCGAAACCCATCAGGTAGTTGTAGAGGCTCTGCGAGCCCGCGACGTAGCCACCCTGGCCGCCGAGCGCCTTTGAGAAGGTGCCGACGTGGATGTCCACTTCATCCTCGAGGCCGAAGTGTTCCACCACGCCGCGGCCTTCCGCACCGTAGACGAAGCTTGAGTGCGCTTCGTCGATCAGGATGCGTGCACCCGCGCGTTTGGAGATCTCCACCATTTCCGGAAGGCGGGCGATGTCGCCGTCCATCGAATACACGCCCTCCACCACGACCAGGCGTTTGCCGGTGGTGCCCTTCAGCTTCTTCTCGAGGTCGGCCGGCTGGTTGTGCCGGAAGAACTTCACCTGCGCCTTGGCGAGGATCGCGCCGTCCACAATACTCGCGTGGACGTTCTGATCCAGAATCACCCAGTCACCGGGCCGCATGAGCGCCGACAGGAGGCCGACGTTTGTGCTGTAACCGGTCGGGAAGACCATCGCGGCTTCCTTGTGCTTGAAGGCTGCCAGCTCTTTCTCAAGGGTCAGGTGGACGTCCATCGTGCCACTGAGAATCGGCGAGCCTGCCGCGCCCAGCCCGTACTTGTCCAGCGCCGCGTGGGCGGCCGCGATGACTTCGGGGTGGGTGGACAAGCCGAGGTAGTTGTACGATGCCAGGTTGAACAGCTTGAGCGTCTCGTGGTGCAGCTGCTCTTCGAGATTGATGCGGGGGCCAGGGGGCGTCGACATCGGCTGCGAGAACAGGTAATAGCCGCTGTTGCGTGCGCTGCCGTACCACCAGTCGTCGTAGGGGCCAAAAATGGCGAACAAGTCGTCGCTGGATGAATAGTAAAAATTGCTGTAGTCGTACTCTGTCGTCGCCACGGCCTGCGGGGTGTCGCCACCTCGTTGGTCCGCTGTCTCGCTTTCCGCGCCCGATTGGTTTGCCATGTCTCTTCTCCGAACGACCCTGAACGAATCCCGGCTACTCAGTGTGGCACGCGCGGCGTGGCGTGTGACGAGGAGCGCGGTCTTTGTACTGGTCTATTTGGCGTATCTCGTTCTCTTCATGGGATTTGTGCAAAGGTTTATCCTAATTCCTCTGGCGTGGGTATTTCCAGTCCAGTCCGCGCGTTTTCTCGTCCCCTGGAGCCGCTTTCAGGCCGCCGCGCCTCTGGTGCTGCTCCGAATCATCGCCGGGGTCCGCATCTCCATTGATGGCGCCATCGGCCCGGAAAACCGGGTGGTGATCATGAACCACCAGTCGGTGCTCGACGCCCTCATCGCCTACAAGGTCAACACGGGCTACCTGATGCTGATTCCCACCCGGAGCCGCTACGCCTGGGGCCTCCCGGGCGTCTCGCCCTTCATCCGGATGGCCCGGTTTCCCCTGATCGCCCAGACACGCCAGAGCCTCAGGGCCGACCTCGATGCGATTGCCGAAGCCGCCGACCGCTGCAAACGCGGCGAGGCCTCGTTTTTCATCTTCCCCGAGGGCCATCGAAGCAAGGACGGTTCGATTCTCCCCTTCATGATCCGCGGCCTTCGCCTCGTCCTCACGCATGCGCCACTGCCCGTCTATTGCATCGTGGGTGACGGCATGTGGCACATTCGCACCGTGGCCGACACCTTCACCAAAGCGGCCGGCACGCGCATTCGCGTGCGGATCATCGGGCCGTTCCAGCCGCCGGCGGAGGAATCCGAGATTCCCGATTTTGTGGCGTCGCTGCGCAATCGAATGATTGAGACGCTCGACGACATGCGCGCCGGCCGGCCCTTTCACAATGCCGTCTGAAACCCCGCCCTCCCGGGATCTGGCGGCCGCGCTCGGCTGGGGCCTGGATCATGCGGTCGAGGCCGACGCTCAGGCCCTTTCCGCCTTTCTGGCCCAGGTGTTCGGGCCTTCCTGTGTGGGCATCATCCACTACGGATCCCGCGCGCAAGGGCGCAAGCCGCGGGCCGACAGCGCCTTCGACTTTTTCGTTGTTGTTGACCGCTATGGCGACGCCTATCGATCGCTCTCGGCCACTGTCGGTACGTCGTATTCACCTAGGGTGGCGACCGCTCTGGCCCATGTGCTCGCGCCCAACATCCTTGCGGTGGCCGATCGCGCCGGGGAAGCCGGCGAGCCCGCCCAGCAACGGCGCGCCAAGTGTTGTGTCATTTCCCTCGCCGACTTCCGCCGCGCCTGCTCACCCCGTCGTCGCGACCATTTTGTTCTGGGGCGCCTGTTTCAATTCGTTTTGCTGACGTGGACGCGGGATGCTGCGAGTGCGAGGGCGATCGGCGACGCCATTGCCGAAGGCCGTGCGGCCACCTACACCTGGAGCCGGCCGTCGCTGCCCGAGACGTTCACCGTGGATGAGTTTCTCCAGGCAGCGCTCTCGCGCTCACTGGCGGGTGAGATTCGGCCGGAGTCTGGTGATCACGCCCGCACTCTGGTGGCTGCTCAGCGTGACGTCCTGTGCGCCATCTACACGCCGCTGCTCGACCACCTGGTGGCACAGGGCGCGCTGACGCGCGGATCCGCGACGCAGGCCACGCAGACCTCGACCATCTATCGGCAGCAGGACCGCGCCTCGGCGATCGATCGCCTGCGCGTGGGATGGTACTTTCGCCTGAGCAAGGTCCGCGCCACAGTGCGCCTGCTCAAACACGTCATACTCTACGAGGGTTGGCTGGACTACATTGTGCGCAAGATTGAACGGAGTGGCGGCACAAAGATGGTCCTGACTTCCCGCGAGCAACGATGGCCGCTCATTTTCCTGTGGCCGCGGGTCTTCCGTTATCTGCGCGATCGTCCTCAGCGACAAAGGCCACGTGACTCTGATTGATACCCTTGCGTTGACGCTGCTCGTCGTCGTGGTCGCCACGATGCCGGTGTTTGCGGTTGTCTCCCGGAATCGTCCGCGGGACCCCGACGTGGCGCGCCGATCGTCCACGGCTCTGCTCGGGTTCTGGGTCCGCGATTGGCTGATGTGGGTGATTGGCCCCATCGAGCGCGTGATGGTTCGCGCCAAAGTTTCACCCGACGTCTTCAACTACCTGGGCGTGGCGTTCGGCATCGGTGCGGGTGCCGCGTTTGCCCAGGGGGCCTTGTCGCTTGCGGGTTGGGCGATCCTGTTTGGCGGCGTGGCGGACGTATTCGACGGTCGCATTGCGCGGGCCCGTGGCATGGCCAGTCGTTATGGCGCGTTCATGGACTCCACGCTCGACCGGTTCGCCGAGGCGTTTTCGTTTGTGGGCGTGACCTGGTATCTGTCGACCACCCCGTGGGGCGCTGCGATCTCCGTGCTGGCCATCAGCGGATCGCTGCTCGTCAGCTACACGCGCGCGCGTGGCGAAGCCGTGGGCGTCAGTGGCACTGGCGGCGTTATGCAACGCGCCGAACGTCTTGTCCTGCTCGCCCTGGGGGCCCTCGCCGATTCGGCGGTCGCGACCCGTTGGGGTTGGCCCGACGGCACTGTGCTCACCGCCGCCGTCACCCTGATCGCCGTCGGTTCCATCGGCACCGCGATCTATCGGACGGTGTCGATCGCCAGCACTCTCGCGCAGCAAGACGACCTGTGAACGTCGGAGGCCGCCGGGGCTGAAGACCCGGCCTCCGAAGAAAGGCATATCCGGTTTTCGGAGGCCGGGTCTTCAGACCCGGCATGTCCGCCGGACCTCGAGGCCCCGTCACGAGTCTGATCGCAGGATCTCTAGCGGGTCCACACGCGATGCCCGAATGGCCGGCGTCAGGCTCGTGGCAATGGCCACCAGCGTGAGCAGGCCCGCGACTGCAATGAAGACAAGCGGGTCCCGTGGCGCAACATCGAATAGCAGCGGCTCAAGGCGGGGAGCCACCGCCGCAGCCACTCCCACTCCCGCTGCGATGCCTGTCAGGGCCAGCACGAGGCTTGTCCGAAACACGACGCCGCTGACATGTCCGGCCGAGGCCCCGAGGGCCAGGCGCACGCCTATCTCGTGCCGCCGGGCCGCCACGAGGTACGTCAGGACGCTATAAAGACCTGCCGAAGCCACCAGCAGCGCGAGGATGCCGGCAAACACAAACACCGACGCGCCCAGGCGCCACGATCGCAGCTGGGGATCAATTCGCTCACGCAGGGTTTCAGTGCGCACCAGTGTGATCGTGCTGTCCAGGTCCGCCAGCCGGCGCCGCACGGCATTCGCCACGTCATCGAGTCCACGCTCAGCGCGCACCAACAGCACATCACCGCCGAACCCGGATTCCTGTCCCGCCGGCAGATACACATGCGGTGTGGCGGCTTCCCGTAGTCGTTCACGATGTGTATCGGCGGCCACTCCCACCACGCTCGCGCAGGGCCTGGCCGCGTCACCGACGATGAGACAATTGCCGAGGGCTGAACCGTTCGGCCAGAGCTGCCGCGCAAGGTGAGCGCTCACAATCGCCACGGGCGCGCTGCCTTCCCGGTCTTCGCGTGAAAAGGCTCGCCCTTCGACGATAGCCGTGCCTACCGTGTCGAAGTACGCATCCGTCACGGCACTGATGCTCGTCCCGTTTGGCGAGATGGGCCCGCTTCCCGGGAGAGCGACGTCCACGTTGAACGCAAAACCGAATGGCATGCCCACGGCCACGCTGGCGTGATCCACTCCTGGAATCGACCGAACGGCATCGAGTGACTGCCGCAGCATCACTCGGCGCCGGGCCTGTTCTGCGGCGCGCGCAGGGCTCTCGGCCGGTCCGGTGAGCCGGCTCCGCGACACCTCCGCCACGACGACCTGGTCGGGGTCGACGCCCAGGTCGAGCGTGCTCGCGTTCCACAAGCTGCGGACGAAGAGTCCGGCGCCCACAAGCAGCACCACTGAAATTGCCGCCTGCACGATGGTGAGCGCGCCGCGGAATCGGCTTCGCCGCATGCCGCCATCGCGGACCGTGCCCCGCAGGGCCGGCGCCACTTGCACACGACTGGAGCTGAGCGCGGGCACAAGTCCTGTGAGGATTGTGGCAACGACGGCGATGAGCGCGCTGCCGAGGATGATGCGGGCATTCACCGGGGCGCTGGTCCATTCCACCGATTCGAACAGCATCACGCGCGCGGTTTCACCAAGCAGGGCCGCCAGACCCAAGCCCCCCACCGTGCCAAGCGCGGCGAGCAGGCCGGCCTCAATCAGGAACTGTCTCACGACGGCGTATCGGGACGCTCCAAGCGCCAGCCTCACGCCCACTTCCCGGCGGCGCGATGCCCCTCGGGCCAACAGCAGACTCATCACGTTGGCGCACGCCACGACGAATACCAGTCCGGCAACGGCAAAGAGCCAGCTCAGGATGCGGGCGTCCGTGGCCTGATTGCCGTCTCTGGAGACGGTGAGCGGGGTCAGACGAAGCTCGGCGATCTGCATCACCTGGCTCTTACCCGTATAACTGCTTCGCAGGACGTTCGTCAGGTCGGCCTCGACCTGTTCGCGTCCGATGCCCTTCGGCATCCGCACGAGCGTGTGAAGCCATTGCGCGTTCCATGCCGTGGCCCACTGCGGTGTGGTCCTGGCGTTCACGATGCTGATGGGCAGCCATGCGTCCACAGGCCCCAGCTCCGCGCCGGTAAATCCTCGCGCGGTCACCCCCACGACCGTGCGCGCGACGTCGTCGATGACCAACGATTGCCCAACGACGCCGGCGTCTCCGCCAAATTCACGCTGCCACAGTGGATAGCTGATGACGACCGAGCCGCCGCCCGCGGCGCCGTTGTCGTCGCCTGCGTTCAGCAGGCGCCCGCGCGCGGATGTGGTGCCGAGCAGGTCGAAGAACTCCGGTGATGCGTAGCCCAACTGCAGCGGCCGGGCGCTGCCTCCCCGGCCGAGCGTCGCCTGATTCAGCGCGTAGCTGGTGGCGCGCACGCCGTTTCCAGCGCGATCACGAATCCCGGCGAATAACACGTGTCCCATCGTGAATGTGGCGACCGGTGGGCGATTGGGAGGCTGCGCCGCAATTTGCACCCTCATGACGCCGGCCGGGTGCGCAATGGCCTCTGGGCCCCTGAAGATCAGTCGATCGGCCAGACCCAGGAGGGTGGCGTTTGCGCCGATCGCCACCGCGAGCGTAGCTACGACGAACAACGAGAAGCGCGGCTCGCGACGCAGGCCGCGAAGTGCGAAGCGGGCGTCGGTCAACAGGTTATTCACGCGTATGCTCCTCCCAGAGAGTGAGTCCGCGCGCTCCTGGCGGAGATCCGCCCTGACCGCCATGGCGGTCGACACCGCGTCACGCACGGCGCGCCAGGGGCGTCGTGCGGCCCCTCGGTCCATCGCGCGTGCGGTGTCCAGGAATTCCTCGCCGAAGCGATCCCGAAACTCGCGCGGATAGAACCGCAGAAGCAGGCGATAGAGGAGCGGGATCATGCCAGGCGGGGGTTTCTGTGCCGCGCGGACTGGGCGGCCTTCACCAGTCGCGTCATCCTGGCGAGATCGGCTTCGAGGGTGGCGCGGCCGAGCGGGGTGGTGCGGTAGTACCGCCGGCGCTCGTCGGCGCTTGATTCGCCGGAGGGGCGATCACATTCCGTGATCAGTCCGTCGGCCAGGAGGCGGCGCAACGTGCGATAGAGCGCGCCGGTCTGGAGTTGCACATCGCCGGCTGACCGTTCGGCCACATCACCAATGATTGCGTAGCCATGCAGGGCGCGCGCCTCCAGCGCCATGAGCACAAAGGCCGCATCAGTCTTCAGCGGCAGGAAGTCAGTCGGGTCGGGTCGAGCCATGCCATCAGTGTAGCGTGTCTATAGACAAATTGTCTACATACAATGAGGCCTGTGCGTGCCTTCGGAGGCCGGGTCTTTAGACCCGGCATGTCCGCCGGACCTGAAGGTCCGGCCTCCGAGGAGCGCGTTCCTACTGGTTGGAAATGCTGTACAGGTACCGATAGCCCTTCAGCAACAGCTCGCCGTCCACGAGCGCCGGCGACGCATCAAACCCATCGTCCAGTGTGTTGGTAGCGAGCACCTCGAAGGTGGGCCCGTGCTTGAGCACCACCGTGGCGCCATCGCGGCCCACGATGTACACGCGGCCGGCGGCGCCGACCGGAGACGCAAACACATTCGGCGTCGCGTCCAGCCGCTGCAATGTGTAGTGGGGCTTGCCGGTCTTCGCGTCGAACACCGACAGGATGCCGTTATTGCTCTTGAGGAAATACAACACGCCATCGTAGAGAAGCGGCGACGGCACGTACGGCGTGTCGCGCTCGTAGGTCCAGGCCACCGCAGGCGTGCCGGTGATGTCACCTCGTGCCTCCGCGAGCGTGATGGCCTTCAGACTATTGCCCCTGAAGCCGCTCATCAGAATCGCGATGCCGTCCTCGACGACCGGCGACGGAATGGGGTTCATGGTCAACCCGGTCGTGTTCCAGACGGGTGCGCCCGTCTCAAGGTCGTAGGCCTGAATCTGATTCATCGCCCCGGTGATGACCTGCGCCTTGCCGTTGACCGTGGTGATGAGGGGCGTGGCCCAGGTGTCGATCTCTTTTCGTGGCTGCCGCCAGATTTCCGCACCCGTGCGTTTGTCGAGCGCGACGATAAATGACTCGCCCTGATGGTCCCAAACGCACACGAGGAAGCGGCCATGCAGTGCCGGCGTGCTGCCTTCGCCAAACTGGCTCCGCATGCGTTTGTCGCCAAGATCCCTCTCCCATACGCGTGTGCCGTTCATGTCGTAGGCGTGTAGCCCGCGCGACTCGAACGTGGCGATCACGACCTCACCATCAGTCACGGCCGACGATGAGGCCCACGTGCCATTTTCCTGATGGCGTTCGTGGGGCGTCTCTTCGCGCGCCACGCGTTCCCAGACCGTCTTGCCGGTCTTCCGGTCGATGGCCATGACGATGAATTTGTGCGGGCTGGGGACAGGGACCGATCCACGCGGCGCAAGGCCGGCCACCGTTGCGGGGTCGGCCGCGACCGCCGTGAGCAGGAAGATCCGGTCGCCCCAGACCACCGGAGTGGACGAACTGCGTCCGGCAATCGGCACCTTCCAACGGATGTTCTTCGTTTCGCTCCATTCGACAGGCGGCGTTGCGGTGCGGGACACACCCGTGGCGAAGGGCCCACGCCATTGCGCCCAGAACCGATCGGCGCCTTGTTGGGCGTGCGCGCCCCAGGAAAAGCCGATTGCCACGGCCAGCGCCACCGCGGCGCACCAGGTGCGAGTCCTCAGTCGTCCAGCCATTTCAGGTACCATCCCGGACGTGATTACGCCTTGTCAATCAGGTCCGTTGCCCCGGCTGACGGTCCCGCAGGCACCGCGGTAATGGCGACGATTGGGGTGGTGCCCGCAGCGGGCAAGGGCTCGCGATTCGCCGCAGAAGCCCCGGGGCGGCCTCACAAGCTCCTGACGGTGGTTGACGGCGAGCCCATGGTGCGGCGGACCGTCTCTTCGTTGTTGTCTGGCGGTGCCGATCGCTGCGTGGTGGTGGTGTCTGCGGACGAGGAAGCCGCGGTGCGGGCCGTTCTGGCGGGTCTGCCGATCTCGGTGGTCGTCAATTCCGATCCGTCGCGCGGGATGTTCTCGTCGATTCAGGCGGGCATCGCCGAGACCGGGGAGGGTGACGCCTGCGTCCTGCTGCCGGGTGATATGCCGTACGTGCAGCCGGCCACCGTGGCCGCAGTAATCGCGGCCGCGAGCGAGTCGGGCCTGACGGCCTGCGCGAGTTTTAACGGCCGTCGGGGGCACCCGATCGCGTGTTCCGCGACGCTGCGCTCCCGCATCCTGTTGGCCCCGGTGGAATCCACGCTGAGTGCGGAGCGTTCACGCGACGAGTTCCTGACGATCGATGTTCCTGATCCCGGCGTGCATCGCGACGTCGATCGGCCCGCGGACCTGGTGTAAAACGACCTCTGAGGTGACAGCAAAACGACCTCTGAGGTAATTACCGATAACTTGCGACGGTAATTACCTCAGAGGTCGTCTTGGCGTTACCTCAGAGGTCGTTTTCCATAGCGTTCGAAGAAGCGCCGCTCGTCTTCGCGGTCGCCGATCAGCACCAGTTCGGAATCGGCGAGAAGAGCCGCGTTGATGTCGGGGGGCGCCGCCGCGCCGCCGGCCGCCCTCACCGCCAGGACATTACATCCCGTCTCGCGTCGCAGGTTGCAGTCGGCGATGGACTTGCCTGTCAGTGCCCGCGGCACGCGCACCGTGAATACCTCCAGCCCCTCCACCAGCGACAACACGCTGCCGTGACGCACGACATCGAAGATGGCGTTGGCCTCCATCGGCACGTACGACATCACGAAGTTGGCGCCCGCCAGGCGAAGTGTGGCTACGTTCTGTTGGTGCGTGGAGCGGCTCAGGATTTTGATGTCCGGGCGCTTCGACCGGCAGTACAGCGTCAGGTACACGTTCAGGTCGTCATCGTGTGTGGTGATCGCCACGCTTGAAGCGGTGTCGAGGCCCGCTGAGTCGAGCACGGCGGGGTCCGTGGCATCACCAAACACCCAGTGCGCCCGGTCAGGCACGTTCACGTGTTCCCGTTCCACCACCCGATGCTCGATGCCCGCCGCCGACAAGGCGCGCGACGTGGCTCTCCCCACGCGCCCGCCTCCGACGATGAGCGCGGTGACTGCTGGTGGGGCCGAGTGGCTGTACTCGCGGGCGTACGCGTCCACATCGTTCTGGGTGCCCGACAGCAACAAGGTCATGTCGTGAGTGAGCAGGAGGCCGGCGGATCCCGGCGAGTACGCACCCTTGTCCCACACGCCGACGATATTCACGTGAAGGCGCTCGCCCACACGGGCATTGCCGATCGTCTGGCCCGCCAGGGTGGTGCCGGCCACAGCCGCCTCGGCGATCACCAGGCCATCCAACTGGCCAATGACATGGGGCCGCCCTCCATCGCTCGTGATCCGGCGGGCCATCGCGCGGCCCAGCAACTCGCCCAACTGGATCACATTCTGGCAACCGGCCTGTTTGAGCAGGTCGCCCGACATCTCAAATGCCGCCGTTGCGACGATCGGGACGGTACTGGAGCACTCGCGCACCGTGAGCGCGACGTTGGCATTGACGGCGTCGCCGAGCGTGGTCGCCACCAATGCGGCGCGTTCGATGCCGGCCCGGCGGTACGTGTCGGCGTCATCGACATGGCCGATCATCACGTTCACACCATGGTCATGAAGTTCGAGCGCGCGTGCGGTGTCCGGGACGATCACCGTATAAGGCATGGCGTATTGATCAAAGCGCTGGATCAGGATGGCTTCGACGGGCCCATAGGCCGTCAGGATCACGTGATTGCTGACGTCGGGCGGAATGTCCCGTGGCGTACGGGCGGCATTCTGCCGTTCCAGCCAGGGCGAGTAGAAGAACTGAATGAGTGTGTAGGGCAGCAGCACAAAGAGCAGGACCAGACCGCTCAGGAGGACGACCAGCGAAAACGCGAGCCCCGTATCGCGTGTGAACGTGAGGTCGCCGTACCCCAGCGTCGTCATTGTCTGGACCGTCCAGTACACGCCGGTAAACCAGCTGTAGGCGCGCCCTTCGGCGGTCATCAAGAGATGGAAAATCGTCGAATACACCAGCACGAGTGCCGTTACGGCGCCCAGCAGTCCGGCCAGTGCGCGGAGGTGCCGAATGCCACGGCGAGAGGTCATACCCACACCTTCATTGTGAACCCGCGAAGCCCTCTTTTGCGTATTGTTGGCAGGCCCCCGCCCCCTTTTACCCGGCCCAGGAGACCCTCATGACCCGACGCGCTGCCTTGTTCGTACTCGCCTTCGCGCTTTCACCCATCCTGCAAGCCGCAGTCGTTCAGGACCTGACCGGCAAGTGGGACGGCACGTTCATCGCCACCGTGAACGGGCAGCAGGAAGATGATGTGGTCTTCATGACGCTGACGCAGAAAGGCGCCGTCCTCACCGGCACAGTGGGGCCGTCGCTCGATCGGCAGTGGGCCATCATCGGCGGCAAGGTCGAGGGCACGAAGGTCACGTTCGACACGCAGTCGGATGGCCCGTTCGTCAAGTTCACGCTGACCCTCGTGGATGGCCGGCTCAAGGGCGATGCGGTCGCCGAGATGGACGGGCAAAAAATGACGGCCAAGGTGGACGTGGGACGAAGCAAGTAGCCTCGTCCTGCGAGAAACCCCAGATAGAATCCTGATGTGCAGGATTCTCTCTACGGCCGAATGGCCGAGCGCCGGGCCGCCGGCCGGCGATTTGCGGTGGCCACTGTCGTGCGCACGAGTGGCAGCACCCCGCAGGTGGCGGGGGCCACGCTGGTGCTTGGTGA
>Ga0138256_10005277_pt1 | contig 13685 bp, 7 predicted proteins | sample KNB2016incub_MG_FD_105486 | JGI IMG/M metagenome (GOLD analysis project Ga0138256, IMG submission 105486) | Active sludge microbial communities from wastewater in Klosterneuburg, Austria - KNB2014incub_MG | ecosystem: Engineered > WWTP > Activated sludge > Unclassified | place: Austria...
AAAAACACTTGTAAAAGAAAATAAATCAAAGCAAGTTGAAACAATAATCATCTCAAAAAAACAATGTCCTCATTGTACAAGCAGAAGTATGTTTGTTTTTAAGGACTCTACAAAAACTAAAACCAAAATTGGTGAATCAAATGAAACCCACGAATAAACTCTTACTTAGTTTTCTAATAACACTTTTACTTATTTCTTTAAATTATCCTCAAGACGGATTTGTTTCCGTAAATGGAAAAGAAATTGTAACTCCCGATGGCAAACCAATTTTGCTTAAGGGAATGAATCTCGGCAACTGGCTTGTACCTGAAGGTTATATGTTTCATTTTCAAAAAGTTAGTTCACCAAGAATGATTTATGATTTATTCGATATTCTGATTGGTGAAGAAGATGCAAATAAGTTTTGGGATTCATTCAGAGAAAACTATATCACAAAAGAAGATATTCATTTTATAAAAAATCTTGGATTCAACTCAATCAGAATTCCATTTAACTGGAAATTATTTATTACTGAATATCCTGAAAGAAAATCAGAAGGCGTTGGTTACGCACTTCTTGATAAAGCAATTAAATGGTGCAAAGAAGAAAATCTTTACGTAATACTTGATATGCACTGCGCTCCAGGCGGACAAACCGGTGACAACATTGATGATAGTTTTGGTTATCCATTTTTATTTGAAAGTCCTGCAAGTCAGCTTCAAACTATAAAAATCTGGCGTAAGCTTGCAGAAATTTATAAAGATGAACCTATCGTTATCGGATATGATTTATTAAATGAACCTATCGCACATTATTTTGATAAAGATAAATTAAACTTAACACTTGAACCTCTCTATAAAAGAATTACTGAATCTATTAGAGAAGTGGACAAAAATCATATAATATTTCTTGGTGGTGCGCAATGGAATACAAATTTTGAACCCTTCGGTCCTCCGTTTGATGATAAACTTGTTTACACATTTCACACATACTGGACAGAAGTTAAACAAGATGTTATTCAACGCCATTTAGATTTGAGAGAAAAATTTAATGCGCCTATCTGGCTTGGGGAATCAGGTGAAAACACAAATGAATGGATAAGTGGTTTTAGAACTTTGCTTGAAGAAAATAATATTGGCTGGTGTTTTTGGCCTTACAAAAAAATGAATAGTGATCGCGGAATTGTTTCAATAAATCAACCGGAAAATTTTGATATGATAATTAAGTTTGCTGAAGGCGGCGGATTAGATTATGGATACATAAGAGATAACAGGCCAGATTTTGAAAAAGTCAGAGCATCATTAAAACAGTATTTAGAAAATTGTAAATTCAAAAACTGTGTTGTTAATGATGAATATATAAATGCACTTGGTGTAAAGTAAACAAACAAATGTCATCACGAGTCCCGATGAATCGGGACGAAGTGATCTATTGCATATTGTAGATTGCTTCGTCTGGCAAAACCTTTCCTGTCTGCCGACAGGCAGGCTCGCAATGACGATTTATAAGGATTATTATTGCGATGAAAAAAATCATTCTTTCTTTTTTGATTTTAACTTCAATCATTTATTCACAATATGATGACTCAGGAATTCGCGGAAAATATTTTTCAAAAAAAACTTTTACTGAAACAGTAATACCAAACTTTGAAACAAGTAAAGGTAAACTTCCCTCACCTATCTTAGAAAATAATCCAGAGTACATTGAACTTTACTGGCAAACCTGGCAATTAGCTTTTGATCATTATAAAAATCCACCAAAAGGTTCACCATTTGTTTCAGCTTATATCGATGAAGCATTTGCACCAAACATATTTCAATGGGATACTTTTTTTATGTTGATGTTTGCCCGATATGCAAATCATATATTTCCCGCGATTCAATCGTTAGATAATTTTTATTGCAGACAATATGAAAATGGTTATATCTGCAGAGAAATATTAGAAGCAACCGGAGAAGATTTTGTTTTTGAAGGAAGAGAACATACCGTAAATCCGCCTTTGTTTAGCTGGGCGGAAATGGAAAGTTTCAGAATTACAGGAGACAAATCACGTTTTAAAATTGTTTTACCTGTATTAGAAAAATATGCTGAGTGGTTGGAAAAGTATCGTAAAAAAGAAAACACAAAACATAATCTTTACTGGCAAACGGGTTTAGGTTCTGGAATGGATAACACACCAAGAAACGGTTCAGGCTGGATTGATATGTCAGCTCAAATGGTAATGATGTATAATGATATGGCTGAAATGTGTAATCAAATAATGCTTAATGAAAATCTTGAACCTGAACTTAAACTTGAACTTTCAAGTAAATCAAAATTATTTAAAGAAAAAGCCAATCAAATTTCAACTCTTATAAATAAATATATGTGGAATGAAGAAGATGGACTTTATTACGATGTTGATGATGAAGGCAATCAAGTAAAATGTAAAACTGTTGCAAATTTCTGGCCAATGCTAGCTGGAGTTGCCGATAAGAAACAAGCAGATAAACTTTTACAAAATTTAAAAGATCCACATACATTCTGGAGAAAAATTCCCTTCCCTTCTCTATCTGTGGATGATAAACATTTTAAAGCTGAGGGTGAATATTGGCTTGGCAGTGTTTGGGCTCCAACAAATGTAATGATAATTAAAGGTTTGGATAAGTTTGGTGTTAATAATGATTTCGCTTATAAGTTTAATGAATTTGCAACTCTTGCAACTGAGGAATACTTAAATGGAATTTTTGAAGTTTATAAAAAGACAGGAACGATCTGGGAAAATTATTCTTCGGAAGCTTATACACGTGGTAGCTGGTCTCGTGCTGATTTTGTTGGCTGGACTGGCTGTGGACCAATTGAACTTTTAATTGAGAACATTATTGGTCTGCGTCCTGATGGAGTTAATAATTCATTAACCTGGCATTTAACAAGAATTGATAAACACGGAATTGAAAATCTTAAATTTGGGAATGTTACAGTTTCACTAATTGCTGAGAAAAGAGAAAAAGTTACTTCAGCAATTGTAATAAATATTAATTGCGATACTGATTTTGAATTAAATGTTGAACACGGAAATAACAACTATAAAAGTTTTAAAATCACTAAAGGTGAGCATAATATAATTATCGAGTAAAATTATGAAAAAATATTTCTTGTCACTGATCTTTTCAGTGTTTTGTACTGTTTCATTGTTATCACAAACAATTGTGTTGCCTGATAACTGGCTATTCAGAACTGGTGATGACCCATCTTACAAAGAAATTAGTATTGATGAATCCGGTTGGGTAAATATTAATGTTCCCGGCAACTGGGAAGATCAGGGATTTCCGGAGTATGATGGTTATGCCTGGTATCGATTGCATTTTAAAATTACAGAACATCCTGGTAATCAACCTCTTTACCTTTTTTTAGGAAAAATAGATGACGCAGACGAAACTTACTTAAATGGAGTTAAAATTGGTTCCTCAGGTAAATTACCACCTGAACCTTTAACCGAATGGAATGATCAACGTGCGTACAAAATACCAAACGAACTATTGCAAAAAAAAAATACTATTGCAATCAGGGTTTATGATATTTTTTCACCAGGCGGGATACATAGCGGATTAATTGGAATTTTAAATCAACAAGAATATGAGTATGAAATGAATCCACCTGAAGGCGCAAAAAAATCATATTATCAAATTACAACTGCAAATGGATTGATAGCCGCAGTTTACAATGAACGAAGAAATGAATTTGAAAATGTTTTTCCACACATTTTTAAGTTTTACGATTTTGAAAAACCAGTTAGCCCATTTATAAAATCTTTAAAACTTGTTTGTAATCAAAAACCTGTTTCAGTTAAGTATTTAGATAACACACACATTATAAATGTTGATTACAATAATTTTAATGTTAAATACTTTGCTCCTTTTGTTGCTAACGAAAAAATACTGTATGCAGTCTTAACAGGAAAAGAAAGTGAGGTTGGCAAATACTTTTTCTCATACAGAAAAGTTAATGCTGAAATTTTAGTTGATTCAGTTACGATTAAAAAGGATGGTGATCAAATAGAAAAATATTTTCTTTTCAGCTTTAATGATTCGCTTCATAATAATACAGAGGTTATTAAGAAAGCTGTTGAAAGGATTAAAAATAGCAAATCAGACATTGTTGATGATGAATTAAAGTTTATGAAAGACGTTTTTGCAAGAGCAACATTTTCTGATGGTTTGAGCATTGATGAAAAGAATCTTTATGAACAATCGATTACAGTTCTAAAAATGGCTCAGGTTACTGAGAATGAAATTTTTCCAAAAGCAAAAGGACAAGTTTTAGCCTCACTTCCTCCTGGAGTTTGGAGTATTACCTGGCTTCGTGATGGTATGTATTCTTTATTAGGATTAAATGCGGCCGGATTGTATGAAGAATCAAAAAAACTTTTAAGTTTTTTCTTAAACGCAGAATCAAACTTCTACAAAAGTTTTATCTGGGAAGATGGAAAAGATTACGGTGTTGGTGTTGATTACCAGATTTCTGTTACTAGATATTTTGGTATCGGTAAAGAAGAATCTGATTTCAATGATCAGGGGCCGAATATAGAATTGGATGGCTTTGGTTTTTTCCTATATACTTTCTCAGATTATATAAACAAAAGTGGGGATAGAAAATTCTTTGATGAGAATTATAAATTCATTTCTGAAAAAGTTGCAGATGCATTAATTCATTGCATTGAAGAGAATGATTTAATTAGAATTGATTCTGGTCCGTGGGAAAGACATTTACCTGGCAAGCAATACACTTATACTTCTTGCACAGCAGCAGCAGGATTAAAAGCTTATTCAGAACTTCTAAAGAAAATGGGAATCGATTCTAAAGAATATTTTGAAGCCTCAGAGAGAATTACTAATGGAATAAAAAACAATCTTATCATAGATGGTAAATATTTAAAAGGAAATGCGGAAGGGAAATCAAATAAAGAATATGAATTTTATGATGCAGGAATGATTGAAGCATTTACTCTTGATGTCTTAAATGACAAAGATTTGTTCATCAAAAATATGGCTGAGTATGATGACACGCTTAAAGTTGATGAAAATCGCGGTTACTCTCGTGTAAGTGGAGTTGATTCTTATGATATAAACGAATGGGTCTTGATTGATTTTAGAACTGCTGCTGCCCACATAAAGTTTGGACAAAAAGATAAAGCAAAAAAGTTAATCGATTGGGTTATCTCACAAGCTAAACTAAACTTTAATCTTTTACCGGAACTTTTTGAATATAATAATGCAACTTACGATGGTGCCATTCCAATGGTTGGTTTTGGTGCCGGTGCTTATTTAAAGACCATAAACGATTTTTATAAAAAATAAATTCTATCAGGAGAGTAAAGTGAAAAGTAAAATATTTTTAACCATCACACTTATTATTTCACTAGTATTTGTGTTTGGTTTTTCTTTAAAAAATAAGTTGGGTGATGAAATGACTTATAAAAATAAAAATGCTTCAATCGAAGAAAGAGTTGAAGATTTGCTCAAGCGAATAACGCTTGAAGAAAAAATTGAAATGATTGGTGGAACCGGGTTTGAAACAAAAGCAATAGAAAGACTTGGTATTCCTCCATTAAATATGGCTGATGGTCCTCTTGGTGTTAGATGGGATAACTCTACTGCATTACCATCTGGAATTTTACTTGGCGCAACCTGGAATCCGGAAATCGTTACAGAATTTGGAAAAGTTCTTGCAACAGAAACAAAAGCAAAAGGAAGACACGTGATACTTGCGCCTTGCGTAAACATTGCTCGCATTCCGATGGGCGGAAGGAATTTTGAAAGTTTTGGTGAAGATCCTTTTTTAACTTCACGAATTACAGTTAACTATATAAAAGGTGTTCAGAATGAAAATGTAGTTGCAACTGTAAAACATTTTGCCGCAAACAATCAGGAATTTCAACGAGATTTTGTAAACACAATTGTTGATGAACGAACTCTGAATGAAATATACTTCCCTGCTTTCAAATCAGCAGTTGAAGAGGCTAATGTTCTTGCTGTTATGTGTGCTTACAATAAATTAAACGGATCATATTGCAGTGAAAATGATTATCTCTTGATTGATATTTTAAAGGACAAATGGAAGTTCAACGGATTGGTAATGTCTGATTGGGGCGCAGTTCACACTTCACTTCCTGTTTTTAACAGCGGAATGGATCTTGAGATGCCAACAGGTAAATATCTAAATTCTGATTCATTATTGCAAAAAATAACAGTTGGAGAACTTTCTGAATCACATCTTAATGATAAAGTTAGAAGGATTCTTAGAGTAATGTTTACAATCGGTTTATTTGATGACTATAAATACGATTCAACAAAAGTTAATACTGATGAACATAAACAGATTGCATTAAATATTGCTAAAGAAGGAATTGTTTTACTGAAAAATGAAAACTCAATTCTTCCATTAGATTTAAATAAAATTAAATCCATCGCAGTTGTCGGACCAAATAGCAAAGTTGCAGTTACTGGTGGCGGTGGAAGTTCGATGGTTGTTCCATTTACTTCTGTTAGTCCACTTGAAGCTTTAAAGAATAAAATTGGTGACAAAGTAAAAATTAATTTTGCCCAGGGAATGATAATCGATGGAGAAACAAATCCAATTGAGACCAAATATTTATTTACTGATAAAGATGAAAAAGTTAACGGATTAAAAGCAGAGTATTTTACAAATATGAATCTTGAAGGTGAACCAGTAAAAGTCATTGTAGATAATCAAATAAACTTTATGTGGAATGATAAAGGTCCATTTGAAGATTTTCAAAAAGATAATTTTTCTGTTAGATGGACCGGATATGTTAAAGCCGAAAAATCAGCTAATTTTACATTTGATGTTGCAAGTGATGATGGTGTTAGATTATATATTGATGACCAGCTGGCAATTAATGATTGGAATGACCATGCAATGCTAACTAATTCATATTCAAAGGAATTAGTTGCTGATAAATTATATATGATTAAATTAGAATATTATGAAAAAGGTGGCGGCGCTATTGTAAAATTTGGTTGGAGAAAACCAAATGATGAACTAATTATTGATGCAATAAATGCTGCAAAAAATTCTGATGTTGCAATTGTTTTTGCGGGAACGAATGCTAATTATGAAAGCGAAGGATTTGATAGAAAAAATCTAACTCTGCCAAATGAACAGGATGAATTTATCAAAAGAATTACAGAAGTTAATAAAAACACAGTTGTTGTTTTAACAACCGGCTCACCTGTTTTAATGGATAAATGGTTAGATAATGTTAGTGGACTTATCGAAGCATGGTTCGCTGGTGAACAAGCTGGAAATGCAATTGCGGAAGTTCTACTTGGCGAAACTAATCCTTCAGGCAAATTACCGATGACATTTCCAAAACGCTGGGAAGATTGTTCTGCATTTGATTCATATAAAAAACTTGATAGCACAACGATTTATGAAGATGGAATCTATGTTGGTTACAGACATTTTGAAAAGAAGAATATCCAACCACTTTTCCCATTCGGATTTGGTTTAAGTTATACAACATTTAAATACAATGACTTAAAATTGTCATCAAAAGAAATCGCAAAGAATGATAAATTAACTGTAACAATAAATGTTAAGAATACTGGAAAAGTAAAAGGTAGCGAAGTTGTTCAGCTTTATGTTAGAGATTTAGAATCATCAATTGATCGCCCGGTAAAAGAACTTAAAGGATTTAAGAAGGTAAGTTTAAATCCTGGGGAAGAAAGAATTGTTGAATTTCCAATTGATCAAAAAACTCTTTCTTTCTTCAATCCAAAATTAAAAGACTGGACTACAGAAAGTGGTGAGTTTGAAATTTTGATTGGAAGTTCATCTCAAGATATTCAGTTAAAAGAAAAGTTTACTTTAAAATAAATTTATTGGAAAAATGAAATCAAAATTAATACTAGTACTATTATTCGCTTTAAGTTCTAATTTGTTATCTCAAAACGATGAGTCTGTAGTTGCGCATGTTGGCAATGATAAAATTACAGCAAGAGAGTTTAAACTTAGATTAGAACTTTCTCCGTACATTCCTAAAGATCAAAGTATGTCTAAAGATTCAGTTAAATATGATTTTCTTTATTCTTTGATTGCTGAAAAATTATGGGCATTAAAAGCTAAAGAACAAGGGATTGAAAACACTCTGGAGTTTGATTTTTTCTTTAATCCCATTGAAGATTTATTTGTTCGTGATGCTTTGTTTAAACAGGAAATCGAAAGCAAGGTTAGCATTACAGCAACTGATATGGAAAAAGGAATTTATAAATCTCAGTTTACTCAGGCTGTAAGATTTTTTTCTTCCAGCGATTCATTATCAATATTTAATTTTTACAATAAACTTAGTCAAACAAAAAACATTGATTCACTTGCAACTCTGTTTACAATGATCAATGATACATCAGTAAATGTAAAGTTCGGTGATTTGGGATCTGAAGAAACTGAAGATACAATTTACTCACTTAAAAAAAACGCTTATAGCACCCCGCAAAAACTAAATGGTGGCTGGATAATTTATTATTGTTCAGATAATATTTTTACGCCGGTAAATATCGGCGATCAGCAAACTGTTGATGGAATAAAAAAGAAAATAAGAGGAAGAAAACTTGAAGTTTTATTTAACGAGTATAGAATTAATCTTTTAAGCGGCACAAACATTAAAATAAATCCCAAAACAATAATGGTGCTTAGTAATTCGCTTTGGGAAAAACTAAAGAACAAAACTGCTGTTACTGATAAAGAAATAAAGTATTTCGAATTGAATGAAAATGATTTTATGAATATTCTTTTATCCTACTCTAAGGATAAACTGAAATTGCCATTATTTAATATTAAAAATAATGAGATTAATCTATATGATCTTTTAAGCAGAATTGCCTATATGGGATTTAGCATTACCCGATTAGATTCAAATTTAGTTTTTTCTAAATTGGCTTATATAGCTAAACGATTTGTAGAAGAACAAATACTAACTGCCGAAGGTTATAAAAAAAGTTATAACCTTTTACCAGCAGTGCAAAATGATATTAAAGTTTGGAAGCAAAAATATCTTGCACAGCTGTATATGGTTTCTGCTTTGGATTCTATCAAGGTTACTGAAAACGAATTAAAAGATTACTATTCAAATATTTTTCTAAATTCAAATAATCAATTACAGGTTAAGCTAAAAATAATAACTCTAAATGATCTTGATGAAGTATCAAGACTTTTGGATCAAATGAACACTGGAGTTCAATTTTCTGATCTTGCCAAACTTTATGGCAAAACTGATTCCTTAGCAAACGAAAATGGAGAAACTGAATTGCTGCCTGTTTCAATGTTAACTGATTTAAGTGATATTGCAACGGGTTTACACAAAGGAGAAATCTTTGGACCAATCAAAAGGAGTAATGGTTATACAATACTTCAGCTAATCGAAAAAGAAGAGGCATCAGATTCAACACTGCCACAATTTGATAAAATAAAAAATGAACTCAGGTCTAATCTTCGATTTAAAATATTAAAAGATAAACTAAATCAAATAACGGCTAAAACATCTATACAACAAAATGTAAAAATATATAATGATGTTGTTGATAAAATTAGCACTCCAGAAGTTCCAATGTTTGTACACAGGTTTATGGGATTTGGTGGTAGAATGGCGGGCATTCCATTAACAACTCCGTTTTCCGGTTGGATAAACAATGAGATTAAACAAAGACTTTTGCCTTAGAAATTATTTACAACTATAACAGGAAACTTATAAGGAAAATTGTTCGATGAAAAAAATTGCTACGTTGATTTTATTGAGTGTATTTGTATTCCAATTCACTTTGTATTCCCAAGGATTTTTACACAGAGATAATAAAAAAATTGTTGATGGAAATGGAAATGAAATTTTATTAAAAGGGATGGGACTTGGCGGTTGGCTTGTGCAGGAAGGTTATATGCTTCAAACATCTGCATTTGCAAATGCACAATGGCAAATTCATGCTAAGATATCAGCATTAATTGGTGAAACAAATACAGAAACATTTTATCAGACTTACAGAAATAACTATGTAAGAAAAATTGATATCGATTCACTAGCAAGTTGGGGATTTAATTCACTTAGACTTCCAATGCATTATAATCTTTTTACAACCAATACAAATCCACCAAATTTTATAAATACAGGATTTGATATTATTGATTCACTTTTAAGTTGGTGCGAACAAAATCAAATTTATCTTATACTCGATATGCACGCTGCCCCCGGCGGACAAAGTGATGAACCGATAAGCGATTACAATCCTGCAAATCCATCTTTGTGGCAAAGTGAATCTAACAAAGATTTACTAGTAATGATCTGGAGAAAAATTGCTGAAAGATATAAAGATAAAACCTGGATTGGCGGTTACGATTTAATCAACGAGCCAAAGTGGGAACTTCTTCCAAACAATCAACCTTTAAGAGATTTGTATATAAGATTAACAGATACAATTCGTGTTGTCGATACAAATCATATTTTATTTATTGAAGGCAATTGGTTTGCAACAGATTTTAGCGGCTTGTTTCCACCGTGGGATGAAAATATGTCTTATAGTTTCCACAAATATTGGAATGGAAATAATACATCATCAATTCAATACTTATTGGATTTAAGAAACAACACAAACATACCTTTATGGCTTGGTGAAACTGGTGAAAACTCAAATCAATGGTTTGTAGATTGTATTGAGTTAATGAAGAATAATAACATTGGTTGGGCTTGGTGGCCACATAAAAAGATCTCATCTATTGCGGGGCCTCTTTCTGCAACTCTTCTCCCAGCATATCAAAACTTACTTAATTACTGGACTAACGGCGGCACACCTCCAACATCAAATACAGCTTATCTTGCTTTGTTAGCACAAGCTGAGATGTTAAAGATAGAAAACTGTAAATATCAAAAAGATGTTATCGATGCTATGTTCAGGCAAGTAAATAACACAGAAATAATTCCATTTGCAGATAATCAAATCCCGGGAAAAATACACGCAGTAAATTATGATATGGGAAAAAATCTTTTTGCTTACAGTGATGTTGATTTTCAAAATACTGGTGGTGGCTCTTACAATAGTGGTTACAGTTATAGAAACGATGGAGTCGATATTCAAGTTTGTTCCAATCCAAACTCCAATGGTTATAATGTTGGCTGGACAGAAACAGGTGAATGGTTAAAATATACAGTCAATGTAAATCAAAGCGGAACTTATAGCATTCAGTTAAACGTTGCAGCTCCAACAGCAATAGGAAAAATAATTTTAGCCTTAGATGGAACTGGAATAACTTCTCCACTTGATGTGCCCGCAACAGGCGGTTATCAAAATTGGCAGGATATTAATATTAATAATGTTTGGCTGCCACAAGGCATACATACATTACAAACAAGATTTTTCTTTGGTGATTTTAATTTTAGTTATATAAATTTTAATCTCGTTAGTGTTGATGTTGTAGATGAAACAAATAATTTACCAGACAAATTTTCACTCGATCAAAATTATCCTAATCCTTTTAATCCTTCTACAAGTATAAACTTTACATTAAAAAACAGAGAGTTTGTACAACTAAAAGTTTATGATGCACTTGGAAATGATGTTGTTACTCTCGTTAATGAATATAAAAATGCTGGCTCTTACGAAGTAGAATTTAGTTCATCAAAATTAAAATATCATACATCTTCAGGAGTTTATTATTATCGTTTACAAGCTGGTAATTTTATCCAGACAAGAAAAATGATAATGTTAAAATAGTTTTCAGCATGCTTACGGTTTTGTTTATAATGATAAGTCCCGTTTAATGGGACTTATTTTTATGTATTGATAAGCAGCAATGACAATTTATTTTACCAACTATTCTTTGGATAACCAAAAATAATTTAAACTTTTTCCTCTTTATAAGTCCCTATTTCTTTAAATCTAATACTAACACTTACAAGACTAAAAACTAAAAAAGGAGAAATATATATGAAGTATGTACCCACTTTTATAATTGCTTTAATATTTGCTACTATTCTTTATGCGGGTATTCAAAGATCAACCGGAATTGTTGGCAGAACACAAAAAAATGGTGTGGGGTGTACTTGTCACAATCCTGTGAATGACAATAGTGTCTTGGTGCAAATAACTGGCCCAGATACATTAGTTAAAGGTGGATCTGCAGAATACCAGGTTACACTTTCTGGCGGACCAGCAGTTTTAGGTGGATTTAATGTCGCATCATATTTAGGCACATTAAATCCTGTTGATGCTTCCACACAACTAATGACATCAGAATTAACCCATACCTCTCCAAAATCTTTTTCTGGTGGATCAGTAAGCTGGACATTTAGCTTTACGGCCAACAACTCAGTTTATACTGATACCATTTATTCAGCTTCAAATAGTGTTAATGGAGATGGGATTAATAGTTCACTTGATAAATGGAATTTTGGTCAAAAATTTGTTGTACATGTTATTGATGAGCCCTCATCTGTTGAAAATGAGAAGGGGAATTTATCAAATTTTATTTTGAATCAGAACTATCCTAACCCATTCAATCCAACCACCACAATTAGCTGGCAATCAAAAATAGATGCTCATCAAACTTTAAAAGTTTTTGACGCTTTAGGTAATGAAGTTGCTACACTTGTTGATGAATATAAATCTGCAGGAAATTATAGTGAGCAATTTACTTTATCTAAAGAGCAATTAAGTTCTGGAACATATTTTTATCAGCTTAAAGTTGGCAATTACGTTGAATCAAAGAAAATGATTTTAATGAAGTGACTTTCAATATCAATAAAAGGAAACCCTGATATTTCTGTATCAGGGTTTTTATTTTTACAGTGCTAAACTTTAATACCAAAAATAAAATTGCAATACAAAAGAATCATTCTTTGCGTCTTTATTTGCTGCATCCATAACCAATCTGTACTGTGGTCTAACTTCGATAAAACTATATGGTTGAAATTCAAATCCAGCAACCACTTGAGATATTTCATCGCTCTCAACATCTGGGTTTGGATCTATTCTATCAAATCGAACTACCGCATCTAAACCTGTAAGTAATCCATAAGATGATTCTATCATCAATACGTTAGTTTTTTGATCAGGATTTATAATTCCGTCAGCAATATCATATTCAGCTAATAAAGAAAACTCATCATAACCAAATCCAAAAAATCCACCAAACATATTAACGGATGTTGGAGTTTTAACAGCAGCATACGAGGCTCCAAATAGTAATCCAAATTTATCAAAAGATGGATTAAGCTCTAATCGCGCAGTATAACTTGGATCTTTGGTTAGCGTTGAGTTTGATAAAAGGTTTGATCCCACACTTGCAGTTGCAAAAAGAAAATCACTTCCATACACACCAACTTCTACACCTGCTTCTGTGTAGAATGGGTTGTAAATCAACCCCTGGTAAACTCCTTGCGAAAACAATAAACCAAAGTTTCCACCTCTTGTGTACGCTGTGTGATCATCAATTCTTATCCCAAAGTTTGGAGTAAATGCTCCAGCTTTTATATAGCTGTTATTTGGCAAAATATGTGCAATTGCATAGCCTTCATAAATTCGATTAACAAAATCATACTTGCCCAAAATATTTATTTGACTGGATACAGATAATGCAGTATAAATTGATCCACTCATATTCTGGAAATCCATTTTACTTTTATTTTGCGAATATAAAAGCTGACTTCTAAAATCTATACCGAT
>Ga0138256_10005278_pt1 | contig 13685 bp, 14 predicted proteins | sample KNB2016incub_MG_FD_105486 | JGI IMG/M metagenome (GOLD analysis project Ga0138256, IMG submission 105486) | Active sludge microbial communities from wastewater in Klosterneuburg, Austria - KNB2014incub_MG | ecosystem: Engineered > WWTP > Activated sludge > Unclassified | place: Austria...
CCTGCTTAGGCGTTTTTTCCTTTGAAACATACTCTGCATTAAGAGCGTATTGAATTTGCTCTTCATCTAAATTAAAAGAATATTCTTTGCTAAGTGCTTGATAAATTTTCTCCAAAGAGGTTCCATCAGGGAATCTCTTTTTTTCTTTGTGTGTGTTGGCCTTTTCTCTTAAAGAGGCAAAGTAATAAATTTCTAATTCTATTTGATTTTCCATATTGTTACTTACAATCCTTTTTCCTGAAGAATCTTTTTTCTTTCTTCTTGAGTATTAGCATTAAATAAAAAAGACTGAGTGTTTAGAGAAATTTTAAAAACTAAACTTTCTTGTAGCAGTTTTTGAGGACACTTAATGTCACGCTGAAGAAGTTCTTTTGCTTTTTTTACAAGATTTGGATAATAGATTGCAAAGAGAGGTTCATAGGCCTTTCTTTCCTCATTAAAAAACGCAATGGCCTGTACTTTTTCTTCTAAAAGTTCTTTATATTTTTCAAGTAAAATATCTCCATGTTTTTTTTCTATAAGAGGAAGATCACAGGCAAGACAAAACCAACTAGAGTCAGGGTCTTTTTCCATGGCCGAAAGAATTCCCACTAAAGGGCCTCCTTTTTCTGACTGATCAAATATTCGCGGAAGATCTGGACAAAAATCTTTTTCAAATTGATTTTCTCTACACGAAAGAAAAGCAGTAAGTCCCCACTGATGGGCCAAATTGGATAAATAGGCCACTTGATTTTGGCCATCTTGTTGATAAGAAAGACGAGATTTATCCTCTCCCATTCTTTTTCCATATCCACCGGCCAAAATGAGGCACTGTAACTTCATTTTAAGAGATCCTTTTTTCCACCTGTTTTTTGCTTTAAAAAAATTTGCTCTACTACCATCTCTGTTGAAATGGCCTTGCACATATCATAAATAGTAAGGGCCGCGATATGAACTCCTGTAAGGGCCTCCATCTCTACCCCAGTTTTACCCTGAGTTTGCACAAAACAAGTAATTTCAATTTTTTCAGCCTCTTTTGGCGTAATCACAATTTTAATATCTTCTAATAAAAGCGGGTGACAAAAAGGAATTAACTCATGACATTTTTTCACGGCCATCGTCCCTGCAATAATTGCAGTGGCAAAAACAGGCCCTTTTGGGGAAGAAAAATCAGAAGTTTTTTCTAATTCTTCCCTTATTTTTTTTCCTAAAAACATACTGCCACAAGCAAGAGCTGTGCGAAGTGATATTTCTTTTTGTGAAACATTCACCATTTGTGGATTTTTTTTATTTTCATCTAAATGAGAAAACATAAAAAACTAGCCTCCAATCTGATACATTGCCTGTCCAACATCAAAAGGCCTCTCAAAGGGCTTTATAGGCAAGGCCTGTTGTAAGATTTTTGGGTACTCTTCAAAAGGCACTTGCCTTATATCCCAAAAATCTTCCTTCATCAAACAGGCCCGCAATTTCCCTGTAGGAGACAAGCGTAGCCTTGAACAACCCTGACAAAAAGGAAGAGACTCTGAAGCAATAAACCCCACAACATTCCCCGTATTTAATTTATATTTAAAGGCCGTGGAATCATGGGGTACTGAAATTTTAAAAAGATCATATCTTTTTTTAAGAATTTCTAAAATTTCTAAACTAGAAACAAATTTTTGTTTAAATGTTTCCCTTGCTATTCCAATTTTCATTAACTCTAAAAAACGAATCTCTACTTCTGATCCTAATTGCTGAGTAAAAGTTAAAAAATTTTCTAATTCATGTAAATTTTCTTGAGTCAAAACTGTGTTTATTTTTACTTCAAATCCAAGTTTCACGGCCTCTTCAATGGCAGTTTTTACCTGTACAAGGCCATCTACTTTTGCAATTTTTTTAAAATTTTCAGGACAAAGACTATCTAAACTAATATTAAGATTTTGTAATTTTGTTTCTTTTAATTTAGGCAACCATTTTTTTAAGGCAAAACCATTTGTGGTCATTCCTAGTCGCTTTAGTTTAATTTCACTAAGTTTTTGTGCAATTTCTAAAAGTTCATACCTTAACGTAGGTTCTCCGCCTGTTAGTCTTACCTCTTCAATCCCTAAGTGCCAAAAATTCTTTACAATACGAAAGAGCTCTTCAGGTGTTAAAAACTGATGAGTCATAGAAAATTTTGCATCCTCTGGCATACAATAGGTACAACGAAAATTACAAGCATCCAAAAGAGACACCCTTAATTTCTTCATCACTCTTCCATAATTATCTTGTAAAGGATTTTTCATCATTAATTGGCCCTAACGATTTAAGCTTAAGCTACCCCAGAAATAAAAAGGAAAAGATTCTCCTTTTTTAAAAACAGATTGTTGTCCATAAAGTTGCAAAAAACCCATAGAATTTTTTAAAAAGAAAATATCTCCAGAGCCGTTTCCTAATCCTTTAGAACGACAAAAAGTGGCCCATCGCTCTCCTTTTTCTTCTTGTATTTCCGCACAAGCGTAGTATTCCATTTTTTTCTGAAAAGAAAAATCTTCTGCTAATTTTGCAAAAGAAGAAGTCCATGTATTTTGTAAAAAAGGGACGCAAAATTTGCGCGCATTGATCAAGCAAGAAACAGGATTTCCTGGTAATCCAAAGAAAAATTTAGGTCTCTTTTCCTTATTTTCCCCCTGATTTTCAAAAACACCAAAATAAAAAGGTTTTCCGGGGCGTTGGGCCACCCCATGAATAATTTTTTTGACTCCCAACTCTTCCAATACACGAGGCACAAAATCATAAGGGCCTTTAGAAAGGGCCCCTGTTATTATAAAAATGTCTGTTTCATTCCATTTTTTTTCAAAATAGGATTTAAAGAGAGATTCTTGATCCTCTAGCTTCACAATTTCTTTTAAACTAATCCCTTGTGCTAAAAATTCTGCTTGCAAAGCAGGGCCATTAGACCATCGAATTTGATATTCTTTAGGAATATGATCAAGGCCAACAAGTTCATTTCCTGTACTCACAAGACAAATTTTTTCTAAAAAAGGAAATGCCAAAACAGGCACAGACTTATACCCTTCTGTTGCCAAAAGGGCCGTTATGACAGAATTTATTTTTGTACCGCTCTTAATAATTATTTCTTCTTTTTTATAATCACTTCCTTGAAGATGAACATTGTCTAATCTTTTATCTTCAAGATTTTCTTGTAAAACAAAGCAGTCTTCTTCTCGAGAGAGATCTTCATAGCGAATCACTCTATACGCCTCAGAAGGTAATACGGCCCCTGTGGCCACTTCAAAACAAGAAGAATGAGGAAAAGAACGACTAGAAGAAGAAAAAGAAGGTGAAGGCATTCCTGGTGTAATAATAGGAAGTTTTCTAATCCATCTAATCCCTTTTTTTAGAGTGCCTGATTCTCTTACAGCAATACCATCCATCGCAACCCGACAAAAAGGAGGATGATCCCTTCTCGAATAAATATTTTCGGCCAAAATTTTTCCTTGTGCCTTTTCTAAGGGAATATAGGTTATTTGCTTTTCTTGTAAATAAAATTTTTCTGAATAAGACTTTAAAATAGATTCTACCTCTTGAACATTCAACAAGACCGTCATGATTTAAATGCCCCTTTTGTTTTTATTATTCCAAAGAATTTTTGGAAGAAAAACAGTGGCCCAAGCTAAAAGCCCTGTGATCCAAGTAAAGGCAGAAATTCCTAAAAAAGAAAAATAAAAATCAGAAGACATAAAAGGGGCCAAGAGCCTCAAAAGAAGTGAAAGAATAATCAATAACCCTGTAAGAGCAAAAATTTTTGAATGAGACTCTAAGGCCACGCCATACCCACCATGTGCAAGAGAAACCCTAGAGGCCACCATTAAACTCATAAGAGAAACCCCTCCAATAAAAAATAAATGGGCAAAATGTACTTGATAGGCAGGAAATAAAGCAAGACAAACAATTCCTAAAACAAATAACCAGCAAGAAATCCAAAGCCAATAACTCATTTTTGCAGGTGATTGAGGAAGAAGATAAAGTTTCCATTGAAAAAGACAAACCCAAAGAGTCGTTACAAGAATTGGCCACCAAAAAAAAGGAAAATTAAACACACTAAGAACCATTCCAAGAATCAATAAACACATTTGTATAATTAAGTGATAATAAGGAACAGGAAGAGCAAAAGGACGACCGATCAAAGCAACAACTAATTTAGAGCCCACTCCTAAAATAAAACAAAGAATAGGAGCATAAAATATCCAAATTTTAAAAGAAAAGAGAGAACCAAAAAATCCCAAAATCATCCCTAAAGGCAAAAATAAAAAAGGACGAGGAAGAATTGAAAACGATTTATAGGCCCTTCTTGAAAAGAAAAATAATAAAAATCCATAAGACAAGGCCACCATTTTTTCTTGAAGAGTCAGAGGAACAAGAAGACAACAAAAAGCGGCCATCCCTATTTCCCAAAGAGAGGCCTTTTGGGAAGCAGTAAATTTGGGAACTGCCGTTAAAAGAAAACCCATGACAAAGGCAAGTAAAAATCCTGTCCCCATAAAGGAAAGATGAAAATTTCTAGGATAATTTCCTTGAAAAATCCAAAAAACTGCCCAAGCCCCTACTCCCACAAGGCCTTGCAAAAGACCTATTGGAAAAAGAATTTGGTAAGGTTCTAACTCTTGTATTTTTTGACTTGTTTTCATGTTGTCTTATTTTTTATTTTTTTCCTGAAAATATACTAGTTTTGCCAAACAACGCATATCAGGAATAACAATGCCTTCTTTTTTCCAATGAACAATTCCTTGTTTTTCCCACTGAGAAAAGAGTCGAATAATTGTTTCCACTCTTGTATCTGTCATTTTGGCAATTTGTGATTTTGTAATTCCAACATCGACACAACAATAAGAATCAGGTGTAAAAAAACCAAAACGTCTAACCAAATGATTCAACAATTCATATACTTTTCTGGCAACTGTTTTGGCATTTAAAATATCAATTTTTTCATAAAGCACTTGTTCGTGAAGTAAAAGCATATCTCGTACCCAAAGAGATATTTCAGAAGCAATCTCGGTCTCTGATGATTGTAAGGCCGTTCTTAAATAAAACTTGATAATTTCCGTCGAGTTCTTTAAGCATTTAGCACTTCCCGGATAACTAATTTTTTTTGTCACGGCCGACAATCCCAAAACATCTGATCGGCCAAAAATTCCCATTAAAAGTTCCCCTTCTTGATCAGCAGAAAATCTCACGACTTCAATTAAACCTTTTGTCACAATGGCCACAAAATCCCCTGAAGCACCCGATTCCCAAATATACTCGTTGAGTGAAAATTTTTTTTTTACAGAGGTAGTGGCAATTTTTTCTCTCGCCTGACTTGAAAGATTTCTTGTACAAGGCAACAAAGAAAGATCCGACAATATTTCTCTTGTATTGTTTTTAGTATCAATCTCACTCATAAATTTATAAATTTTTACAAAAGTCTTTTGTTAAAGATGCCCTAAAAAAATATTTTAAACTATGATCTAAATCATATCGACTTGAAATACTTTCATATAACTTGAAGCTTGTAATGAAAATTGTAGATAACCCTAATTTTTCTTCTGAAGATTTTTATGCTCGTTGGGAAAAATGCCGTTTTTCCTCGCTCACTGCTAGTGGCGTTTTATTTTCCCCTTCTGATGAAGAGTCTTTTATTTTAAATACCATTGCAGAAACACTACCAGAGTCTTTGCAAAAAGAAGTTTTGAAATCTGTATTTGATTTCTCTCGTGTTTTTGGCCTAAGTTTTTCTAAACATTTTGGTGTTTCTCTTGAAATTCATGACTTTGCAGATATTTTAACTAAGACAACACACCCTTGTTTTTTTAATTCATGGAAAGAACATAACTCTTCTCTTGTCTTAGAACGAAAAGGTTGCGGTGTTAAAAATTCTTTTGTCTGTGATTACTGGAGAGAGGCCTTAGATGGACTCGTCATGGGGGCAAGTGATGAAGCTAGGCTTGCTAGGCACAAGAGTGCTGGCCATGGAGATGAACAGTGTTTAGATATTTTATTTACAGAAGGAGACACACTTTCGGCCTCCGCTATCGACTATCAAAAACTTTTTAAATATGGAGAAATTCCACATTTTTTACGCCACTCTTTAGAAAATATAGAGCAAGATTTAAAAAAAATAAATTTACTTCCTATTATTGAAGGCCTTAACGAAGGAACTCTTTTTTATAAATTAGAAGCAAGAAAGGGAGTTCTTTGTGGAGACACAAGTCTTCGTGGGCATGAAATTTTTCAAAAACAACTGCTTGAAAAATTTCCAGATTTAAAATTTAAAGATGTCACTCCTCTTGCTGTCTATGGAGGAGCAGAATGAGTGCAAGTAACAATAGTAATAGTCTTTTGGCCACAAGAAGAAATTTTTTGGAACAGGTTTTTAAGATAAACAAAACAAACAAAACAAAAAAAGCAGAAATTAAAAAAATTTCTACTTTTCCTCTGAAAGTTTTAACTCCTCACACGGCCCTTACTTTTTCTTTTGAAAATCAAACTATTTTATTTGAAGCAGACGAACAGGGAGTAAGAGCAAAAAACATTCAAACAAATTGTTATTACCAACTAGAGCTAGAAAGAGAGGGAGTTGTTTCCCTTTTAATTCCCTCTCATGCCGACATTACTCAGTATCTTTCTCATATAACAGGCCTTTTTACTAATTCCGTACAATAACATGGAGAATAATGCATGAAAGAAAGCAACGAAAAAACAGACCAAAAACGGCGAAATGTTCTTAAAGGAATGGCCGTTGGTACGATGGCCTTGGGTGCAAAATATAGCTTTGGTAAGACGCTAAGATATTTTAGGCCTACTCATATTGAAAACCCATTGACTCAATACCCGAACAGAGATTGGGAAAAAAGTTATCGAAACATTTTTTCTCATGATTCTAGTTTTGTTTTTTTATGTGCTCCTAATGATACTCACAACTGTCTTTTAAAGGCCCATGTTAAAAATGGAGTGGTTGCCAGAATAGGCCCTACATTTGGCTATGGAAAAGCAACAGATCTTTATGGAAACAAGGCCTCTCATCGATGGGATCCGAGAATTTGTCAAAAAGGGCTGGCCTTAGTCAGACGAATTTATGGAGATAGAAGGCTTAAGGCCCCTATGGTTCGAAAAGGCTACAAAGAGTGGGTTGAGGCCGGTTTTCCAAGAGATTCAAAAACAGGTTCTCCAGACCCTAAATTTTTTCAACGAGGAAAAGATAAGTGGCTCAGACTTTCTTGGGATGAGGCGTTCTCTATTGCTGCAAAATCTCTCAATAATATTTCTAACAACTACAAGGGAGAAGAAGGAGCAAAAAAACTTAAAATTCAGGGCTATGACCCCAGCATGATTGAATCTTTAAAAGGGGCCGGAACTCAAACAATAAAAGTTAGAGGGGGAATGGCCTTCTTAGGGGCCACTCGTATTTTTGGGTTGTATCGCTTTGCCAATATGCTTTCTCTTTTAGATGGACAACAACGGGGAGTCTCTGCAGATGAATCCTTAGGAGCAAGAGGCTGGGATAGTTATAGCTGGCATACTGATCTTCCTCCTGGACACCCAATGGTCACAGGGGCCCAAACAAATGATTTTGATCTTTTTTCAACAGAATACTCCAATTTAATTATCGCTTGGGGAATGAACTGGATCACAACGAAAATGCCCGATTCTCATTGGCTCACAGAGGCCAGATTAAAAGGGGCAAAAACAATGGCCATTACTGTAGAGTATAGTGCTACGGCTTCAAAAGTTGATGATGTTGTCATTATTCGGCCAGGATCAGACCCTGCCTTTGCCTTAGGAGTGGCACAAGTTCTCATTTCTAAAAAGTGGCATGATGTTTCTTTTGTGGCCCACAATACAGATCTTCCTTTTCTCGTGCGTCTTGATACTTTACAACCGCTACGCCCTGAAGATCTCCCAGAAGACTTTGAAAAAATACATGGAGTTTCTTCTGCTAAAAATTTAAAGATCCTTAAAAAAGGAGAAAAATATCCTTCAAATGTTAGCAATCAAGAACAATATATTTCTGAATCCTTACAAAAGGATTTTAAGGCCTATGTTGTTCGAGACAAAAAAACGAAAAAATTAGTTCCTCTTACCAGAGATCATGTGGGAAATGCCTCCCAAAAAACTGGTTTTACTCCAGATCTTAACGCTTCTTTAACCGTTATTCTTAGGGATGGTAAAAAAGTACAAGTACGAACGATTTTTCATTTGACAGTGGAATATCTCAACAAAAATTTTACACCACAACAAACTTCTAGTATTACAAATGCCCCTGTTTCAGCAATTATTTCTACAGCAAAGCAAATTGCAAACAACCCAGAAAAAACACTTTTTGTGTGCGGGATGGGGCCGAATCAATTCTTCAATGCTGATTTAAAAGATAGGGCCATTTTTTTAGTGGCCGCTCTCACTCGTAATATTGGCTTTCCTGGTGGCAATGTGGGCAGTTATGCTGGAAATTATAGGGCCGCTTTATTTGGCGGAATTCCTGCCTATACAGCAGAAGACCCTTACAATTTAACCTTAGAAAAAAATAAGGCCCCCAAAGTAAAAAAGAGATTTAACTATGAATCTCTTCATTATTTTAATTATGGGGATAGACCATTAAGACTTGGTAATACTCTTTTTACTGGACAAGGGCATATTCCAACTCCCACAAAGGCCATGTGGCTCAATAACAGTAACTCCGTTATTGGAAACGTTAAATGGCATTACGATGTGGTTTTCAATACCCTTCCAAAAGTAGAATTTATCGCCTTTGCTGATTGGTGGTGGACTGGTTCTTGTGAGTATGCCGATCTCGTTTTTGCCTGTGATAGTTGGGCCGAAGTTAAAACGGCCGACATGTGTGGTTCTTCTACTAATCCTTTCGTTCAAATGTACCCAAGAACACCTTTACCACGTATTTTTGACACTAAAAGCGATATGGATATTATTGCAGGAGTTGCCGAAAAATTAGGGGATCTTGTTAGCGAGCCACGCATGAAAAATATGTGGAAATTTGCTCAAGGCGAGGAAAACAGTGAATATCTCCAAAGAATTATCAATGCTTCAGCTAGTTTGACAGGCTACAATGCTATTGAACTAGAAAATAAGGCAAAACAAGGAGTTCCGGCCCTCGTCAATACACGAACCTATCCACGTCTTTCTTCCTTTGAACAAGCAAAATCAGAACAAGTTTGGCATACAAAATCAGGACGCTTAGAATTTTATCGTCCTGAACAAGAGTTCATTGACGCTGGCGAAAATCTAGTGATCTACAGAGAACCGGTTGACTCTACTCCTTATGAACCAAACGTCATTGTGGCCCATTCTCACCCTGCCATTAAGCCTAAACTTCCGGAAGAGTATGGTTTAGATTCGAAAGATGTTTCCGTTGAAACACGACAGGTTCGAAATATTTCTAAAACACCAAAAGAATTAGTGGCCAGTTCTCACCCTCTTAAATTGAAAATGTATACACACATTTATCACACACCGAAATACAGACACGGGGCACACTCTACACCAGTTGATACAGATTTTACTTCTATTTGGTTTGGGCCTTTTGGAGACGTGTATCGCCAAGATAAAAGAATGCCTTCCAACGTCGAAGGTTATGTGGATATCAACCCTATTGATGCTAAAAAAATGGGCATTGAAGACGGAGACTATATTTACATAGACGCTGATCCAGAAGATAGACCATTTAGAGGATACAAAGAAGGAACAGAAGAATATGAAGTGGCCCGTTTAATGCTTAGGGCCAGATATTATCCGGGAACACCTCTGGGGGTTGCCAGAACATGGCACAATATGTACGGGGCCACAATAGGAAGTGTGCGTGCTCAAAAAACAAGGGCCGATGGACAAGCAAAAAGTACTGAAACTAACTATCAAGCGATGTATCGGCATGGAAGTCACCAGAGTGCCACAAAAGCATGGCTACGCCCTACTCTTATGACAGAGACTTTAGTGCATAAAGGAATGTTTGGAGAAGGAATTGCCAAAGGTTTTGAACCTGATATTCATTGCCCTATTGGTGCTCCAAGAGAGGCCTTTGTCAAAATTACCAAAGCAGAAGAAGGTGGGGTAAATGGAAAAGGCGTTTGGAGGCCTGCTTCTTTAGGCTTCAGACCTACCTATGAAAACAAAGCAATGAAAGAATACCTTAAAGGAAAATTTCTAAAAAAGAAGGGAGCGTAATTTATGGCCACAGTAAAAAACTGGCAAATCAAACGAGACATGGCATACCCATACGAAGAGGCAAGGCCTAAAAAACAATGGTCTATTGTTTTTGATTTAAATAAATGTATTGCCTGCCAAACCTGTTCTATTGCGTGTAAAACCACTTGGACAAGTGGAAAGGGCCAAGAGTACATGTTTTGGAACAATGTTGAAACTAAACCCTATGGAAGCTATCCTCTTGCATGGGATGTTAAGGTTTTAGAGCAACTAGGACAACAACAATGGGCCGCTCATGCTCCTTATCATGGCCAAACTATTTTTGAAGCGGCCTCACCTAATGAAAGGGCCGTTCATTTTGCTCCCACAAACGAAGATTGGATGTATCCAAACGTAGGAGAAGATGACTGTACCAATAATGTGTCAGGAGGAGATCACTTACAACTTCCTCATGATAAATGGTTTTTTTATCTTCCAAGAACCTGTGCTCACTGTACATACCCTGCTTGTTTGGCCGCTTGTCCTCGAAAGGCCATTTACAAAAGAGAAGAAGATGGAATTGTTTTAATTGATCAGTCTCGTTGTAAGGGATATGGAGAATGTGTCAAGGCCTGTCCTTATAAAAAATCTATGTATAACCCTTACACGCGAGTAAGTGAAAAGTGTATTGGGTGTTATCCTGCCGTCGAACAAGGATATCAGCCAATGTGCGTACAAAATTGTATTGGTAAAATTAGAATCATGGGTTTTATCAACCCACCTTGGAAAATGAGGGCCAATAATCCAGTGGATTATCTTGTTCATAAAATGGGACTTGCCTTACCCTATTACCCACAACTGGGATTAGAACCCAACATTTACTACATACCACCGATACATGCGAACAAAGAATATCTTGCTCAAATGTTTGGGCCTAATGTAAATGACTCAATTGAACAGTACAAAAAAATTAAAAATGACCCGATGACTCAAGGCCTTTTGGTTTTAATGGGAAGCACAGATCGAATTATTCATTCTTTTGATGTTAAAAAAGGTATTGCTTATGCCTATGACGAAAAAGGAGATGAAATCGTCTCTGTTCCTATAACCGAACCTTTAATTGAAAGAAATGCCTTTGATAGTCACTACAATGCTGTCAGAACAAACACCCCATAGGTCTGTGAAAGGAAATAAAAAAGGTTAAATATTATGAAAATAAAAAATTTTCTCTTCTTTCTTATTCTTATTCTTGTTTTTTCTCCTCTTTCTATTTTTGCCTCGATCACAATTCATAAGGTTTCTACAAGTGAACTTGAAGCGGCAACTCAAAAGGACTATGCCACCTCTTCTGCTTGGAAAGAAGCAGCTGAAACACTTATCAATTTAATGGCACAACCCATGATTGCCCCTAGACCTGCGGCGGTCACTACTCCTGAACTTTTTATCAAGGCCATTTCAGATGGAAAATCCGTCGTTTTTTATGGCAGATGGAAAGACCCTACTCTTTCTGACGATGAAAAATTAGGGAATCCTGCCCCTGATGCTTTTGCTATTCAATTTCCGGCCAGTGCAGGAGACTTGCCTCCTATTTTTATGGGGGCCAAAGGTTTTCCTGTAGAGATTGCTCACTGGACAATTCGATCTCAAAATGATCTGGAAAAAGGCAAAAAGGAAATGAAGGATATTTACCCCAATATGAATGTGGATATTTACCCAATGGAATTTAAAGATGCTGGAAATTTGAAAAATCTAACGGAAGAACAACGACGAGTTTATTCACCAGGAAAGTCTTCTGGAAACCCTCAATCGTATCGAAAACAAACGGCAGTAGATGTTATCTGGGCCGAAGGATTTGGGTCAAGTGCTCTTCAAGATGAGCATGATTTTCATGGCAAAGGGTATTGGACAGAAGATGGATATTGGCATGTCTTTATTAAGGGGCCATTAAAACCACACTATACCCATTCTTCTTTTGCAGTATGGAATAATTCCGCAGGTGGAAGAAAAGATCTTTCTATGGTTTGGACTCCTTTAGAGACTTCCGGATTAAAAAAATAAATTTACAGCGATAGAACGATACAATCGGGAAGAATAACAGGAAGAATAACAGGACATTATAAAAATATGACAACACATCCAGCGGCCTTTATTTTGGCCTCTCTTTTAACCGCCTATCCCGCTGAAGACTTTTTGGAACAAGTTTCTCTTATGTATCAAGAACTTTCTGAAGACTCAGAAGTCTCTCCAGAAACAAGAAATTTGGCCCAAAATATTCATGAACAGTTGCTTCCTTTTTACCAAATGCCCGAATTACTCGATAATTTACGCTCTGTTTATATTGATTTATTTGACCGAAGTGGCCGTCTTAATTCTCTTTATGAAACAGAATATGGGAAACAACGGGCCATCTATAAAGGCAATGAACTTATTGATATTGCAGGTTTTTATAAGGCGTTTGGGATGGAAATGGGGCAAGAAGGTGCTATTAGTGAAATGGTAGATCATCTCTCTGTCGAACTTGAATTTTATGCCATTCTACTAATTAAAAATCAGGCGTTAGAAGAAAAGCAGGATCAAGAAGGTATACTTACTCTCTTAGATGCTCGATGCAAATTTCTAAAAGAACATCTAGGCCCTTTTGTAAAAGGGCTCAGTAAACGTCCAGAAATTGTAGAAGATCTTTTCTTTTCAGAGGTATTCAATTTTACCTCTCATCTTGTAGATTTAGAACTTAACTGCTTAAATATCACCCTTCCGGAAGAAAAGGATTTATTTTTAGAAAATGTTCCACAAGAAAATGAAGAACTTTCTTGTGGAAATAGTATTTTATAAAGACAGAATAAACTTAGGAGATTTAGGAGATTTTATATTTATGCCTACAACTGTTTCAACAAGCTCTACACTTACGCTTAATATTCAAAATGAGTTAGAATTACTTCAACGATTTCAGCATCTTGAAAAAGGAGAATGTCTCAATTTAGAACTTGAAGCAAATTCTTCTTTAGAAAATTTAAAAAAGAAATTTCAACAATGCTATCCAAATGCGTTTAGTTGGGAAGAAAATTCTCTAGGCCCAAGCAAAAGTTTAAATGTTAAAATTACAAAAAACGTTCCTAAAGAAGGATGTTGTGGCCTTTGTGGTGGGCACTAATAATATAATATTATTCTAGTATAATAATCCTTAATATGGCATAGCTTCAATAACAAGGAGGTGCCATATGAAAGGATCTTATATTATGGCCACAAACCCAAAAATTCTACTTTTTGAAAGAATAGATAAAAAATTAGAAATTTTAAATTCGCATCACCCTCTTTCTCCAGTAGTCGTTTTAAAGCTAAAAGAACAGTTTGCCATAGAGATGACTTACAATTCAAATGCAATTGAGGGAAATAGGCTGACTCGTGACTACTCCCAACCACTAAATAGCTGATGACGCTATTATAGTGGGGGCATCTAGGCGGTTGTGCACTTTTGCTTGCAATACCAAGCTCTGTAGTCCCAGAGCTTTTATGTTTTTGGCAGCATTTCTGTCTGCATTTTCTGCATATCCACATTGGAGGCATAGAAAATC
>Ga0138256_10005279_pt1 | contig 13684 bp, 14 predicted proteins | sample KNB2016incub_MG_FD_105486 | JGI IMG/M metagenome (GOLD analysis project Ga0138256, IMG submission 105486) | Active sludge microbial communities from wastewater in Klosterneuburg, Austria - KNB2014incub_MG | ecosystem: Engineered > WWTP > Activated sludge > Unclassified | place: Austria...
AAGGACAGTATCAATATTCTGGAAATGGGTTTTGGTACAGGGATGAATGCACTGGCTACATTGGAATATGCCCGGGATAATTCCTTAAATATCCATTATACTACGATTGAAAAATTCCCCTTGGAAAGCAGCATAATTGATGATCTGATGGATCAGTGGGTAAACCTGAAATTGCCGGAATATTCTGACATTTTTAGACAAATCCATGCACTGGAGTTTAATACGCAGGATTGCATTACTACTAATTTTTCTTTTGAAAAGTATTGTCAGGATATTTTAGTATTCAATTCTGTCCCGAGATATGATCTGATCTATTTCGATGCCTTTGGGCCTGAGACCCAACCGGAGTTGTGGACTGCAGATCTGATGGCGAGCGTATATGATTGGTTATTGCCGGATGGAGTATTGGTCACCTATTGTGCGCAAGGTCAGTTTAAGCGCAATCTCAGACAGGTCGGGTTTACAGTGGAAGCATTGCCGGGTCCCCCCGGAAAAAGAGAGATGACCCGGGCTATTAAATTAAGGTACGATCAATGAGCGGCAGACGAAATGCCTTGTATGGCGATGGATTCTTTGAGACTATTGCCTGTCATGCCGGAAGGATTCCTTTAGCTGCATTCCATTGGTCGAGAATCATACAGACTGCTGCGTTTCTTAGAATCGAATTGTGTGATGAATTGAATACATTTGAAAAATTCATTGCAATCTGTCTTAATGCAGGTGCCGGGTGTGATGACAGTCGAATCCGTTTGGATATCTATCGCAGTGGCGGTGGACGGTATCTGCCTGAGACGAATATTTCAACATTTACCATTGCTGTCACATCATTATCTGATGTATTTAATAGTAAGGATCTGCGAAGAACAAATGTCGGAATTATCCGGAATTATCATTTATCGCTCAATGAACTTCACCGATATAAATTAATCTCCAGGAATATTCAGGTGCTGGCTGCTTTAGAAGCAAAGGATAACCAATGGGATGAAGCAATTCTATTGAATGATCGGGCTGAAATAGCGGAGGCAATATCTTCCAATATTTTCTTCATTAATTCGCGGGGTGATCTGTTTACGCCATCAATTGGGAGTGGAGCACTGGATGGAGTGATGCGTAGTTATATATTGAGCAATCTTTCAGATGATTATTCCATCTTTGAATCAGTGATTACTGTGGATGATCTTAGTACCTTTGAGTCTTGTTTTTTGACAAATGCAATCCAGGGAATAGTTTTGGTAGATCATATCTCCAGAGTTCATTTTGAAAACAAGCAAGGTGAAAGATTCAGAATGCATGTATTAGATCAGTTACTGACAAAATATTATTGAATGAAAAAAATTCTTATAGCCAACAGAGGCGAGATTGCTGTCCGGATTATTCACACTTGTAAAAAGATGGGAATTTCTACAGTGGCTATTTATTCTGAAGTAGATGAGTTTGCGCTGCATACATTATTGGCAGATGAAGCATATTCGGTTGGGGGCAATGCACCGATTGAATCCTATCTCAACATTGAAAAAATCATCCGGATCGCACTGGATTGCGGAGCGGATGCCGTACATCCCGGGTTTGGATTTTTAAGTGAGAATAGTTCATTTGCGCAGCAAATTACTGAGGCAGGTCTGATATTCATTGGCCCTTCTACCCATGCAATTGACATCATGGGAAATAAATTAAGTGCGAAGGAAGCAGTAGCGCATTATCCTATTCCAATGGTACCGGGCAGTGGAGATGCTCTGACAGACGTCACATCCGCGAAGCAAATTGCACTTGAGATAGGTTTCCCGGTGTTGATAAAAGCAGCTGCTGGTGGGGGCGGGAAAGGTATGCGCGTAGTCGATCGGATCGAGGACTTTGAAGAAAGTTTCGAACGGGCGAAGAATGAAGCCAGAGCCGCATTTAATGATGATTCAGTATTCCTGGAGAAATATATCACCAAACCCCGACATATAGAAATCCAGATTATTGCCGATCAGCGAGGTAATATCTGTTATCTGTTTGAGCGAGAATGCTCTATACAGCGCCGACATCAGAAAGTAATCGAAGAGGCACCAAGTGCCGTAGTCACTCCCGACCTGAGAGAAAGAATGGGTCAGGCTGCAGTCAATGTCGCAAAAGCTTGTAACTATTACAGCGCAGGAACAGTGGAGTTCTTAGTGGATGAAAATCTTGATTTTTATTTCCTGGAGATGAATACACGTATTCAGGTAGAGCATCCGGTAACTGAGGCTATAACGGGATTAGATTTGGTAGAACTCCAGATTGAAATTGCCCGGGGTAAATCCTTGCCCTTCAGACAGGATGAACTGAAGATCGATGGCCATGCGATTGAACTCCGTGTATATGCGGAAGATCCATATAATCAATTCCTGCCGGACATCGGTACACTAGTCGAATACAGGGAACCCACAGGAGAGGGAATAAGGGTAGATTCAGGTTTTCTGCAAGGAAATACCATACCGCTGTATTATGATCCGATGATCGCTAAACTGACCGTACATGCACCCACCAGGACGGAATGTATTCAGAAAATGAAAGCAGCTATTGATGCCTATGTGATTCATGGCGTGAAGACTACATTGCCTTTTGGTATTTTTGTGATGGACCACCCGGCATTTACAGAAGGGCATTTTGATACCGGATTTGTACCCAAATACTTCAGTGAGGAGAAACAGATTGAGGATGAGGAACGAAATAGCTGGTTTGCTGCAAAAATTGCGGGTAAACTATTTGGTTCGCAGCAAAAATCAATACCGCAAGGAAATGCGCTTAAATCAAACTGGACACGGCGTAAATAAAATATTCTGATTTGTTAATATAAATCAAAAGGTAGGCTCAGTGATACCAGAGCCGGAATTCATACGCTTATGTATATTATCTTTGTATAATAATTTTCAAAATTTATCAATTCGAATTTCTTAACTATTAAAAAACATTGAATCAAATGAAGTCAATCTTTCTTAGCTTGAGTCTGATCCTGAGTATGGCATTATTCTCTTGTAAAAATGATAATGCAGCAAATGCTGAAGCTACACCTGCCGGTGCAATGGCTGATGCGAATCAGATGAAGCAACAGGCAAATGTTCCTGCGGGTGGTATAGCAAAACCTAATGAAACCACCATCGCAACAGGACCTACTACCACAATGAAATTAAGTGCTACATCTTATGATTTTGGCACTGTCAATGAAGGCGATATCGTAGAAACTTCTGTTACTGTTACCAATACCGGTAAAGAGCCATTAGTCATCACAAACTGCCACGCTAGCTGTGGATGTACTACTCCTACTTGTCCCAGAGAACCGGTTGCTCCTGGTCAATCAGTGGATGTGCCAATCAAATTTGACACAAAAGGTAAGCCTGGTCCACAAAAGAAAGAAGTAACGATTACAGCTAACACTGATCCTGCACAAACAAAGTTCTTATTGTCAGGAACAGTGAAGAAGAAAGCACAAGGTTAAAATTTAAAGCTATATTTAAGGGAGAGCTTCAGTGATGGAGCTCTTTTTTTATGCTTTCGTTGCGTGAAATCCATGTTGTATTGCCTCAAGCAAGACTTCAATGTTAATATTTTTTAAAGATTTGAATTTGATACAATACCCGCTAATGCTTGCTTTCCCTAGTCTGTCTTTATAAGTTTTAGAAAGAAACTGTTTATCCTCCAATCCGATGATGTAAACTGAAATTCCACTGGTGTTGGCGCTCAAACCGATCTGGTAAAACTCTTTTGTCTTTCCATCCGCATATTTAATAATTTGTGACCCATACCCAATATTCGGGTTGCTTACTATTTTGCCGGCGCTGTCCTTTCCGTCCAGGTACCACAGTTTACTATCGGGTAAAGACTTCCGGATGAGTGAATGCAATTCAGAAATTTCTTGTCTTTTAGCCTCCGGCAAATTAGAAATATATGCTTCGATAAGCTGTGTAACTTCCATATTGAATCACTTTCGATGAGTAAATTGAAAAAATAAGAATCGTATTATTTAGAACGTACTTTGAGAAAGAGTAAAACTAATGAAAATGTTTTATTTATTGAAGCAAGAAGGAGAGTGGATTTGTACGTAAAAATATAAGTTTTTAGAATATGTGAAATAAATATATAATTTATTTGTAATGTGTATTAAAGTTTGGCACGGTATTTGTTAGTACATATTAAAAATCTTATTAACATGAATCTAAAACAAGTTTTATTTACACTTTGCTTTACTACCTTAGGGCTTATTACTAGTAATAGCCTGAATGCACAAGACGGAAGTACTGACAATCACACTATTGGAATCGAAATTCCGGAAGTTGCGCTGGTGGATATTGAGCCGGCTGCATCTAAAAACATTACAATGAATTTTACTGCGCCTACTGAGGCAGGTGACCCTATCGAAGCTCCGGATGACAATACTGATCTCTGGATCAACGTGTCTTCGATCAAATCTACTGGTGATCCTACCCGTACAGTGTCTGTTAAATTAACTGCATTAGTACCGGGTGTGGATATAAAAGTAACAGCTGCAGCTGATGCAGGTCAGGGTGCTGGTACTTTAGGAACACCTGGAGCTCAGTTGACTTTGACTACATCAGATCAGAGTTTAGTTACAGGGATTGGTAGTGGATATACCGGTAATGGAGCTTCTAGTGGATACAACCTGACGTATAATGTCAGTAGCCCGGATAGCGACTATTCAAACCTGTCAGCTACATCGGCCACCGCTACAGTTACTTATACTATTTCAGATAATTAATGCTATCTGATATTGAGTAAGATAAACAAAGTTCCAAAAACAAAAAAAGAGACCTTTATTAAGGTCTCTTTTTTTTTTACGCGAAATTGTAATTTCTTTGGATGGTAATTTTAGGGACTTGTAATACAGCATTTGAACTTTTAAACTCATTTGACCAGCCATATGTATGGTATATTCTTGTATGTGTAATAAAATTTATATCAGCATAATCAATATTATAAATTTATGTAATATATTTGTTCTGTAAAACAAAATATTATCATGAATTTTAAACGGGATGTACTGATTACGGCAACCATTATCCTCGGATTGATTAGAAGCGTTGATTTAAATGCACAGGATGGAAACACAGACAATCACACAATTGGAATAACTATACCTGAAGTAGCACTTGTGGATATTGAACCAGCTGCTTCGAGAAATATAAGCATGAACTTTACAGCACCTACAGAAGCAGGCAATCCAATAATTGCTCCAAATAACAACTCAACACTGTGGATTAATGTTTCATCCATTAAGTCCACGGGTGATCCGACACGAACAGTATCAGTGAAGCTGACCGCATTGATTCCAGGAGTAGCTATTAAGGTGACAGCAGCTGCAGATGCGGGACAGGGGGCCGGTACTATGGGGACACCAAGTTCTCAGTTGACCTTGTCCACATCAGATCAGGGAATAGTAACTGGTATTGGAAGTGCTTATACAGGTAATGGTGCTTCAAAAGGTTATAATCTGACTTACAATGTCAGTAGCCCCGATGGTAATTATGGGAATTTGTCAGCTAACGCAGCTATTGCAACAGTAACTTACACAATTTCAGATAATTGAGTAATGATGATCTGGATGATTTCATCGCTTTAAAAAAAGCTCTGGATAATGATACATTTTTATTTTTAGTTAAACTTATTTATCAACTATTATATGAGATATTTCTTCATATACATCTTCTTGATTCTGGGTCACCAGATTTCCTTCGCAAGTATAATTATCCAGAATGGGCTTTCCCATCAATATAAAGTAAGCGCAGGGACAGTATATACAGGTACGATTATAATTCAAAATACCAGCGATAAAGCGCAAAATGTAAAACTATATTTTGAAGATATTACATACAACGGGAATGGTGAGACAGTGTACTCTGCGCTCAACGAAAATCCCAGATCAAATGCGAAGTGGATTAAATTAGAGACTAATTTACTCGCCTTAGGTGGTAAAGAAGTAAAGTCAGTTTTTTATACCATTTCCGTTCCAAAAGATTCACTACAAGCGGGTAGTTATTGGACTTCAATTATGGTCGAACCAATTGATGACTATAAACCCGATGGTAAGAAGGGTGGTTTTACAATAACTTCAGTAGTTAGATATTCAATTCAGATAATTACAGATATTCACAGTGATGACATCAAGACGGAACTTGAGTTTAAGAAATTAAATATGAGTAGCATTGATGGGAAAAGAACACTCGAAGTTGCAATACAAAATACAGGCAACTTGTATTGCAGAGCAACAGCAACAGTAGAGCTTTTTGATAAGCAAACGGCTAAAAAAATTGGTCGCTTCTCCAGTATTCCCGCAGGATTGTATCCACTAGGTAATTATAAAATTTTCAATATTGATCTATCTACCGTGCCAAAAGGTAGTTATAAAGCTGCGTTGATTGCTACTGATCAGGAAAACAATGCATTTGCAATCGATATTGATTTAGAAGTGAAAGATGAATAGAGTCTGGATAGTTCTCCTTAGTTTATTTTATATTTTTACTGCTTACGGGCAGGACACCTTACCACCCGCTAATCAGCCCGAAGAAGTATTCTCACCTGGAATGACATCTTCAATTTCAATTTTTTTGACAAATGAAACTCCGGATGATCATAGTTTTAAGTTTTCAGTCTCATCTTCGTCTGAGACTATCGTGCCCCTAATTATGGAGAATAATATACAAATTGCAGCGAATAGTAAAACTTTACTTATATTACCGGTTCGAATTACCAACGATGCTTCAGCGGGCAATTACACGATAAAAGTATTTTACTGGAATGAGAAATTAAACACCAGGGACTCGGTTTCAGCAATTATCCGTGTCTCCGAATCACAAAAAATTAAACTGACCACTATTTCTAATGTGGATTATATCCAGGCAGGGCAAACTATCAGAGCATCATTTCTGTTGTCAAATCAGGGAAATACTTCTGAGAAATTAATATTGAGTTCCAATGCAAACATTGACTTGCTACAGACGGAAGTTTTATTAAATCCCGGTGATAATAAAGTAATCAATGTAGTAAAAGTAACCGATGCCTCTTTAGAAAGCACCAGTATGTATTCGATGAGACTTACAGCTTCAATTGCTGATCAACCTGAAAAGAATTGGTATGCTTATAATAATACCATGGTAATAGCAAAGAATGCAGCAAAGCAAGATGCTTATTTTCGTTTCCCATTGTCAGTTTCACTGGCATATATCGGAATGCGTCAGAATGGCCAACTACAAAAAGGTTTTCAGGGCGAGATTAATGGAAAAGGCAGTCTGAATAAAGATAATACAGATTATCTTGAGATAAAAGCTGTCAGTCCAAACCCGGTTGCATTTACATCCATGTCCCAATTTGAACAATATACGGCAATGTACAGAAACAAGAATCTCTATGTATTATTGGGTGATTATTCTTATACTTCAAGTTACCTGACAGAAATACAGCGATTTGGTACAGGTGCAGAAATTCATTATACTTTTGATAAAGTGGAGATTGGTGGTTTTTATAATCATCCCCGTTTTTTTAGGGATATAAAAGATGAATTTTCTGTTTTTACGAGTTTAAAATTGAATAGTAATTCAAGTATTAAAGGAGGATATTTGTTTAAGAATACCAGTGAAAATGTAGGGTTTCCGGGCGGCTCGAAAGAACAAGAAAACATTCACATACCTTATTTAGTCTATGAGTCTAAAATTTGGGATAAAGTGAATCTTACTGCAGAAGCAGCTTATAGTAAGAGTAAGCGGCAGCAAGGACTGGCATATCGTATTCTGACCGATGCTAATTTTGATAAACTGACTATGAGTGGTCAGTATCTTCATGCCGGACCAAAGTATGACGGGTACTATTCAAATTCCGATTTAATTAATGCAAACCTGAATTACCAACCTTTTCAAAAGTTTTACATTAATGCATATTATTCGCAGAGTGCGAGTAATGTAAAATTAGACACTTTATTTTTATCTGCGCCATTAAGTAAAGGATATCAACTGGGCCTTAGTTACAGGTATTATAAGTATAACACGCTGTCGCTTTATGGTGGATTTCAAAGTGGTAAAGACCGTCTGGCGCTTAAACTCTTTGATTATGCAGAGCGCTATGTCAGGGTGGGGATTAGTCAGGATATTGCGTTCTTTAACCTTAGATTAGAATGGCAATATGGCAAGACTGACAATTTCCTGCTTAACGCAAGTGGAATAAGTAAGAACGCCACGGCAAACCTTAGTGCAACAATTTTCAAGACTACACTGAATTTATTTGGGAGTCTTGGCGAGACAGCGCGTTATGCAGAAAAAAGTCAGCGTCAGGTGTATTATGGTGGCAGACTCGAAAGCCAATTGTCAAGAAAGAGTCATATAAGCCTTTCTTTTCAGAATAATTTCAGTCCTGAAGAGTATTATGCGGATCGTAATCTGTTTGAGTTGCGTTATAGTCAGGAAATCTTCCCGCAGAATGTAATTGAATTAGCCGGTCGCTACACTTTGCAGAAAGGTGAGATAGGTGATAAAGATTTTATCATGTCAGTACGCTATATTTATAATCTGAATATTCCTGTACAGAAAGTAGCGGAATATACGACGCTGCATGGTAAGATAATGAACATGGGCGTGAATAGTGTAGGCGGTATCCGTTTGTTCTTAGGTACAAATATTACTTCCACTGATAGCCTTGGTAATTTTACTTTTAAAAATGTAGTGCCTGGTCAGGCTTTCCTCAGTATCGATAAATCCAGTATGCAGATTAATGAAATCACTAACATTCCACTACCTGTGACAGTTGATCTCTCCGGCAAGGAAAATATATTTAACTTTGGTCTGACAAAAGCCGGAAGTATCGAAGGGAATATAGCAGTAGAGGGTTATGATAAGCTAAGTTCTGACAAATCCTTATTGGTAGATTCTTTACAATCGCAAAAAAGTGGAAATTTTGTAATTATAGAAGTCTCATGCAATAATGAAGTGTACAGAAAATTGTGCTCGTTGAATGCTCCTTTTAATTTTACATATCTGCGTCCGGGAAATTGGGTATTGAAAGTATTTAGGAATAATTTAAGTAAAGAATTTATCTTGATAAAAGATATATATGAAGTATTAATAGATGCTAATGAAACAAAAAAGATAGAAATTGGAATTTCAAAAAAGCAAAAAGAAGTGAAATATCAATCGACACCGATTCAAATAAAGTACGGGAAATGAAACGAGGATTAAATTTATTCCTTATTATTTGTAGTCAGTTTATTATGATTTTCTATGGGCTTGCACAAACAAGTGGAAGTAAAAATATTTCTATCACTTTGCCTACTGTAGTCTTACTGGATGTCGAACCTGCCGGGACTATCAGCATGAGTTTTACTGCACCGACTGAGGCTGGATTACCATTGACCAATCCTACACCCAATACTACAAAGTGGCTCAATTATACCTCCGCAGTCACCACTGGTGGAAGCCGTACGATCTCAGCTAAAGTAAGTGAACTCATTCCAGGGGTGGATATAAAGCTGAAGGCTTCCGCTGCCAGCGGAGCCGGTGGTGGAACAAGAGGTACGCCCGGAGCTGAAATTATACTGACTACGAGTTCGACTGTTTTTATCAGTGGAGTAGGAGGTGCATTTACCGGTACAGGTGCAAACAATGGACACCAATTGACGATTTCTCTGGTTCCCAATAATTATGCTAATCTCATGAGTCAGACAAATAAACAGATTCAAATAACTTATACAATCAGCGGAACATAAGCTCAATGAAAAAAGTAGAAAATACAGTAAGTGCGTTGTTGTTAGTCATGTTAGTTTGTATAGGTTCTCAGAGTAAATCCTGGTGTCAAAGTCTTACTGTAAGCGGAAGTAATTGGACTGTACCACTTACATATATTACAGAGGCAGGTAAGGATTATGTGAATTCACAGGAAAGTGCTACAAATCAGATATTATTAAGCGGATCAGGGACTGCCTTTCTTTGGATTGATGGAACGGTTAAAATTTCTGCACATTATACAGCAGATCCTAAATGGAATAATAACTTATTGATTGCAGTAAAGAGAACCGGCAATGGTACCTTAAACTCCGGTACTACGATCTCGGGCAATACGAATTATATCAATATACTCAATGGCTCAGATCTCGAGTTATTTACAGTGCATAATGGATGTGGATTTTGTACTTATACTTTTTCTAATACCCCGATGCAATTGCAGCTTTCAGGTATCTCAGTCACCGTACCTTCAGATGCATATTCAGCTAAAATCGTGTTTACCATCAGTTATTGATCTGGAACTGATGTAAGAAAATTCAGCTTCAGCGTTGGTTTGACATTAGTGACATGTTGTAAGATTTTTACATTGAATATATCAGTAATCAGATAGTAATTTAAGTGCTACATTTGCATCGTTTACGCTGAGAAATACTGAAATGGTTAAAAATTATCTATCCTTAGTAAAATTCAGTCACACCATTTTTGCTTTGCCTTTTGCCTTAATCGGGTTCGCTTTAGGCGTCTATTCGATTAATTCATTTGAATATCTTTTATTCTTGAAAGTATTGCTCTGTATGGTCTTTGCGCGCAATGCAGCTATGGCTTACAACCGGTATTTAGACAGAGATATTGATGCATTGAATCCCCGCACACTAAACAGAGAGATTCCGGCTGGCACATTATCAGCCAGGCGCGTTTTGTTTTTCGTTTTTCTTAACTGTTTACTATTCATCGCAACTTGTTATTTTATAAATTGGTTATGTTTTGTGTTATCTCCAGTGGCATTATTAATCATATTGGGTTACAGCTATACGAAGCGGTTTACGGTGTTGTGTCATTTGGTACTGGGTCTGGGACTTTCATTGGCTCCTATCGGGGCTTATCTGGCTGTGACCAGTCATTTTGATTATCTACCCTTGTTGTATTCGGCAGTAGTGCTTACCTGGGTAGCCGGTTTTGACATAATCTATAGTTTACAAGATGATGATTTCGATCGCTCTCAGGATTTATATTCTATACCGGTAGCGTTGGGTAGGAAAGGAGCATTGCGGTTGAGTAGTATACTGCATTTACTTACCGCAATATTGATTTGTGTGGCCATATATTTTACTTTTCTACGTTATGAACAAATTTATTGGATTACGCTAGTTGGTCTGATTGTTTTTTTAGCAATGTTATTGTATCAGCATCTGATTATCTCCTCAGCTAATCTGAGCCGTGTAAATGTTGCTTTTATGACTACCAATGGTATAGCCAGTGTGATTCTGGGTGCTTCAGTGATTTTTGATTTTTTGGTTTAAAAATGAAATAAACTTTTCAGTGGCGATAGCCCTGTGGCTGATTTCATTTTTTGCATCAGACCCAAGTGAAGCCAGACTCTGGTGATAACCCTCCGGAATAAACAAGGGATCGTAACCAAATCCAGTAGTACCTGACGCTGACAGTGCTATAGTGCCATTCAGGATTCCTTCACAATCAAATTCTTCATTTCCACTGACAAAAGCTATCTGACAAATAAAGCGCGCCCTACGATCGGCAATTCCTGTTAATTCTACGAGGAGTTTCTTGTTGTTTTCTTCTGAACTTGCATTCTCGCCTGAATACCGGGCTGAGTAAATTCCGGGTCTGTTATCAAGTGCAAAGACTTCAAGTCCTGAATCATCCGCCATAGTTGGCAATCCGGTATATTGAAACCCCGCTTTGGCTTTAATAAATGCGTTTTCAAGAAAGCTATTGCCCGTCTCTGCAATATCCGGATATTCGGGGAAATCGAGTAAACTAAATACTTCTATTGATGGGGGAATTAATGCTGCAAATTCGGTGACTTTATGTTTGTTTTTAGAAGCTATTAATATCTTTTGCATCACTTGTTCAGAATACTTGTTTTACACATTTCCAGTATTGGATGGCTTTATTTTTGTCATTGGCAAGTGTCTTTAGATTGCTAGTATTAATGAAACTAATATTACTCAATCTATGCCATTGATCTGGGGAGCTGCCACCGAGTGCATGTAAGTTTTTTCCAAAATATATAATACGAATAGCTTTACCAGAATTCAATAAGCTATTTATATCCAGTTCACATTGATCAGGAATTATTACCATCAATGAATAATGATCTAGATAAAGACTCAGGTCATTGGCCATTTTGATAATCATCGTTTTAGATTTTTCAGATAAATCTGATTCTGACAACACAAAAAGTAAACTAATTTCATCAGTTAACAATTCATTATTTATTGTGAAATACCTGACCGTTCTGTAAAGAGGTATTGGTTCAAACGGTAAATTCAAAATATAATTTTGTTCTGTGTCTGTTTCGGTCATTTTTACAAAATATATGTTTGTTATTGATGATTTTTCAAAATTGAAATGTAAAAATAATTAGTTATATTTGTAGCTTAACCCTTATATGATATGTCAAAAATACACATTACCACGACAGAGCATTCAAGAATTGCTGAAATTGATCTCGAAAATTTGGGATTTGGAAGAACTTTTTCTGACCACATGTTTGTAGCTGATTATAAAGATGGAGAATGGCATGATTTTCGAATCGAACCTGTGCATAATTTTTCAGTCCATCCGGCAAATATGACTTTTCATTATGGTCAGGCAATTTTTGAGGGTTTAAAGGGATCTAAGAATGCCGCTGGTGAGCCTTTGTTATTCAGACCTGAGGAGAATGTCAAACGTTTAAATCATTCTGCCCGGAGAATGTGTATGCCTGAGTTTCCGGAAGACATAATGCTCGAAGCACTTAAGTTATTGATTTATCTGGACAGGGATTGGATTCCTACATTTGAAGGCTCGGCGATGTATTTTCGCCCATTTATGATAGCGACAGATGAATATTTGGGTGTTATGCCATCAAAGACCTATAAGATGGTAATTATCGCATCACCATCCGGTGCTTACTATGCAAAGCCAGTAAATCTGTTTGCAGACGATTTTTATGTCCGGGCTGCGATTGGTGGTACTGGAGAAGCAAAATGTGCGGGCAATTATGCGGGATCGCTTTATCCATCTCAATTAGCCAAGTCAAAAGGTTTTGATCAGATTCTATGGCTTGACAGTGTGTATCACAAGTATGTACAGGAAGTAGGTACCATGAATATCTTTTTCTTGTTTGAAGGCAATGTTCTGGCTACTCCTGTCACTGATGGTGCGATTTTGAAAGGGATTACCCGCGATTCTATAATACATATCATGCGGGAAAAAGGATATGATGTGCAGGAGCGTTTATTGACAATCGATGAAATTATCAGTGAGTATGAGAAGGGCAATCTGATAGAGGCTTTTGGAGCTGGAACTGCTGCAGTTGTGACCCATGTGCAGTCCATAACTTATCGGGATAAGGTGATGAACTTTGATGAGTCGCACTGGACTTTATCTAAATCCATCAAGCAATTAATCAATGATTTGCGATCAGGCAAGACAGCAGACCCATATAACTTTGTGCTGAAGGTCGAGGAAATGGCTGAAGTCCTGTAATCAAGCAAATAAATTTATTTTCTGTTTAATCCGGATTTTGTTTAGCTATGGTCAATGTATTTAAGGTATGATATTAGCTGATACGCCGGTAAAAATTATTGAGTGCCCCAGAGATGCTATGCAGGGATTAGCTCAGTTTATTCCAACTGATGTTAAAATCAATTATCTGAACCAATTATTAAAGGTGGGTTTTGATACACTCGACTGTGGGAGCTTTGTATCACCCAAAG
>Ga0138256_10005280_pt1 | contig 13683 bp, 8 predicted proteins | sample KNB2016incub_MG_FD_105486 | JGI IMG/M metagenome (GOLD analysis project Ga0138256, IMG submission 105486) | Active sludge microbial communities from wastewater in Klosterneuburg, Austria - KNB2014incub_MG | ecosystem: Engineered > WWTP > Activated sludge > Unclassified | place: Austria...
GCTTGTCGCGGGTGGCGGCGGCGCTGGGGCGGTATCTCCCCCGAGCGTGGTCGGCCGCCGTGGTCCGACGGATCCAGCGTGAGCGCATGGCGGCGGGTGCCGAGCAGCGGACGGAGTGACCCGGGCGCCAACCCGCCGAGTGCCTAACGCGTGCCGCACGCGTGCAGCACCCGTGCAGCACCCGTGCAGCACCCGTGCAGCACCCGTGCCGAACGCTCGTCGAACGCTCGTCGAACGCGTGACTACCGCCTGGCCCGTCGTGGTCGCGGTTCGGGGCGGGGGCGAACCGGAAGGGGGGGGCCGGCCAGGACGTCGCGCAGGAAGTGCCCGGTGATCGACCCGGGGGTCGCCATGACCTGCTCCGGCGTGCCCATCGCCACGATCTGTCCGCCGCCGTCGCCGCCGTCCGGTCCCACGTCGATGACCCAGTCGGCGAGCTTGATGACGTCGAGGTTGTGCTCGATCAGGAGGACGGTGTGGCCGGCGTCGACCAGCCGGTCGAGCACGTCGGCCAGCTTGCGGACATCTTCCAGGTGCAAGCCGGTGGTGGGTTCGTCCATGAGGTACAGCTTGCGCCCCTCGGACCTGGCCGAGAGGGTGAGTTCCCGGGCGATCTTGACGCGCTGGGCCTCGCCCCCGGAGAGCGTCGTCGCCGGCTGCCCCAGGCGCAGGTAGCCCAGTCCCACCTGTTGCAGCTGCCAGAGCGCCTGCCCGAGCTTTTCCTCGTACGGGAAGAACCGGATGGCCTGGTCCACCGTGAGCTGCAAGATGTCGTGGATGTTCCGACCGGACAGCGTGACCTCGAGCACCTCGGGCTTGAAGCGGCGGCCGGCGCAGTCGTCGCACGGGACGAAGACATCGGCCATGAAGACCATCTCCACCTCGAGGTAGCCGGCCCCTTCGCACGTCTCGCAGCGCCCCCCCTTCACGTTGAACGAGAAGGTGGAGGCCGTGTACTTGCGCTGCCGCGCCAGCGGGAGGGCCGCGAAGATGCGGCGGATCTCGTCGTACGCCTTGATGTACGTGACCGGGTTGGAGCGCGGCGACCGCCCGATGGGGTCCTGGTCGATCAGCACGACCGCGTCGAGCGACTCGTAGCCGGTGAGTGTGTCGTAGGTCCCGACCGTCTCGCCCAGGTGCTGCTTGGCGCTGTGCTCCCCCGTCAGCCGGAACTCGAGGGCCCGATAGAGCACGTCGTGGACCAGGGTGCTCTTGCCCGATCCCGAGACGCCGGTGACCGCCACCAGCGTGCCTAACGGGATGCGGATGTCCACGTGCTGCAGGTTGTGCGCACGGGCCCCGGTCAGCTCGAGCCACCGTGGGCCGGGGGCGCGGCGGCGGTCGGGGAGGGGGATGGTGCGCGCGCCGGTGAGGTACTGCCCGGTCAGCGGCGAGGCCGCCGCCTCGGCGACCGGCCCGGCGAAGACGACCTCGCCGCCCTGCTCGCCGCTCCCGGGCCCCAACTCGATCATGTAGTCGGCCATGCGAATCGCGGTCAGGTCGTGCTCCACCAGCAGCACGGTGTTCCCCCGGTCGCGCAGGCGCGCGAGCAGCGCCAGCAGGCGGTCCAGGTCGCGCGCATGCAGCCCGATCGACGGCTCGTCGAGCACGTACAGGGTGTCCACCAGCTGCGAGCCTAACGCGTTGCTCAGCGAGATGCGCTGGGCCTCGCCGCCGGACAGCGTGCGCGTGGCCCGGTGCAGCGTGAGGTAGGTGAGCCCGACGTCGCACAGGAATCGGACCCGGTCGCGGGCCTCGCGCAGGATGTGGTTGGCGACTTGCTGCTCGAAGGTCGAGAGCGACAGGTCGTCGAGCCAGCGGCGCAGCTGGTCGATCGGGAGCTCGGCGACCTCGGCGATCGTATGGCCGGCCACGCGCACGTTGAGCGCCTCCACGCGCAGCTTTCCTCCGCGGCACGTCGCGCACTCCCGCGCCGACTGGTACTGCCGGAGGAAGATGCGGATGTACTGCTTGTATCGCTTCTCCTCCAGGTCGCGTAGAAAGGGGAAGATTCCCTTGTACCCACGCGCCGAGTGCTGCAGCAGGAGCTGCCGCTGTGCCGCCGTCAACGACTGCCACGGGGCATCGGGGTCGATCCCTTCCTTGCGCGCGTACTCGACCAGCGCGCGACGCTTGGCCTCGTAGCGCGGCTTGGTCCAGGGGTCGATCGCCCCGTCACGCAGCGAACGCTCGGGGTTGGGGACGATCAGCCCCTCGTCGTACTCGAGCACCGCGCCGAACCCGTTGCACGTAGGACAGGCACCGCGCGGGTTGTTGAACGAGAAGAGCTGCGGCGAGGGGGCCGGGGCACGCGTGCCGTCGTCGGGGCACTCGAAGCGTTCGGTGTATCGCGACACGTGGGGGGCGACCGGGGCGTCGCGCTCGGCGCCCTCGGCACGGCGCGCGCCACGCCCGTCCGGCTCCACCACCACGCAGTCGCCGTCGCCCTCTCGGAATGCCGTCGCGATCGCTTCGGCCATGCGGCCGCGCAGCTCGGGGCCCACGGCCAGGCGATCGACGACCACCAGCAGCTCGCCCACCTGGGCGAGGTCGAGCTGTTCGGCGGCCAGGTCGTCCATGTGCAGCGTGCGCCCGTCGGCGACGACACGCAGGAAGCCCTGCGCGCGCAGGTTCTCGACCACGACCGCGTGCGTGACCTTCGACGACAGCCGGAGCGGAAAGGTGACCAGGAGCCGAGTTCCAGCGGGGCGGGCCAACAGTCCGTTGGTCACCGATTCCACCGTGTCCGGCGTCATCTCCCGGCCGCAGACCGGACAGAACGTCCGACCAACGCGCGCCCAGAGCAGGCGGAGGTAATCGTAGATCTCGGTGGCGGTCCCCACCGTCGAGCGCGACGACTTCGTGGGGTTCTTCTGCTCGATGGCAACCGCCGGCGAGATGCCCTCGACGGCGTCGACGTCGGGCTTTTCCATGCGCTCGAGGAACTGGCGCGCGTACGAGGAAAGTGACTCCACGTACCGTCGTTGTCCCTCGGCGTAGATCGTGTCGAACGCCAGCGACGACTTGCCGGACCCGGACGGCCCTGTGATGACCGAAATCGCCCGTCGCGGGACGGCGACGTCGATCCCCTTGAGGTTGTGCTGCCGGGCGCCCCGGACGATGATCGCGTTGTTCACGTCCCCAAAGCTAACGTCCGGTTCTCCCATCCCGACGGGTCCGAGGCGACCGAGCGGCATCGGCTGTGGAGTCCACGCTGCAGCGTTGACAGGCCGAGGAATTGGCAGCAGAATCGCGAGAACGAAAGCATTAGGCCGTTGTAAGGCTGCACGTGATCGCGTGCAGGGTCGCCGCACCTGACGCGACCGCGTCCGACCGCCCGCCGCCGGGCGCGGATGACCGAACGTTTCGCCACCCTGGAGGACCGCATGAAATTGCACCTGATGTCGACTGCACGAGGCGTCTCGACGATCGCGATCGCCGCGTTATTCGCCGCGTGCGTCGGCGACGAGAGCGTCGCGCCGACGGTTCGTCCGATGTCGCCTGACGCACCGTCGCTGGCCTCGATAGATCAAGGAACCGAGACGGGGACGTACCTCGTGAAGATGCGCGCGGCCAGCGGTCTCGCCGCGGCTCGCGCCTCGCTGGCCTCGGTCGGAGCGACGGTGACGCGTGAGATCGGCCCCGTGAACCTGCTGTACGTCGAGGGACTTTCCGACGCCGATGCAGCCACACTCGCCGCCGATCCGGGCGTCACGGTCATCAAGGATCGCTTGATGCGCTGGATTCCCGACGCGACGGCGATGCGCCCGACGTTCGTCTCGCATACCGGCGGCCCCTCGGCCACCGGCACCGACCAAAGCTCGGCGCAGTTCTACGGCCCCTACCAGTGGTCGCTCAAGGTGACGAAGGCTGACCAAGCCTGGACGCCCAGCAATGGCGGCGCGGGCGAGACGGTCTGTGTGCTGGACTCCGGCGTCGATCCCGGCCACCTGGACCTGAACGGGACGGTCGACCCGACGAAGAACGTGTCCGTGATCCTGACGCCCCGTTTCGCGTCGGACGTGACCGCGCTCGACTACCACCTGCACGGGACCTTCGTCTCGGCGCAGATCCGCAGCAATGGCATCGCCATGGCCTCGGTTGCTCCGAACGCCACCCTCTGCTCCATCAAGGTGCTGAGTGAGGACGGGTTCGGGTCGTTCGGCGACATCATCTACGGCATCTACCTCGCTGCCGTCACCAATGCTGACGTGATCAACCTGAGCCTCGGTGGCTACGTCGACGAGACCGACCCGGCCAACGCGGGATTGCTCGCGATTCTGCAGGAAGTCATTGACGGCGCGCGCAACCGCGGCACGGTCGTCGTGGCCGCCTCGGGCAACGACGGCTACAACATGGGCGACATCCGCGAGCTGTTCGGCTTCATCCACATCCCGTCGATGATGAACGGCGTGATCAGCGTTGGCGCGACCGGTCCGTTCAACCAGCAGAACTTCGACCGCGTCACCGCCTATTCCAACTTCGGATACAACGGCGGCGTCGACCTCGTGGCCCCGGGCGGCAACGGCGGTCTCGCTGGTGGCGTGACGGCCGACTACATCATCTCGGCGTGCTCGCGCTATGCGCTCGGCGGGGCGTGTGCTGCCGGCAACGTGTATCTCTTCGGCAATGGCACCAGCTTCGCCTCGCCCATGGTGGCCGGGGCGGCTGCGGTGGCCGAGTCGAACGTTGGGTCGATGACGACTGGAGCACTGGAGACCTGCATCCTGTCCAGCGCCGATTACGTGGGCGGCCCGGGCGGGCGCTACGGCAAGGGGCGACTCAACGTGCGCAAGGCGTCGCTGTGCACAGGGAAGTAGCGGTCCGCACACCCTGAGCACTCGTTCGACGATGCGACGCCCGGCAGCCTAACGCTGCCGGGCGTCGGTCGTTTGTGCGGTGCGCATCGCCGCCCCGCCCCTCGCCCCGCCCATAGCCCCGCCGGGGCATCGTGGCTACCCTTCGCCCGGCATGGCTGACCACACGGAAGAAGACGTCCTCGGCAAGGCCTACGACGGGCGACTGGCACGGCGGCTCCTGCGCTATGCGAGCCCGTATCGCCCCCTCATCGCGGCCTCGCTCGCCCTGCTGATGGTCGAGGGGGCGTTGCAGCTCGTGGGACCGCTGCTGACCCGACGGGTGATCGACGTGGCCATACCGGCCCGCGACAATGGCGAGATCGTGCGGGCGGCGCTGTTCTTTGCCGCGACGCTGCTGGCCCAGTTCGCCTGTTCCTATGGCGAGACGGTGCTCACGGCTCGACTGGGCCAGCGCATCATGCACGACCTGCGCACCACGCTCTTTGCGCACCTCCAGCGACTCCCGATCACCTACTTCGATCGGAATCCGGTCGGACGCCTCGTCACCCGGGTCACGTCCGATGTCGAGTCGCTGAACGAGCTGTTCACCTCGGGAGTCGTCGCGGGGCTGGGCGATGTGTTCACCCTGTTGGCGATCAGCATCCTGATGCTGGTGGTGGATTGGCGCCTGGCGATCACGTCGTTCGTGGTGATCCCGTTCGTGCTCCTGGCGTCGAACCTCTTTCGCGTGCACGTGCGCGAGGCGTATCGCGCCATTCGCGCACGGCTCGCACGCATCAACGCCTTCCTGCAGGAGCGACTGTCGGCGGTGCGGGTCGTGCAGCTGTTCGGACGCGAGCGCGATGAGGCGGCGCGCTTCGACCGGCTCAACAGCGATCACCTGCAGGCGCACCTCAAGTCCATCACGATCTACGCATTGTACTTTCCGGTCATCGAACTCCTGACCACCGTCGCGGTGGCCTCGATCCTCGTGGCCGGGGCGTCGCGCGTGGACGTTGGCACGATGACCGTCGGGACGGTGGCCGCGTTCCTGCAACTCGTCCGCCGCTTCTTCGAGCCGTTGCAGGACCTCTCCGACAAGTACAACACGCTCCAGCAGGCAATGGCGTCGAGCGAACGCATCTTCGCGGTGCTGGACGAGCCAGCGCAGCTGGTGGACGCGCGGCCGGGCGCGGTGGCCGTCGCCGACGCCGAAGTGCGAGCGCCCATGGCCGACGTGACCACGCCCGTCTCGATCTGCTTCGAGCATGTGTGGTTCGCTTACGCCACCGCCCACACGGCGCACGGGAGCCTGGAGCAGCGCGAGCCCGAGTGGGTGCTGCGCGATGTTTCGTTCGAGGCGACGGCGGGGGAGACGCTGGCGATTGTCGGGCACACCGGAGCCGGCAAGACGACGATCGTCAACTTGCTGCTGCGCTTCTACGAACCGCAGCGTGGACGAATCCTGGTCAACGGCGTGGACCTGCGTGCGCTCCCCGTCGAGACCCTGCGTCGACTCATCGGGTATGTCCAGCAGGACATCTTCCTGTTCGCCGGTGACATCGCCACCAACATTCGGCTCTCCTCACCGCTGTCGGACGACGAGGTGCGCGAGGCGGCGCGCCGCGTGGGGGCCGACCGGATTGTCGAGCGACTGCCGGGCGGGTACCACTACCAGCTGGGGGAGCGCGGGAGCGCCGTCAGCGTTGGGGAGCGGCAGCTGCTGTCGTTCGCGCGCGCGCTGGCCGCCGACCCGGCGGTCCTGGTCCTCGACGAGGCGACCAGCGCCGTGGACAGCGAAATCGAGGGGACGATTCAGCGTGCGCTGTCGGAGCTCATGCGCGGACGCACGACGATTGCCATCGCCCATCGGCTGAGCACCATTCGCCAAGCCGACGAAATCCTCGTCATGCACCATGGGGAGGTGCGCGAACGTGGGACGCACCGTGCGCTGCTCGCGCGCGGCGGGCTCTACACCCGGCTTTCGCGGCTGCAGGGTGGGGCGCTGCGCGGCGCATGACGGAGTGACGTAGATGCTTGCGGCCCCAGCGGTGCGCTCGGTAGTTTCCCGCACTTGTTACGGGCAAAACCGGTGCAGGTGTGCGCCGCCCCCCTCGCTGCTCTCGTTCTCAAGCGACCCGAATGCCCTACCTCCTGCACCACGACGCGCATTTTTCGCTCGCCTCTGGCGAGACGCGTGTGGGGCCGGGCGCCAATGCAGATGTCCGCATCCCCGAAGGAGTGCAGCCTGGCGATGAGGAGGATTCGACGCTCGTGGTGATCGCGATCGGGGAGGATGGCGCCGCCTCGCTGCGAGCGGAGCACGGTGACGCGGGCGTCTTCGTGAACGGACTCCCGGTGGGACGCGAGCCCGCACCGCTCCTGCACGGCGATCGCGTGGCAATCGACGGCTGCGAGTTGCGCTTCGCCGACGAGGGACGATCCGGCGATACGGGAGAGTATCCCGTGCCGGGAGACGGACGCATCGCGTCGCCGAGTGCGGGGGTCGGCGAGGCGCGGTCCCGTGGACGGATCGTGTCGCTGACCGATGGGCGCGAGTACGCCGTGCCGGCGCTCGGGCTCTTGATCGGGCGCGACGCGGCCTGCGACGTCGTCGTCGTGGCGGCCGACGTGTCGCGACGACATGCCCGCATCGCGCCGACCGGCAACGGGTACGAGGTGCTGGACAGCAGCGCCAACGGGGTCTTGCTCAATGGGGCCCGCGTCCAGGGCCACGTGTCGCTCGCTAGGGGCGACATGCTGCGGATCGGGACCGACGAATTCCGCTTCTACGCCGACCCGGAACCGCCGGCCCCCCAGCAGTCGCTGCAGCAGGTCCCGTCGCTGCAGGCAACCGCGGCCATCCCGGCAATGAAGCGTCCGTTCCCGCCGCCCGCCGCCGAACTGCCACAGCCTGCGGTGTCGGGGACAGCCGCGGCTGCGGGACGTCGCGCGGCGCCGGCCGGCAGCGTGCGGCGTGACCGCGCACCCCTCGCGACGCTCGAGATCCTGAATGAGGGGACGAGCAAGGGGACCCGATTCGAGCTGGTGGCTCCCCTGTCGCATATTGGCCGTGGCGATCACAACGACGTCGTCGTGCTCGACGAGAGCGTGTCGGAGTCGCACGCGAAGATCCAACGGCGCGAGGACGCTTGGTACATTGTGGACATGGATTCCACCAACGGCACCTATGTCGCCGGATCACGGATCCTCGGGGAGGCCCGGGTGAGCAGCGGCATGGACCTGCGAGTTGGCGGCATCAAGATGGCGTTTCGAATCCTTGGGGGAGGACAGCGGGGCACGGGGGAGACGCGGGTCATCGTAGGCGTGCGGGGGCCTGACCCCAAGCGCGCCGAGCAGCGCCTGAAGGAGCTTGCGCGCGGCGTGGACGCGAGTGAAGCTCCGGCCGAACGCTCGGGGGCACCGGCCTGGATCTGGCTGGCCCTCGCCGCGCTCGTGGCCTTCTTCATCTACCTCGTTCTGCAGGGTCGCTAGTGGAGCTGACCGTTGCCGCCCGCAGCGATGTGGGCATGATTCGCTCGGGAAACGAAGACGCCTTCTTTGCCCATGCCACCCGGGAGCGAGGGGTCTTCATCGTCGCCGACGGCATGGGAGGACATGCCGCGGGCGAGGTCGCCAGCGAGATGGCCGTGCAGATCGTCTCACGTGAGCTGCAAGAGTTGACCGAGGTGCAGGGCGAAGAGGCGAGAAATCGAGTGGCCGACTCGCTGCGCATCGCCAACCGCGCGATCTACGACCGCACCATCCAGGAGTCGGACAAGCAGGGGATGGGAACCACCGCCTCGGTCCTCGTTGTGTCGGGGACGCGGTACCTCATTGGCCAGGTCGGCGACTCCCGCGTCTACCTGCTGCGTGACGGCGCCCTGCGGCAGCTCACCAAGGATCACTCCTACGTCCAGGAGCAGGTAGATGCCGGCTTCCTGACGCCTGAGCAGGCCCGTTACCACCCTTACAGCAACGTGATCACCCGGTGCGTCGGGGCCAGCGACACGGTCGAACCCGACACCTATTCGGGCGAGCTCAAGCTCGGCGATGTGTTCCTCGTCGCGTCCGACGGGCTCACCGGCATGGTCGACGACCGGCGGCTGCAGCAACTGCTCCTGTCACGAGCCTCGGCCGGCCGTGTGGTCGATGCCCTCATCGCCGAGGCGAACTACCGCGGCGGCCTGGACAACATCACCGCAGTCGTCGTGCAGGTGCTGGTGATGGACGGATTCGGCGCCGACGCGCCGACCGGTGAGGCGCCCGCGTTCGGCGGGTGAGAGGGACGCCCAGGTGACCACACCGCAGCCGGGCGATGAGACGGTCGAGTCGATCGCGGCACTCTACCTCGGCAACATCCTGTTCGCCCTCGAGGCGACGGCCGTCGGCTTTTCGAGCGAGGCGAAGGACGAGCACGCGGCGTTCTACCGGGGCATCGCCCGCAAGCTTGCGGAGGCACGCGGACGGGAGAAAGGGGGACCGAGCTGACGGGAGTGCCCGCTGCACCGGCGGTCGCGTCAGCTGCCAGACGCGTCACCCGCCGGACGCGTCGCTCACTGTCCCGAGCGAGCGACCTCCATGACCCGGTCGCGCGTGAGGTCAACCGGTCGCACCGTAAACACCCGCAGCCATCGCGCCGATCGATAGAGCTGCTCCGACATCTGGGGCAGGTGGATCGCCCCCATCAGCCCGGCGCTCGTCAGCTGCACCACCTCTCCGCTACGGCGCACCACGGGGATGTCGAGGCCGAGCATCTGCGTCTTCTCCGGATAGTCGAGCAGCAGTTCGCCCGGGGCCAGCCCGCATTCGCGCGCCAGCGCGTCCTCCACCACGACCGCGCGCGCCCGGTCGGCCGCGATCCACTCACCGACATCCTCGTCCAGCTCCGCCGCCGGGCACTCGAAGGCGCGCTTGTACAGGCGCCGGTTGCGCAGGGCGTCGAGCATGGCCGACGGACATCGCGTCTCCAGCGTGTGCAGCAGTGCCTCGTCGGTCAGCCGGGCCAGTTCGCGCACGTCCAGCGCCTGCGCGGCCAGCGCCGCGTCGACCAGCCGCTTGTACATCGCCGTGGCGCTGCGCACGGCGTGGTGCCAATAGACGTTGCGGTACATCTGGTACTTCGCGAACAGCAGTGACTCGAGTGCCGAGAGCCCCTTCTCCAGGACGCCGATGCGCTGCGAGCCGTCCTGGGGATCGGTCACCACGGTGAGCGCGTTGATCAGTCGGTCGGCGTCGATGGCGCCATAGGGAACGCCGCACATCAGGGTGTCGCGTCGCAGGTACTCGATCTTGTCGAGGTCGAGCGAGCCGGATACGAGCCCCTGGAGCGGTGAGTGCGAGGTCCCGCGAACCAGGGCCAGCACCCGCTCCGGGGCATCGGGGGCCAACTCGCGCAGCACATCCGCCACCTCGCCTTCGGTAATCAGCGGGCGGGCGACCTCCTCGTGGTGCGGGGCACCGATCTCCTCGAGGGCGTGCGAGAAGGGGTAGTGTCCCACGTCGTGCAGCAAGGCCGCCGCCCGCACGATTGCCCCCTCCCGCGGGTCCACCTGCGCCAAGGCGCCGCGTTCGTCGAGCAGCCGCAGCGTGATGCCCGCCAGGTGATACGCCCCGAGTGCGTGCTCGAAGCGGGCGTGGGTGGCGCCGGGATAGACGAGGTAGGCCCAGCCGAGCTGTCGCACATAGCGCAGGCGCTGAAAGACGCGCGTGTCCACGAGTCGTTGCGCGAGACCGTCGACACGGATGTTGTTCCAGAGCGGGTCGCGGATGATCACCGTCACGGCGCGCGGCAGGGAGGAGGGTGGTTGATGGGGTGGTCGATGAAGTGCCCGAATGTCGATCGGCCGCCCTGCGCCAGCGGCATGCTGTGGCAGGGCGGCCGATGCGGTCGGGTGAACCGGCGGTATACCCGTGGTGTCGCCGGGGGGTACCGGTCGACGGCTATCCGCGGGGTCCGGCTGCGACGATGGCGGCGTCGACCGCGCCGAACTTTTCGAAGTTCTTGCGGAACATGCTGGCCAGCTTCGCAGCCTGCTCGTCGTACGCTGCGGGGACCTGCCAGGTGGAGCGCGGGTTCAGGATCTCGGTCGGGACGTTCGGCACGGCGGCCGGCACTTCCAGGCCGAAGATCGGGTCTCGCGTGAAGGGGATATCGTCGAGCCCGCGGTCGAGCAGGGCGCGCACCATGGCCCGCGTGTACGCGAGCTTCATGCGCGATCCCACGCCGTACGGCCCGCCGGTCCACCCGGTGTTGACCAGCCAGACCCTCGACCCGTGGGTATCAATCAGCTTGCCCAGCATCTCGGCGTACTTGGCGGGATGCCAGACGAGGAAGACGGCGCCGAAGCACGAGGAGAATGTCGCCTGCGGTTCCGTCACGCCGCGCTCCGTGCCCGCCACCTTGGCCGTGTAGCCGCTCATGAAGTAGTACATGGCCTGTTCGCGCGACAGGCGCGCGATCGGCGGCAACACGCCAAAAGCATCGGCCGTCAGGAACACGATGTTCGACGGATGCCCGCCGCGTCCCGACGGGACGTAGTTGCGGATGTAGGGAAGCGGATAGGAGGCGCGCGTGTTCTCGGTGATGGTCTGGTCCTCGAACCGCACCTTCCGCGTCACGGGATCGAGGACCACGTTTTCGAGGATCGTGCCGAACATCTGCGTCGTCGCGTAGATGTCGGGCTCCTGCTCGGGCGAGAGGTTGATCACCTTCGCGTAACACCCGCCCTCGAAGTTGAAGACGCCCTCCTCGGACCACCCATGCTCGTCGTCGCCAATGAGGCCGCGCTCGGGATCGGCCGACAGTGTGGTCTTCCCCGTGCCCGAGAGTCCGAAGAAGAGCGCCGTGTCGCCCTTGGGGCCGACGTTGGCCGAGCAGTGCATCGACAGCACGCCGTCCTTCGGCATCAGGTAGTTCATCACGGTAAACATCGACTTCTTGAGTTCACCGGCGTAGCGCGTCCCGCCGATCAGGATCGTGCGTTGCGCCAGGTTCAGGACGATGAACGTCCCCGTCCGTGTCCCGTGCCGCTCGGGTGAGGCGGCGAACTCCGGGGCGTGCAGCACGGTGAAGTTTGGCGCGAACGCCGCGAGGTCGCCGGGCTCGGGACGGATGAACATGTTGCGCACGAAGCTCGCGTGCCACGCATTCGGCGTGACATAGCGTACGCTCAGCCGATGCGACGCATCGGCGCCGCAGTACAGGTCCTGCACGAACAGGTCGTCCCGGTCGTTCAGGTACCCGCGCACGTCCTCGAGCAGCAGCGCGAAGTGCGCCTCGGAGATCGGCTGGTTGACCTTGCCCCAGTCCACGTCGTGCTCGGCAGACGGCTCCCGCACCACGAACTTGTCATTGGGCGACCGGCCGGTGTGCGGGGCCGTACTGGCGACGAATGCGCCCATCTCGGCGAGCACCCCTTCGTGACGGGCGACCGCCTCCTGCAGGAGCATGGCGGAGATCAGGTTCCAGTGAACCGTCCCCGAAGGAGCGAGTCCCTGTCCGTCCAGCGCGTTCAGGGAGGGCGATGATATGGCCATGGCGGGAAGAACCGTGGAAACGGACGAGACTCCAGCCGCGCCGGACGTCTCACCCTGGTGTGTCCATCAGACGATTAGAGGAACGAAAACGCTCGGGCGCCGCCCGGTGGAGACAACTCCCGGGTTGAGGTGCGCGCCCGCTCTTGTGCGTCCATGACCGCGACCGCAGCCATGTTGACGATGTCCTGCACGTCCGCCCCCTGCTCGAGGATGTGGACGGGCTGGGCCATTCCGACGAGGATGGGTCCGATTGCCGTGGCTCCACCCAAGTCTCGCAACAACTTGTACGCAATGTTGCCCGCGCTCAAGTTCGGAAAGATCAACACGTTGGCCGATTCCTTCAACGCGCTGAATGGAAACGATTCCGCAAGGACTGCGCTATCCACGGCCGTGTCGGCCTGCATCTCGCCGTCCACCATGAGCGACGGGTCGCGCTGCCGGACGAGGGCCACCGCTTCGGCGACCCGAACCGCCTCGGGATGCCGAACCGACCCGAAATTCGAGAACGACAGCATGGCCACCCGCGGCGTCTGGCCGAAGGCCCGCACGATGCGCGCGGCCGCGTAGGCGATCTGCGACAGCTGCTCGGCAGTCGGCTCGATGTTCACCGTCGTGTCGCCGCAGAACACCACCTGCTTGTCGAAGACCAGCATGTACATGCCCGCGACCAGCGCGGACTTGCTGCTCGACCCGACCACTTCCAGCGCCGGGCGCAGCGCCTCCGGGTACGTCGTTGTCATGCCCGTCAGCATGGCGTCGGCGTCGCCGCGCGCCAGCATCACGTTGCCGAAGTAATTGCCGTTGAGGATGCGGCGCTGCGCCTCGCCCAGCGACAACCCCTTGCGCTGGCGGCGCTCCCAGAGAAACTGGGCGTACGTCTCGAGCCGCGGTGACCGCACCGGGTCCTCGATCGTGATGTCCTCCAGTCGCACCCCGTCCTGCTGGGCCTTGCGACGAATCGTCTCCTCGTTCCCCAGCAGGATGGGCTGGGCGATCCCCTCGTCCACCAGCATGCGCGCCGCGCGGATCATCTTGCGCGACTCCCCCTCGGGAAGGGCCAGCCGCTTGGGATCGCGCACCGCGCGGTTGATGATGCCGCGCATGATGCCCTTGGCGCGACCCAGCCGTGCCTCGAGTTGCTCGCGGTAGGCGTCCAAGTCGATGAACTCGCCGGCCACTCCGGTCGCGACAGCGGCCCACGCCACGCCGGGGGCGACCCACAACAGGACGCGCGGATCGAACGGAAAGGGAATGAGGTACTCGCGTCCGAACTTGACCTTGCTTAGGCCGTAGAGGGCCGAGACCGAGTCGGGGACGTCTTCCTTGGCCAGGGCGGCCAGCGCCC
>Ga0138256_10005282_pt1 | contig 13681 bp, 10 predicted proteins | sample KNB2016incub_MG_FD_105486 | JGI IMG/M metagenome (GOLD analysis project Ga0138256, IMG submission 105486) | Active sludge microbial communities from wastewater in Klosterneuburg, Austria - KNB2014incub_MG | ecosystem: Engineered > WWTP > Activated sludge > Unclassified | place: Austria...
AATATCAAGCAGCTTTACACGGATCTGCAGCGGCGCATCCCGGCCGCCGTGCGCGAGTATACGCGGACGAAAGGGTTGGGCGAGCCCGGCAAGGGCGCCGTGCAGAACCCCGTCATTTATCCCATTAGCGATATCCCCGATATCGTCATCGGAACACCCGTCAAGTAGGAGGCATTCAGGCCATGCACACTTATCGACTTATGATCCCCGCGCTTCTTGCCATCGCCGGCATGGCTGAAGAGCAGACGGGCGCGAAGGCGCTGTTTCACGACCCCACTTCGGGAGTCGCCATCCAGTCGTCCCGGACTCCGGCGCCCGGTGGGCCGCGCCGCGCGCCACAAACTGCGGCCAAGCCCGCGGCGGCGCCGGCCTCCGGACTGATGTATTGGGTGGAGTTGCTTGGCCCGAACGGACAGGTGTTGCGTGTCAACTCCTCACGGATGTTCAAGAGCGGGGAGCGGATCCGGCTGCATGTCACCAGTAACGTCCCAGGCCGCCTGACGATCATGCAGAGCCAGGATGCCGAACCGTTTTCCCCGCTGTTCCCGACGGCGGCGACCGCCGACAACCGCGTGGAGCCTCTGCGTGAGACGGTGATTCCGGGACCGAAGGCCTGGATGCGTTTCGACAAGCGCCCTGGTCAGATTCGGCTGCTGATGCTGCTGGATTCGGACGCGCCGAGGGAACTGATGGCGAGGGCCAATCCGGTTCCCCAGCAGCCGGTGGCTTCCGCGCCGCCTGCTTCTCATCCCCATGCCAACGAGTTGGAGCGGCTGGCCGAGTCGCTGCGTGGGAGCAAAGCGCTGGTGATCGAGAGCGACGAGTCGCCCGGGGCCGCCGCCGATTACGTTGTCCTCAAGCCTACCGCCGCATCTGCGTCGCCGTCGGCCGCTCAAAAGCTTGCGGTTGAAGTTCGGCTCCAGCATGTCGCTCCCCAGCCGTAACAGGGTTCTTCAGAGCCTGATCGCCCTCCTCCTGGCGCCCTCGGCCATCGCCCAGGAGGTTGTTGAGGTCGACCGGACATCCCCCTTGTACAAAACGCTCGACTGGCTGAACACCTATTCGCAGTCGTCGAGCGCACCGACGAACATCGATTACCTCGAGGTGGGCCGGACGCTGTCGCAGCTTTGGCCGGGCTGGCGGTCGCGGATTCCCGCGTGTCCCTGCGCGGAACCGAAGGATGCGGCGGGATGGTCGTCGAGCAATTTCTTTATCTCGAAGTTCCATCCGGGCGCCGAGACCTGCTACCGCAGCGACCCGGTGGCGGCCGAGAAAATCTACCGGTTGCAGTGGGGGAGCGGCCCCAAGCCTGTTCTGTTCACGCTGTTCCACGATCTGACCCACGGGCAACAGTGTTGCTACGACGAGGCCGGGAACCTTCTGGTGAACGGGCCCGGGGCGGGCACGCCGGACTTCCGGTCGCCGAATGCGGTCCGCGCCGTTCTTGCGCGCGTGGATGCGCTGAGGGACTTCCATCAGCGGTTGGACATCTGGCCCTGGGAGAATCTGGGCTGGGAGCGCTACGGCCAGTATTGGGGATTCGATCCCTTACCGGCGTGTGACGTGACCGTTCCTTCGACTCTGCGGCTGACCAACTCCGGGTACTGGGTGAAAGAGGGCCAGCAAGTGAGTGTGCAATCCGCGGGACGGATTCGCTGGACTGCGTGGCAGGGGCTGTTCATGAAGATGGAAGACACCATGACCGACCCGGACGGCACGCCGCGCAACAAGGTCTTCTGGACTTCCCAGGATCCGGTCCCCGATGGTGCTGTCGGAGCTTTGGTTGGGTGCATCAAGCAGGGAGATGTGTGCACGAACGCCTTTGTGATCGGGAAGGCGAGGACATTTCGAGCGCCGGCCACCGGCTACCTGATGTTCACGGTGAACGATGCCAACTTGAGCAACAACGAAGGTGCGTTCAAAGCGCGGGTTTCGATACCGGGATTGCGAACAACTTCTCCGCCGCCGCCCGCGGCGCCGCCTGCTCCAGCAGCCCCGGTGAGACGGAGCGCGGGACCGCCCGTACCGGCGGCGGCGAGGAATCAGTTGCTCGCACTCGCGAAGGCAAACCGTTTGGCCGATGCCTACATGCTGGCCTACGATCTGACGCAGGAGCCGCAATTCGCCAACCAGGCGATGTTTGCCTCACGGAGCGGATTCTATGGAGGCACGGCGTGGGCGGCGAACGAAGCGGTTCGCCAGAAGTTGGGCGCGGCCTATCCTCTGGGGTCGGTGGAAGCCGTGGCCAAGGCGATTTCAGCCGCGGAGTTTGAACGTGGCTTCACGCCGAATCCGGACGGAACTTACAGTTCGCCAACCCGCCAGGATTTGCAGGAGGTTGCGACATCTGTCTGGCGGCAAGCAGGAGCAAATGCCGAGTTCCCGGCTGCCCTGTTTTATCTCCGGGACCTTTTCGCTCCCGCGACGCTCGACGTCGTGAGCGGCAATCTCCAGCCAGGCCGCAACGTGAAGGAGATTCTCGCGGCAAGCGCGGGGGGCGGAGTGAAACTCACGCGGGACGGCAAGTACCTGGTGGCCGCCAACAGGAGCGGTGTTGTGCAGGGAGTGCTGCCGGCGCAGTTGGCCAACCCGTCGTTTCAGGTGCAGTACCAGGTCCGGCAGAATCGCGTGATCGAGACTACGACGTTCCATCCGGGCACGGAGCGGCAGACGGTTCAGGTCCGCCAGTTCGACTTCGCGGGTCGGGAAGTGCGCTAATAAGGCACCCAGGGGTGGTGTTGCGCGGCCAGGGGCCGAACGCAAATCCGGCAAAAATAACCAATTGGCAATAACGGCGCAATTAAATATTAATTTTTGCTTAATACACTTGTGCCTGGTATGAAATCTTCGAGACTCTTGCCGCTGTTGGTGCTGCTGGCGGTGGCACCTGGTTTGATGGCACAAACGACCACGGGTGAGGTAACCGGGCGAGTTCTAGACTCGTCGCAATCGGTGATCCCGAGCGTGGTGGTGACAATCACGGATGCGGGCACGGGAGGGGAGCGCCGAACCACGGTGACGGAGGCAGGGGCGTTCACGATCACGTTCCTTCCACCCGGGACGTATGCTTTGAGCGCGGGCGCTCCCGGGTTCAAGACGGCGCAGACCGAACCTTTTTCGGTGGGCGCGGGCCAGCGGGTGCAGATCTCCCTCCAGATGACCGTTGCGGATGTGACGGAAACGGTAACGGTGGAGGGAGCGGTGTTGCCGGTGAATACCGAGGACGGCAAAATCCGGCATGTCATTGAACAGAAACAGGCGCAGAACCTGGCGCTAAACGGCAGGGTGTTGACGCACATGCTGGCGCTTGTGCCGGGCGTGGCGGTTGTGGGGGACCTGAATGCGTTCGATATCACAGGCAGTTTGGGGAATTTCGCGGTGAACGGGTCGCGCACGGTGTTCAATACCGCGTCGGTTGACGGCGGGTACAACCAGGACAGCGGCGCGGTCGTGGGGCAAAGCAACCTGATCAGTCCGGACTTTGTGCAGGAAGTGTCGATCGTCACGTCGGGCTACTCGGCGGAGTACGGGCGGCATTCCGGCGTGAACATCAACTTCGCCACGCGGAGCGGCACGAAAGACCTTCACGGCACGGTGTACGAATTTTTCCGGAACAACGCGCTGGACGCGCGCAGTTTCTTCGTGCCGGGCGTGCAGAAGCTGCGGTTCAACAACTTCGGGTGGACATTGGGAGGGCCGGTGCACATACCGGGGGTATTCAACCGAGGGAAGAACCGGCTGTTCTTCTTTGCCGGGCAAGAGTATCGACGGCGCGTGCGGGACACGATTACGTTTGCGACGACGCCGACAAGCGCCGAGCGGTCAGGTGTGATCAACAGCCGGGACAGGCTGGTGTATCCGGCCAGCTTCCCCGTGGCGAGCTTGCGCGGGCAGCAGATCAGTGATCCGTCGCGGGGGACGCCCGGGAACCCGAACGGGCTGAACATCATCCCGCGGCAGTACATCACTGCGAACGCGATGGCGATCAACAAGATCTGGGACACCATGATCGAACGGGCAACGCGGTATGTGGACGAGCCGACACCGAACAACACAGTGTTCCAACTGCCGGTACCGGACAACCGACGCGAGGATTTCGTGAAGGTGGATTTCGAGGTCAACGAACGGCAGAGGCTGGCCTACACATGGATGCATGGGCCGGGCGACGGTCCGAATCCGTTCGTCTTCGGGCCTTATCCGACCAAGGGGTTTGTGCGGCGCAACGTCAATTCGACGCACCGGCTGGCGTGGACGAGCGTGATCTCGCCGGCGAAGGTGAACAAATTGATGGCGCAGGTGAACCATACGGATCTGCGGTGGCCGCCGCTGGGCGACTACGACCGGGCGCAGCGATATGGTCTGGCTCCGAAGGAGCTTTACGGGAACGACATTCAGGAACTTGGCATTCCGACCATCAACATCCAGGGCTTTTCGACGATCTCGGGCGCCGCTGGCCCGTGGCAGGCGCCGACCGCGGACTTCAGTGTGACCGATGACTTCAACTACGTGCGGGGCCGCCACAACTTCAAAGCCGGGATTCTGTTCTTCCGCAACCGAAAGAACGAGTCGGTGCTGGAGACGTCGCGGTTCCTGATGGCCCAAGTGGATTTCAGCCCGCAGGGCAACACGAACACGACGGGGAATGCGTTGGCGGATATGCTGCTGGGCAACTTCCGCGCGTGGCGCGAGGCCGAGGCGACGTCGATTGTCGGCGTGCGGATGAGTCATTTCGAGTGGTATCTGACGGACAACTGGAAGGTGAGCCGGAACTTCAGCGTGGACCTGGGGCTTCGCACGACGCACGCGATCCCGAACTACGCGGCGGCCAACAATATCGCGACGTTCGATCCGGCATACTACGATCCGCAGCAGGCGGAATTGGTGATCCCGACGGGTAGCGGGGCCGGGAGCCTTCGTCCGGGGGTCGGGACGCGTTTCAATGGAATGGTGATTCCCGGTACGGGCTTTGAGCAGGGTTTCGAACAACGCTTCCCGGCCGCAGGCACACCGGAAGTGAGGAACCTGTTTCGAGGGGTTCCGCGGAGCATCTACGGGAACTACAGCGTGGTGGTGCCCCGTGTCGGGTTTGCGTGGGACGTGCTTGGGGGAGGGCGGCTGTCGATTCGAGGCGGAGCGGGCATGTTTACGGATATGCAACCGACGGGATTTTTTCGCGAACACGGATCGAACGCACCGTTCGGGAATGTAGTGGAGGTGATTGACGGTCCGTTCGACGATCCGGCGCGCGGCTCGGCGGGCTCCCGTTTTCCCGTGACCGTGCTGGGAACGCGGCGCAACCTCGAGCCGCCGGCCACTTACAAGGCGAACCTCGGCTTCCAACTGCGGACTCCGCTGGACGCGGTGCTGGACGTGAACTATGTGACGTCGCAGGGCCGGCGGCTGCTGCGGAGAGTGGATATCAACACGGTGCATCCGGCGGTGCAGTTGGCCAACCGGGGAGTGAGCCTGAACGCGCTGCGGCCGTACCAGGGCTACGCCTCGATTCTGATGTACGAGAGTTCGGCGGCATCCAACTACCATGGCCTGCAAACGCTGTGGTCGCGGCGGTTTTCCAAGGGTGTGAGCTTCAGCGTGTCGTACACGTTCTCGAAGGCGCTGGACGACGCGTCGCAGCTTTCGGAGGGTGTGGAAGATCCGGCGAACTACCGCAATGAGCGGTCGCACTCGCTCTTCGACCGGCGGCACGTGGCAGCAATCAGCATGATCTGGGAACTGCCGTTCTGGCGGCGGCCGGCAGGTCCGGTGTACCAGCGGCTGCTGGGCGGTTGGACCTTGTCGACGATCACGCAGTTTCAAAGCGGGGCTTACCTGACGCCGACGATTCAAACGCCAACGGGCGTCCGCCGACCCGACCGGATCGGCGATCTGCAATACCTGGATCCGCGGGAGGTGCGGACGTTGACGGGGGGCGACGGGCTGCCCCGCGCGGGTAACTTCTGGTTCGATCCCGGGCCGGGTGGCGCGTTTGTCGCTCCGCCCGCCGATCGGTTTGGCAACAGCGCTCCGCGGATTGTCAGGGGTCCGGGCCGCAATAACTGGAACGCCGCCCTGATCAAGACCTTCCCGGTCTGGGGCGATCGCGTACGGATGAACTTCCGGGCGGAGGCGTTCAACCTGTTCAACCACGCTCAGTTCAACAATCCCAACATGGTTGCTTCGGACCGGAACTTCGGAACGATTACCTCGGCGGTTGACGGGCGGAATTTGCAGTTGGGATTGAAGCTGGAGTTCTGAGCGGTGCGGAAGTTGGTGTTTGGACTGGCCGTCAGCGCGGTCCTGCTGACGGCCCAAGCCGCTCCCGCGCCGGAGCAGCCGATCATGCTGCCGAACGGATGGCAGCTTTCACCGGCGGGAGTACAACTGCGGTTTGAGGGACTGCCGCTGCGGATGCTGGCGATCCCTCATCAGCCATATCTGTTAGCGCTGAGCACCGGATACGGCGAGCACTATGTGGCGACGGTGGAACGGAGGCGCCGGCAGGAAGTCAGCCGGGTGCGCATTCCGCAAGGCTGGTATGGGATGGCGCTATCTCCGCAAGCGGACCGCGTGTATGTCGGGGGCGGCGGGGATGATTTGATTCATGTGTTTCGTATCGATTCGGGTAAGCTCACGCCGGACCACAGGATTTCCCTGGAGGCTCGCAGTTTCCCGGCGGGTATGACGGTTTCCGCGGACGGCCGCCGGTTGTTTGTGGCGGCCCAGGCTGCCAACGCGCTAAAGGTTGTGGACCTGGACACGCGCCGGGTGGTGAGTTCGATCCCGGTAGGGGCGAAGCCCTACCAAGTGGTGGTGAATCGCGAGGAGGACACGGCGTGGGTGAGCAACTGGGGCGAGAACACCGTGTCAGTAGTCAGCTTGAAGGAGTTGCATGGCTTTGCCCGGGTCAAGGTGGGTGACAAGCCGAACGACATGGTGCTGACCCGCGAGGGCGACCGGCTGTTTGTGGCGAACGGCAATGCGAACAGCGTGTCGGTGATTCGAACGGGGACCCGCGAGGTGACGGAGGAAATCGATGTCGGTCCGAAGCCGGATGCCCCGATCGGTTCGACACCGAACGCGTTGGCACTGGGTGAGGCTGGGACGCGGTTGTATGTGGCCAATGCGGATAACAACACGGTAGCGGTTGTAGACGTGTCGAAGCCAGACAAGAGCCGCCCGCTGGGATTGATCCCGGTGGGCTGGTATCCGGTGAGCCTCGTGGTGGATGAGGCGTATTCTCAACTGGTCGTGGCCAATGCGAAGGGTTCGGGTTCGACGCCGAACGCGAAGACATGGTCAGATCAAGTGGCGATCCAGAACAACCCCGGCTACGTGGGCAACCTGCTACCGGCCTCGCTTTCGTTCATTCCGCTCCCGGATGCCGGGCAGCTTGCCCAATACACGCGTCAAGCCAAAGTCAACTCGCCGTTCTCGACACCTCGGAAGCCGGCGCCGGCTCCGTTTCCGCTGGGCAGGAAGGGTCCGGTGGAGTACGTGGTCTACATCATCAAGGAGAACCGGACCTACGACAGTATTTTCGGCGACCTCAAAGAAGGAAACGGGGATCCCAGCTACTGCCTGTTTCCAGAACCGGTGACACCGAACCATCACGCGCTTGCGCGGGAGTTTGTCCTGCTGGACAACACGTTCCACGACGCGGAAGTGAGCGCCGACGGGCATTTCTGGGTGACGGCTGCCTATGCTACCGACTATGTCGAGAAGCTGTGGCCAGCGATGTACGGAGGCAAGGGCCGCAACGCACGGCTGGATATGCACGACGACCCGGTAGCGTATCCGGCGAGCGGTTTCCTCTGGGATCTCTGCAAGCGATTCAACGTGAGCTATCGCTCTTATGGCGAGGGGGCGCGGCTCCGGTTTGCGACGCCGGGGCAGGTTCGGGCGTCGACACCGAGCCTGGAAGGGCACATTCACCCTCGCTACTACGGAGCGGATGGCATCGTGCAAATGTCGGACCGGAGGCGTTTGGAACTATGGCTGGAAGAGTTCCGTGAGTTTGAGAGAACGGGAAAGCTGCCAAGGTTGTCGATTCTCTCCCTGCCGGGCGACCACCTGCTGGGCACGCGGCCGGGAGTGCAGACACCGCGGGCGATGATGGCCGAGAACGATTTTGCGCTCGGCAAGATTGTGGAGGCTCTAACGTCCAGCCGGTTCTGGCCGAAGATGGCAATCTTCGTTGTCGAAGACGACACGCAAGGCGCCCCGGATCACGTTGACGTGCATCGCGCTCCGGTATTGGTGATCAGCCCGTACGTGAAGCGCCGTTTCGTGGACCAAACGATGTATTCGACGTCGAGCGTGGTGCGAACAATCGAACTGCTGCTGGGGCTGCCGGCAATGACGCAGTTCGACGCTGCCGCGACGCCGATGTGGAACAGCTTTCAGCAGCGGCCGGATCTTGGGCCGTATCGGGCGCTGCCACCGCGGGTACCGCTGGATGAGGTGAATCCGGCGAACGCGTACGGCGCGCGTGAGTCGCAGGAAATGACTCTGGAAGTGGCGGACACATCGGATGATCGCACCTATAACCGCATTCTCTGGAAAGCGATCAAGGGAGTGGATGCGGAACTGCCGCCGCGCCGAGTGAGCGCGCTGCGACTGCGTTGAGCGGAGAGAGGCTCCACTGCGGGTTGGCGGTCCTGTCCTCAGCCTTTGAGGAACCGGCGCATGCGGTCCAGGGCCTCCATCAAGTTTTCGAGGGAGTTGGCGTAGCTGAAGCGGAGGTAGCCTTCGCCGAAGGCTCCGAAGGAGGCTCCGTTGAGGCAGGCGACGCCGGCTTCCTGTAAGAGACGCTCGGCGAGTTCTTTGGACGACATTCCCGTGCCTTCGACGTTGGGGAAGGCGTAGAAGGCGCCTTGAGGGATGGCGCAGCGGAAGCCGGGGAGTTCGTTGAGACCTTTGCAGAAGGCGTCACGGCGGCGGCGGAATTCGGCGACCATGGCTTCGACTTCGTTCTGGGGACCTTCCAGCGCCGCGATGCCGGCGCGCTGGGTGAAGCTGGCGGTGCAGGAATTGGAGTTCACCATCAGCTTGCTGACAGCGTCGACCAGCCAGGGCGGCATGATTCCGTAGCCCATGCGCCAGCCGGTCATCGCGTAGGTCTTCGAAAACCCGTCGAGAATGATGGTCTTGTCGAGCATGCCGGGCATGGTGGCGATCGACACCACCTTTTCGTCATAGGTGATCCGGGAATAGATTTCGTCGGAGAGGACGATGACGTCCCGGTCGGCGAGCATCCCGGCGATGGCTTGGATGTCTTCCGCTGGAATCACACCGCCTGTGGGGTTCTGGGGGGAATTCAGAACCACCATTTTGGTCTTGTCCGAGAGCGTTGAGCGGAAGAGGTCGAGGTCGAAGGAGAAGCCGCGGCTTTCGACCAGGGGCATCGGCACTGGCGTGGCGCCGAGGAACTGGATCATCGACTCATAGATGGGGAACCCCGGGTTGGGGTAAATGACCTCGTCGCCAGGTTCGAGCAGGGCGAGCATCGGAAAGAAAATAATGGGCTTGCCGCCGGGGACGATGGAGACGCGTTCGGGGCCGACGTCGATGCCCCGGGTGCGGGAGACGTACTTGGCGACGACGTCGCGGAAGTCGGGATAGCCCTGGGTGGGTCCGTAGTGGGTCCAACCGCTGTCGAGCGCCTGTTTGGCCGCTTCGACGATGTGGCTTGGGGTGGCGAAATCCGGCTCGCCGATCTCCAGGTGGACGACGCTTTTGCCCTGGGCTTCCAGAGCCCGTGCTTTTACCAGTACTTCGAACGCGGTCTCGATCAGGATCCGGTTCATGCGCTCGGCAAGTTGCATACTAGTAGTTAAGGATAGCTCGCGCGGCTGTCCGCTCGAACAACGCTCTGCACGATTCGCCTCTCGGGCTCGTCAGAGCTTCTAGAGCATGCCCGTCGCTGTCAAACAGCTCGAGGAGAGGATGAACGAGGCTCTACAGCCGGGTGTGGAAAGCCCGGCCGAGTGGCAAAACCGCTTTATCGCCGAGAACATGCGGCGCATCTTCCTCCAGGTGTATCGTATTGTCGGCAACACCGACGATGCGCAGGATCTGACGCAAGAGGTGTTCATCAAGGCCCTCCAGCGGACGGATCAGCTCAAGGACACGGACAAAGCCGCGCACTGGCTGTCGCGGATTGCAACAAACACGGCGATCGATTTTCTCCGGCGTCAGGGCCGCGTTTCGTTCTCAGACCTGGAGGACGTTCCTGAGCCGATCAAAGTATCGCGGGAGGAATCGCCGGAGCAGGCGGTGCTCCGCGGCGAACAGCGCGCGCGCCTCGAGGGCGGCCTTCAACAACTCTCCGAGCGTGAGCGCCTTGCCCTGCTTCTTCGCGACGTCGAAGGCCTGCCGGCTGAAGAGGTCGCCCGTCATTTGGGTTGCTCGAAAGCCACCGTCCGGTCCCATATCGCCAACGCCCGCGTGAAATTCCGGCGGTATCTGGAAAGGTTGCGCGCATGAAACATCCGTCGATCCGCGACCTTGCCCTCTACTCCTCAGGCGATCTCGCTTTGTTCAAGCGCCTGTGGTTGGGCCGGCATATCGAGTCCTGCGAGGTGCGCCGCGCCGAACTGAACGCGTTCCGCGAAGCCCAGCTCGAGCTGGAATACTCTTCCGGCGAGCTGCCCCCGAATTTGCATTGGAACCGTCTGGCGGCGGAGATGACAGCGAATATCCGGCTCGGGCTGGCGGCTGGAGAGTGCGTCCGCGGGGCAAGTCCGGCACCGGCTCCGGCAGTGCACACTGAGCTCTGGCGGTATGCCCCTGTCGCCGCCGCGGCGGCATTCCTGATCATTGGCGGTTGGTGGTGGCAAACGAAGCCGGCCCTGAAACCCTTGGCAACTCCAGTCGAGTCGGAGGTTGTGCTGAAGGCTACTCTCGGCGGCATTGGTGTGGAACGGAATGGCGGAGCCTTCGCTCTCGCCGCTTCGCGCGGCGAAACGCTGGCAATTTCCGCTGAAACCAACGGCGTGTTGAAGGCGGGCTATGTGGACGAAGAGTCCGGACAGGTGACCATCCATCATGTCTACGCCGAATAAACTCGTTCTCCTCGTTCTGGCCGGGTCGCTGGCATTCGCCCAGACGCCCCGCGCCAGTTCCGTGCGCGTGAATCTGCCGGCGGACGCACCCGTGTCGCTCCTCTCGGCGGATTGGGGAGAGTCGCGGACTTCCGAACGCGGATCGGCGCTGGTTCTCAACCTCAACACGTCACTGTCGCTGAAGAATGCATCGCAGCGCCGCATCCGTGCGATTTCGTGGCTGGTTTTGTCCCAGGAAGCAACACCGGGCGGGCGTGCTTCGGTGACCAAGGCGAGCCTGGATATCGCTCCCGGCGAGACGTTCCCGCTGCGCATCGATTTGCGGCTTCTGCGCCCGATCGGGCGGGCCACGGCGCCTTCGGTCGAGATGTCGCTAGACGGCATTCTTTTCGAAGATCTCTCGTTTTACGGTCCGAACCGTTTGGACTCACGGCGCGTGATGCTTGCGTTTGAACTCGAGGCCCAACGCGACCGGCGGTTCCTCCAGCAGGTACTTCAGGCCCAGGGGCCCGAAGGGCTGCGCCGGGAATGCCTCGCGTCGCTGTCGCGGCAGGGCGATCTAACGCGCGTCGATGTGCAGTGGGCGCGCGGCCGGACCACGGCGGGCGGCTCTGACCGGACGCTCCATCTCGCTTTCTTGCGCTTTCCGGACGCGCCGGTGGAACCGGTGGCCGGAATGGCGCATGTTGCCGGGGCGCAGGCGCGTTCTCCCCAACTCGAGATCCAGAACCGCTCGCGGCAGTCTGTCCGGCACCTGGAGATGGGCTGGCTGCTGAAGGATTCGCGCGGTCGCGAGTTCCTGGCCGGCTCGGTGCCCGCCAAGACGAACCTTGGTCCGGGGCAGAAGACTCAGATTCTCGACGACTCGACGCTCCGCTTTACAGACGCCCAGGGCTCGGCACTCTCGATTGAAGGGATGACCGGTTTCATCAGCCAAGTCGAATTCGCCGATGGTTCCGTTTGGATTCCCAACCGGGCCTCGCTCGACGACCCGCGCCTGCAACGCGCGCTTGCCCCTTCCGCCGAGGAGATGCGCCTCACCAGCATCTACCGGAAGCGGGGTCTGAACGCCTTGCTCGAAGAACTCAAAAAATTCAGGTAACGGAACCGGGCCGGCTGTTGGATAATTGCCAACAGTGAAGATTCGCGAAATCCGTGCTTATGGCCTGCGGGGCCGCACCCCGGAAGGCGGTTGGTCGAATGAACTCCAGCCCGAAGATTGCGTCCATACGGTCATTGCTGTTCTGACTGACGCGGGCGTGACTGGTTGGGGGTCTGTGTTTACCTCCGAGGAACTCGTCAGGGCATCGCTGTCGATCCTCAAGCCTCTGTACACCGGCGAGTCGGCCATCGAACCGGAGCGCGTCTCGGAGAAGCTGCACCAGAACACGTTTTGGCTGGGCCGAGGCGGCTCGATTACGCACACGATCTCCGGTATCGACATCGCTTTGTGGGACTTGTTCGGGAAGGCCTGTAGCCAGCCGGTGTCCCGTCTGCTGGGAGGGCGATATCGGGAACGGGTTCGCCCCTATGCTTCGCTGCTGATGCGCGAACCGGAACAGATGGCCGGCGAATTGCTCCCCGTGAAGGCGCAGGGCTTCCGGGCGTTCAAGATCGGTTGGGGACCGTTCGGGAGGCGGGATGCGCGGACGGACGAAGCGATTGTCGCCGCGGCGCGCGAGGCCATCGGTCCGGAAAACCTGCTGATGGTGGATGCCGGGGCATCGGACGCGTTCTGGCCGCAGAACCTGAAATGGGCGCTGCGAACGGCCGACATGCTGGCAGCCTACAACGTCTACTGGTTTGAAGAAGCACTTCACCCGGACGCGCTGGAGGATTACGTTCAGTTGCGGCGGGCGTCAAAGGTGCCGATCGCCGGTGGCGAAGTGCTAACGCGGCGCCAGTCGTTCGACGCCTGGCTGCGCGCAGGCGCGTTCGACATCGTGCAGCCGGACGTGACCAAGTGCGGCGGCATTTCCGAGGAGCGGCAGATTGCGCGGACCGCCCAGGCTCACGGCATTCGGTTTATTCCTCACGGTTGGAATACCGCCCTGGGTCTGGCGGCGGACCTGCATTTGGCGGCAGCGTCGCCGCAGACCGATTTGGTGGAGTATCTGACGGGGTCGTCGTTTATCGATGATCTGCCGGCGCGTCCCTTCCAACTGGATGCGGACGGGTTCCTCCCGATTCCGGTCACACCCGGACTGGGGATCGAGATCAGCCTGGACGCGCTGGCGGAGTTGTCGCGGACGCCGCGCGGGGATCTGGCGGATCTCGCGTAAGCGCGGCGTAACGGATCAGCGGCCGCCTTGAGGAAAGCCTCCCTCATTGAGAGCGGCCCTTTGTTCCCGGGCGCCTCGGCACCCGGCGCTGGACGGCGTCCGCGCGGTCGAGCAACTCGATCCCGCGACTGGCACTGCCCCTTGTTGCGAGCGCATGAAAGCGGGTCTGAGCATCAAACTGCGCGAGCGCGACAGTAGCCAGTTCGTCGACCAGCCGGTTCATGCTCATTCCACGGCTCTCCGCTAAACGGCGTAGCCTTTCATGTTTCTCATCTGGGATTCTCAGGGTCAGAACGCTCATAGCAGCTCCTGTAAGAAATCAGCCGGGCTCGAAAT
>Ga0138256_10005286_pt1 | contig 13676 bp, 10 predicted proteins | sample KNB2016incub_MG_FD_105486 | JGI IMG/M metagenome (GOLD analysis project Ga0138256, IMG submission 105486) | Active sludge microbial communities from wastewater in Klosterneuburg, Austria - KNB2014incub_MG | ecosystem: Engineered > WWTP > Activated sludge > Unclassified | place: Austria...
ACATTGGTACAGGTTTTGAAATTCAGCAACCATCAAATTATTGAAGTTCTAAAAAAAATGACTGTTAACGATTTGATTTATTTTGAATCGGATGTTATAAAATTAACAGATGCAGGACGTGATCATGCGTTAAGAATAGTGCGTGTTCACCGACTTTGGGAACGCTATTTAGCAGATAAAACAGGGTTTAGTAAAGAAGAATGGCACGATAGGGCTGAAAAGATGGAACACAAATTAAGCAACGACGAAACCAATATGCTGGCAGCCCGTTTAGGCAACCCAAAATTCGACCCACATGGCGACCCAATCCCAACAAAATCGGGAAAAATTGCCGAAGTTAGCGGGATAGAATTACCCTTATTACCTGTAAATTCCATTGGTAGGATTACGCATATTGAAGATGAACCGGAAATTATTTATAAACAGATTTTAGCTGAAAATATTCATATTGGGTCACTAATTCGCGTAATTGAAAACAATGTCACTAGAATCACATTTCAATCGGAAGGAGAAACGTTTCGTTTGGCACCCATTGTTGCTGCCAATTTAACGGTGGCACTTATTGAAAAAGAAGTTGTTATAGAAGATAACATTGCCCGTTTATCAAGTTTAAAAGCTGATGAAAATGCAAAAATTATTGGTATTTCAAAAGAAAGTCGCGGGGAAAGCAGAAGACGTTTGCTGGATTTGGGTTTTGTAAAAGGAGCAACCATCAAAATAGATTTATTAAACCCATTAGGCGAACCAAATGCATATCTAATTAAAGGAACGTCTATTGCATTACGACACGATCAGGCGGCAAAAATTCTTATTAAAAAAGCGTAAATTATGGATGCAAAAGTAAAAAGTGCCTGCGAAACCTGTGTACACTTTAATGCCGATGGCTTAAAAAAACTCGGAATAAATACGACGGATTTCGATTTTGTGGTGGCATTGGCTGGCAACCCCAATACAGGTAAAAGCACCGTTTTTAACGCGTTAACAGGTTTGCGCCAACACACAGGCAATTGGCCGGGAAAAACGGTTACTCGTGCTGAAGGCGGTTTTGAATATAACAATCAAAAATTCAAATTAGTTGATTTACCCGGAACTTACTCGTTGCTTTCCACCTCTGAAGATGAAGCGACGGCACGTGATTTTATCCTTTTTGGCAAACCAAACGTAACGGTTATTGTTGCCGATGCTAACCGATTGGAACGCAACCTCAACCTTGTACTCCAAATTTTAGAAATTACGGATAAAGCGGTTTTGTGCCTTAATTTAATGGACGAAGCTAAACGAAATCATGTTAGTATTGATGAACGTACGTTGGCTCGCGATTTAGGGATTCCTGTGGTAGCCGCCAGTGCGCGTTTTAGTCAAGGAATTCCAGAGTTAATCCACACGATTAGCGAAATAGCAAATGGCAACATTATTTGTAAACCGCATCGTATAAAAAATGTGCCCGACAATATTGAAAATGCGGTTAAAACACTTTCAGCAGAAATTGAAAAAGAATTTCCTAATATTCCAAATAGCCGATGGATTGCTTTTAGATTATTGGAAGGTGATACACATATTATAGATGCTTTAAAAACGGGTGAATTAGTTTAAATTTATAAAATGGAACAAAAAAACATAGACCATATTTTAGAGCTTTCCAATGAATTACGCTGGCAAATTGGCGACGATTTTCATGATAATTTAACCGAAGGCATTTACGCCGATGCTGCTCAAATTGTTAGTGATTCTGTAAAAGTTGACGATTCAAAAAAACGCTTCCGTTTAGATAGACAAATTGATGAAATTGTAACCAGTAAAATGTTTGGGTTTCCCATCATGTTTTTGGTGTTAGCAATAGTGTTGTGGCTCACCATTATTGGCGCAAATTACCCATCTTCATTATTAGCAGAACTTTTATTAGATACCATTCACCCTTTATTAAAAAGTGGTGCTGTGGCTATAAGCATGCCGTGGTGGTTAAGTGGTTTTTTAATTGATGGCGTTTATTTGGCAGTAGCTTGGGTAATTGCAGTGATGCTACCCCCCATGGCCATCTTTTTTCCTATGTTTACCTTATTGGAAGATTTTGGTTATTTACCACGTATCGCTTTCAATTTAGACAGTTTATTTAAAAAAGCTGGTGCACATGGCAAACAAGCATTAACCATGAGTATGGGTTTTGGCTGTAATGCTGCTGGTGTGGTTGCAACACGAATTATTGATAGTCCCAGAGAGCGTTTAATCGCAATCATCACCAACAATTTCTCATTGTGTAATGGGCGTTGGCCAACTCAAATATTAATTGCTACCATTTTTATTGGTGCCGTTGCGCCATCAGCGTTTTCTAGTTTAGTATCGTTGTTAGCAGTTATTGGTATTGCTGTTTTAGGTATGTTTTTTATGTTTACCACATCATGGGCATTATCAAAAACGGTATTAAAAGGGCAGGTTTCAACGTTTAATTTAGAATTACCGCCGTACCGTCCACCACGTTTTTGGAAAACCATATATACCTCGTTAATTGATAGAACGATGATTGTTTTGTGGCGTGCTGTCGTATTTGCTGCACCAGCAGGTGCGGTTATTTGGCTCATATCAAATATTTATATAAGAAATGAAAGTATAGCAGCATGTACCATTCATTCATTAGATGGTTTCGGATTTTTGTTGGGGTTGAATGGTGTTATTTTGTTAGCATATATCGTTGCGATTCCTGCAAACGAAATCGTAATTCCAACCATATTGATGTTAACCGTTTTGGTAACAGGCATTGACGCGGGCTCTGGTGCAGGTGTTATGTTCGAATTAGATTCTGTGAATGCTACGGGTAATATTTTAAAAGCAGGTGGTTGGACCTTATTAACAGCCATAAACCTGATGCTTTTTAGTTTATTGCACAACCCTTGTAGCACCACCATTTATACTATTTACAAAGAAACAAAAAGTGTAAAATGGACGGTTTTCGCATCCATTATGCCCGTAATTTTAGGATTTATCGTCACTTTTTTAGTAGCACAAGTTTGGCGAATTATATTTTAAAGTCGTTCACATTAATAAAAAACTTATTAATTATGATTAAATTAAACTACACAGCTTTAGTGCTGTGCTTAACAAGTTATGCCGTGTTTTCACAAACCATTGTAACGGATAGACCCGATCAGACGGAAAGTTCTTCAACCATAGAAAAAGGAAGTTTACAAATAGAAACTGGTATTTTATTAGGTTTTACTGACGATGATTTTAGCTCTGAACGACAACTTTTAGCACCAACAACCTTGTTCAGATACGGCATTACAAACGGGATAGAATTGCGTGTTTTAAGTCAGTTTGAAAGTTTAAAAGACCAAAATTCAATACAAAAAGTAAGTGGTATCAGCGATTTAGAAATTGGAACCAAAATTCAGTTATTTAAAAAAGCAGATGTGAATACTGAAATTGCTTTTTTGTCGCATGTAATTCTTCCAACAGGTTCAAAAATGCTATCAAATGATAAGTTTGGCACCATCAATAAATTTTCTGTTTCACATGAATTGAGTGATGTAATAGGTTTAGGTTATAATGTTGGCTACGATTATTTTGGTGAAGGAAAAGGCGATTTAATCTATTCTGTATCCTTAGGAATATCAGTAACCGATACGTTTGGGATTTATATAGAACCTTACGGAAGTTTAAATGATTTTGATACGTATGAATCTAATTTTGATGCAGGCATTACGTATTTAGTAAAAGATAATTGCCAGTTAGATTTTTCGCTTGGAACAGGTATTAATCACACCATGAATTATCTATCGGTTGGATGTAGTATTAATATAGCGAAAGTAAAAACTAATTAATGACATCCACACCCATCATCCCCACCGCATGATTTTTTAGGTGACTTTTTTTTCCAAAGAAATTTTTTCACTAAAAATAAAATAGCGAAGGCTATTGCAGCGATTACTAATATATTTTGAATGATTGTATTCATAATTTCACAGGAATTATTTCAAAAATTGAAATGCCAATAATGCCACAACATAAGCAAACCCACTCATAATAAATAGCTGTAGTGTAGGCCATTTCCAACTGTTGGTTTCGCGTTTTACAATTGCTAAGGTACTCATGCATTGCATAGCAAAAGCATAAAACAATAGTAGTGAAATTCCTGAAGCAAAATTAAATAATGGACCGCCCAAAATAGGATTTACTTCCGCAGCCATTCTGTTTTTTATAGTTGCTTCATCATCACTTCCAACACTATAAATAGTGGCGAGGGTGCCAACAAAAACCTCACGTGCAGCAAAACTACTTACTAGGGCAATACCAATTTTCCAATCGTAACCCAAAGGTTTGATAACGGGTTCAATGGCTTGCCCTGTTATCCCGATATAGGAATGTTCTAATTTATAAGAAGCAATATGCTGTTGCAACGCATCCTCGCTTAAATGTTGCGAAGCGTATTCGTTTTTAATAATGTTTTCTGCATTATTAAAATTTGCACCAGGGCCATAAGAGGCTAAAAACCAAAGAATAATGGAGATGGCTAGAATAATTTTACCAGCACCAAACACAAACGATTTTGTTTTTTCAATAACAGTTAATACCACGTTTTTAAATAACGGTAATTTGTAATTGGGCATTTCAACCACAAAAAATGTTTTGCTTTTTATTTTTAATATTTTGTTTAATATGTAAGCTGCACCAACGGCTGTTGCAAACCCAATAAAATATAAAAGCATTAAGGTTAATGCTTGATAGCCTAAACCTAAAAATCGGCCTTCAGGGATGACTAATGAAATTATGATTAAATACACAGGTAGTCGTGCAGAACATGTTGTGAAGGGTGTTACCAAAATGGTGATTAGGCGTTCTTTCCAACTTTCAATATTTCGCGTTGCCATAATGGCCGGAATAGCGCAGGCTGTACCAGAAATTAACGGCACTACGCTTTTTCCACTCAACCCAAAACGGCGCATAACGCGGTCCATTAAAAATACCACCCGACTCATATAGCCACTTTCTTCAAGTACAGAAATAAATAAAAATAAAAATGCTATTTGCGGAATAAAAATAACAATACCACCAAGCCCTGGAATGATACCTTCAGCCAATAAATTGGTAAATGCACCTTCTGGCAATTGATTTTTTGTCCATTCACTAAGTGAAGCAAAGGAGCTATCAATAAAATCCATGGGCACGCTGGACCAGTCGTAAATAGCTTGAAAAATAGTTAAAAGAATAACAAAGAAAATAATGTAACCCCAAAATTTATGTGTTAAAACCCGATCGAGTTTGCTACGCAAATCTTTTGCTTGCGATGCATCAATTGTCTGCCCTATTTTAAGCGCATTATTGATAAATTGATAACGTTTTACGGTTTCTTTTTGCTGTAATCGTTTTAAATCGGCTTTCGTTTTAGTCTTGAAATTCGCAACCGCTTCAATTTCATTGCGGTCTGTTTTGCCAAAGTTTACATCTTGGGTTATAACAAGCCATAATTTGTATAAAAGCTGGTTTGGAAATGCTTTTTGTAAACTTTCAAAGTAATCTTTGTCAATATCAGAAGCATTGATACATGGTGCTACCGAAATATCCTTATAATTTGAAAGAAGATTTTTTAGCGTATCGATACCTTCATTTTTTCGGGTACTAACTAATGCAATTTTAGTTTGAAGTTGTGCTTCTAAATAAGGAATATCCAATGAAATGCCTTTGTAGCGCATCCTATCGGCCATATTAATCACCAAAATGGTCGGGATTTCCAAATCTTTAATTTGGGTAAAAAGCAGTAGGTTCCGTTTTAAGTTTTCAACATCGCTTACTACAACAGCAATGTCTGGGAAATCTTTGTCGTTTTTATTTAAAAGGAGCTCAATAACAACATTTTCATCAAGTGATGACGCATTTAAACTATACGTTCCGGGTAAATCAATAATATGCGCTTTTACGCCACGAGGCAATTTACAAACGCCCTCTTTTTTTTCAACAGTAATGCCCGGATAGTTCCCCACTTTTTGGTTTAAACCAGTAAGTGCATTAAAAACGGAGGTTTTTCCGGTATTTGGGTTTCCTATTAAGGCAACATTTATTTGTTTGCTCATATTTCTTTTTCAATTAAAATATGCATTGCAGTCTCTTTTCGTATTGCTAAATGGGTTCCGTTAATGTTTAAATACATGGGGTCTTTAAAAGGAGCTAATTGCACAAGTTCTACCGAATTACCGGGTAAGCAACCCATTTCAAGAAGTTTTAGTGGGATATGTATGGACGAAACATCCAATATTATGGCACGTTCGCCTCGTTTTAAATCGGCTATAGTATGTTGCAACTTATTTAGATTGATTTTAAAGAAGCAAAAGTAAGGTAAAAGTTTAAGGTTTGAAAGTTTAAAGTTTGAAAGTTTGTGAATAGTGAATAGTGAGAGGTGAATAGTGTGTTTTCTGGAACTTTTAGTCTTCCGTCTTCTGTCTCATTTATTTTTCCTCTTTCAGAATTTTAATATCGCTAAGGAGTTTTTTTATAGCTTCTTTGTCTGTACCATCATAGAACCCACGAATTTGCTTTTTTTTATCAATGAGCATGAAGTTTTCAGTATGAATCATATCAAAAGGACCACCATCGCCGTTGTTTTTCACAGCCAAATAACTTTTGCGTGCCAATTCGTAAATCTGTTTTTTATCGCCCGTAACTAAATTCCATTTTGTGTCATTTACGCCTTTTTCAATAGCGTACTTTTTTAATTGTGCAACGGTATCAATTTCTGGTGTAACCGAGAATGAAAGTAGCATCACGTCATTATCATTTAAAATTTCCTTTTGAATGTTTGCCATATGATTCGTCATAATTGGGCAAATAGTTTGGCAGGTTGTAAAGAAGAAATCGGCAACGTAAATTTTATTTTTGTAATCGTTTTGGGTAATGGTTTTTCCGTTTTGGTTGATGAGTTTAAAATCGGCTATTTTGTGATATTTTTTTTGGTATTGAAGCGTGCTGTCCACCAACTCGGTACTTACCATGGAAGGTTGGTAAATAGGTAGGGGCTGATAGACATTTAAGGTGTTATAAATAATTGAAACGATGATGATGGATAAAATCAAAAAAACAATTCCGAATATTTTATAGTCTTTAAAAAAGGAAAGCATAAAGTGTAATTTAAAGAGAAACAGTGTATAATGGGTGTAAAAATACGACACATAAATTATTAAATAGTATTTTAACGTCGAAAATCGCTTTAATTAGTCCAATAATTCTAAAAAACAAATACATGAAAGCACGTTTTTTATCCGTTTTTTGTTTAATCTCCCTCAGTTTATTTGCGCAGGATTTTAGTAAAAATTTCAGCGCTATTCAAAAAGCTGAAGCCAAAGCAGCATTAAGTAAAATGCTTTTTAAAGCCAATGTAAATACAGGAAACTATGATGTAAAATACCATCGTTTGGAGGTTTCAATCGATCCTTCCATTGCGTATATTTCAGGGAACATAACCACCTATTTTGAAGCTAAGGAAAGTTTAGGTCAAATAACGTTCGACTTGGCGAGTAATATGACCGTTTTACAAGTTGTACAGCGAGGTATTCCGCTTTCATTTACCCAAAACACCAATGATGAATTGATAATTACATTGGCATCAGCACAAAATAAAGGTGTTTTAGACTCGTTAATCATCAGCTATTCAGGAAACCCAATTAGTTCGGGTTTTGGTTCTTTTGAACAGAATTCACATAATGGCGATCCCATTATCTGGACACTTTCCGAACCTTATGGTGCTAAAGCTTGGTGGCCTTGTAAACAAGATTTAAACGACAAAGCCGATTCGTTGGATGTATTTATTACAACGCCAACATTCAATCCCTCAAACGAAGCTTATGTTGCAGTTTCAAACGGCTTAGAACAAAGTCAAATAATTAATGGCGCTAACAAAATAACCCATTTCAAACATCGGTATCCAATTCCTGCTTACTTAGTAGCCTTGGCTGCTACAAATTATGAGGTTTATTCGCATACGGTTCCTAATAATGGTAAACCATTCGATATTGTAAATTATGTGTATCCAGAAAATTTAACAAATGCTCAAAATAGCACACCTGTTACGGTTGATATTATGAATTTATATACTAACCTATTTGAGGAATATCCGTTTGCTAAAGAAAAATACGGTCATGCACAATTTGGATGGAGTGGTGGCCAAGAACATACAACAGTATCTTTTATGGGTGGTTTTGGCGGAAATTTGATTGCCCACGAATTGGCGCATCAATGGTTTGGCGATAAAGTTACTTGTGGAAGTTGGAAAGATATTTGGTTAAACGAAGGGTTTGCTACTTATTTATCGGGATTGGTAATTGATAACCTTGAAGGAACTACTGCTTTTAAATCATGGAGAGAGCAACTTTCAACATCCATTACATCTGCGCCCAATGGAGCTGTTTACCTTACAGATGTGGATACAACCAATGTCAATAGGATTTTTAATAGCCGATTAACCTACAATAAAGGCGCTATGGTTTTGCACATGTTAAGAAAAAAATTGGGCGATGCCACGTTTTTTCAAGGATTGAAAAACTATTTAAGCGATACTAATCTGGCCTATAGTTATGCAAAAACGGAAGATTTAATAGCCATTATGGAAACTACCAGTAATGAGGATTTAACCGAATTTTTTAACGATTGGATTTACAATCAAGGGTATCCAAGTTATAACATTCAGTGGTATCAGCCATTGCCAAGTCAAGTTAATTTTAAAATTTCACAAGTACAAAGTGATGCATCAGTTTCTTTTTTTGAAGCCCCCATAACTTTAAGATTTACAGGTACTTTGGGTGAAACCCTAGATTTTACATTTAACAACACCGAAAACAATCAAGACTTCACTAAAAGCATCAATTTTACGGTCGCATCTATCACTTTCGATCCTGATGCTGATTTAATTTCAAAAAACAATACAATAACTTTAGGTGTTGATAATTTGAGCATTCAGTCTCAAATACACCTATTTCCAAGTCCAATTAAAGATAAATTAACCATTACAAAACCTGAAAACATGCAGGTTTCAGAAATAAAAATCTATACTATTTCAGGGCAATTGGTTAAGCAATCTAGTTGGTTGCAAACGCTTGATGTTTCAAAATTAGCTTCGGGTATTCTTTTTGTGAAATTGTTTACAAATCAAGGTGTAATTAATAAAACCGTGTTAAAAGATTAGTAATACAAAGCATTATGTTTTCTATATGATGTTAAAAGTGTACTTTTGTCCGATTCTAAAAAAAACGTAATACATGACTGTATTTTTAATAAAAGCGGCTCAATTAATTTTAAGCCTTTCCATTTTAGTAGTGTTACACGAGTTAGGGCATTTTATCCCAGCAAAATTGTTTAAAACACGGGTAGAAAAATTCTATTTATTTTTTGATGTTAAGTTTTCCTTATTCAAAAAGAAAATTGGCGATACCGTTTATGGTATTGGCTGGTTACCTTTAGGTGGCTATGTTAAAATAGCAGGAATGATTGATGAAAGTATGGATACAGAGCAAATGGCACTTCCACCTCAACCTTGGGAATTCCGTTCAAAACCAGCATGGCAACGTTTAATTATTATGTTGGGTGGTGTTTTTATGAACTTTGTTTTAGCCTTCTTTTTATTTATTATGATGCTTTTTGTTTGGGGAACAAACTACTCAACCAAAGACGATATTAAATACGGTTTCGCTGTTGCAAAAACTTTGGAAACTTATGGATTTCAGCAAGGAGATAAAATCGTATCTGTAAATGGTGAATCTTTTGATGAGCTTTCCTTAGATATTAATAAGTATTTAATGTTTAGAAAAGTTGACAACATAAAGGTTGAGCACCCTGATGGTACACTTCAAGATATTAAACTTCCTGAGGATATTGGTACTAAACTTTTTGAAGCAGGTGATTTTGGTGCTTTCACACCACGTTATCCATTTCAGTTGGATTCGGTTGTTAAAGAATCACCAGCAGCTAAGGCTGGATTGCAGGCAAATGATAAGATTGTTGCAATTAACGGACAACCAATAACCTATTTATCTGATGTAACCTATCAACTAAAAAACAGTGCAAAACAAAGTTTAAATTTTGAAGTTGAACGCAACAATCAATTACAAACCTTAACGATTGTACCAGGAGAGGATAAAAAGATAGGAATCGTTACAGCGCCAACCGATTTGGATTTTATAAAATTTAATCAAAAAAACTATTCACTTTCTGAAAGTATAGCAGGTGGATTAAGTACGGGCTATTGGGAAGTTAAAGATTATTTAGCCCAGTTTAAATACATTTTCACTAAAAAAGGAGCATCTCAAATTGGTGGATTTGCCGCCATAGGAAACATGTTTCCTGCTACTTGGAACTGGCATGCATTCTGGTATTTAACAGCTTTCTTATCAATCATGTTGGGTGTGTTAAACCTATTGCCTATTCCTGCTTTAGATGGTGGTCATGTGATGTTTTTACTATATGAAATGATATCTGGTAAGAAGCCAGCCGATAAGTTTATGGAGTATGCACAAATGGTAGGCTTTTTTATATTAATAGCTTTAGTTTTGTTTGCAAACGGCAATGATATTTTTAAAGCAATTTTTAATTAAAAATTTTTAAAAATATTGTTTGCGATAATTAAAAATATATATATATTTGCGCTCGCTTAGGCGAAAAACAAACACTCCTCCTTAGCTCAGTTGGTTAGAGCATTTGACTGTTAATCAAAGGGTCCTTGGTTCGAGCCCAAGAGGGGGAGCAAACAACAAGAAAAAGACTTTACAGAAATGTAAGGTCTTTTTTGGTTTTGCAGGGTTTTTATGAGGGTTTTAAAGAGGTTTTTCGAATCCACTTAATATCAAAAAATACTAACTTCAGAAAGTTCAAATTGAAAAAGGCGTACGATTAGGTGTTACCCTTTTTAAAAACACAACTTAAAATCAAAATAGTATATGTTGATTTTATGATTAGATAAAGCAATAGAATTTTACTTATGCAGATTAATATTTATAGAATGAAGATTGAATTTATTAAAAAACGAAGAATAGAAGCGAGTATTAAACCGCTATATGCTAATCATGCTTTTTATTTGCAATAAGGCTTTGATAAATTATCCCTAAGTATCGATTTTATTTTTATTAAGCAAGCTAAAGCTTTCTTCCTATTGCCTGCAACAAGCTTAAATTCCCAGTCGTATCTTGCGTAATTTCCCAAATCATAACGCCTGCGCCATGTTTTATGGCATACTCGGTTTTAGCTTCTATAGTAAGAATACCGTTATATTTATAAGTTTTAAAGGTGTCAACTTGGGCTGCGATGGGGTTTAGAGCAACAATATCTTTATAAGCAATGCCGCCACTGCCAACAGTTTCTGCATAGCCATAAAAGGGCACGCCCAAAACCAATTTATCTGCGGGACAGCCTAGATTAAGCCACATTTGCATATCCCTAACAGTATCTTCGTAAGTGGAATGATTTTCACTGCCGTTCCAGTTATTATCATACGCCATAATGTTAATGTAATCAAAATAAGGAATGGACGCTTTTGGTATCATACCACCAACATAACTCGCAGTGGCGCAAGTTACCAATTTCCCAATTGGGTTCAATACGTTTCTTAATTCTTGAATAAATGGTGTATAATTTGCTGAAGCATCAATTGAGGTTAGTAGCGAACCTTCAATGTCTATATCAATCCCATCAAGGTTGAAGAAACTTACTAATGCTTTCAAATTTGAAACAATGGTAGTTCTTTTTTCAGGCTGTAAAAGTAAATTCCAATCCCCAGAACATTCTGGTACTATCCCACCGGCTAAAGATACCAGAACTTTTATGCCGTTTTCATGTGCTTTTTTTACAACATAGCTAATATCAGAAGCTGAACCATCACTACAAGCTGGTTCGCCATTTACTAAAAAAGCTCCAGAAACATCTGGGTTAAGAAATGATAAATTAATATGCGTAAGAAGTTTTAAATCGGTATTTTCCATGGTATTTCGCATATCTTTCCAAGTAGGAATATATCCAATAACAACCTTGCCTGATTTTTCTGGTTCTTCATTTGAATCCTTAATGGAATTTGATGCACAACAATTCAGAAATTGAAGTACTAAGAAGAGTGTTGTTAAAATTGAAATTTTTTTCATAGTATCAGGGTTAAACGCTTATAAAATTACTCTTTTATTTCATCAAATTTTGGTACTAAATAATTTGTTTTACACGTTGAAATAAGTTGATTGATGGCATCGATTATGGCTACTTTTGTATCGGCAAAAGGAATACTTAAAGCTTCTTGATGTATTTTTAATTTAAGAAGTGTGTTTTCGCTAATCTTATTGCTTTCAAGCGTTGTTAAAAGTAGCTTTGATAATTCCGAAAGGTTTTTTGAAAGATTTTCCAAAGGTTGTAATTTCGGGTTATTATTTATTTTAGAAAACGCGCTGTAATTTCCAGACCATTTTTTTAAGGATGATAAAATAGTATTTAAATCTTCAGCATTGGTGTTTTTAACATAACCTGAAACCGCACTATTGAAAACTTCCGAATCTTGCGAATTTGGAACGCAGGCATCGGCAAACAACGTAAATGGAGAATAGGTTTTATATTTAGCACCTCCTTTATTTCTTTCATAACCTATAAGCGGCTCGCAAATATTGGATAAATCAGTTATTGAAGCAATGTCTTGATTATTGCTGAGGTTTCTTAAAATAACGTTTTTATTTCTAATATGTGTAATGCCAAAATCTTCTAATTCAAAAGAAATTGCGTTTAATCTACGCTTCATATTAGCCATATCATTCACATCTTGTGGCGACCAAAAACGCTCTGCAATGGCCGCAGTTCGTGGCCAAATTCTAGAATCAATTGTTAATGGGGTAGCTAATTCACTCCACATGGTTGCTTCTCCACCCAATATATTTTTTAATTGTTTGTCGGTTATATTTTTTGAACTTTTAGGAAAAGGATCAACAATATAATGGCTTTCAACCGATTGCATTAAATCAATATAATACCCTTTTGATAATACCGTCATGTAACCTTTAGTAATAGCATCAGTTAATGATGCTTCACCTTTCCATGAATGGATAACGACATCTTTAGGTAAATCTGGTTGCAATATCTCTTCCCAACCCATCATTATTTTATGGTGTTTTTTTAGAATAGCGAGCACTTTTACATTAAAATAATTTTGAAGTTCGTGGTTTGTTTTAAAACCATGTTCTTTTTTAAAAGCTTCAATTTTTTTATTTTCATCCCAATGTTTGCCTTCATTTTCATCACCGCCAATATGAAAGTAGGAGTCAGGAAATAATGCCGCCATTTCAGTAAAAACATCTTCTAAAATTTCGTATGTTTTAGGGTTCGTTGGGTCTAAAGTTGGGTCAAAAATACCCGAATTACGTTCTATTTCATAGGTTGTGTTTTCTTTGCTTCCTATTTCTGGATAAACGGTTAACCAAGATGTTGCATGACCAGGAACATCAAATTCCGGCACTACGCGTATTCCTAAATGAGAAGCATAAGCCACCACGTCTTTTATCTGCTCTTGGGTATAATACAACCCATCAGAACCGTTTTTATGTAATTGAGGATGCGATTTTACTTCTACTCTAAAACCTTGGTCATCCGTTAAATGCCAATGGAACACGTTCATTTTAACAAAAGCCATAGCATCTAAATTGCGTTTTAAAACGTCTATAGGCTGAAAGTGTCTTGCA
>Ga0138256_10005290_pt1 | contig 13674 bp, 9 predicted proteins | sample KNB2016incub_MG_FD_105486 | JGI IMG/M metagenome (GOLD analysis project Ga0138256, IMG submission 105486) | Active sludge microbial communities from wastewater in Klosterneuburg, Austria - KNB2014incub_MG | ecosystem: Engineered > WWTP > Activated sludge > Unclassified | place: Austria...
GCATGACGTGTATCGCGTACTCAAACCTTCGCAGGTTAGTACACGGGGCCACATCACCGCACGTTTTGCGTATTGCGTACAATCCAGTTTTCAAGGACCGAGCCGAAGACCTTTGCGATTTATTTGACCGCTTCTGTCTTCGCTTCCCACGTCCGCAACGAATCGCCGACTTTCATCAGCACCGCGTTCCGTCCGTCAGGGGTCGCCTTTTTAGATCCCCTGGTTCACCTTGTCAACCACTTTTTTTACGAACCGTTGGATCTTCCCGAAGGTCGCTCCGCTCAGTTCGTCGTGGCCATCAGGGCGACGAGGATGCGAACCTTAGTCCCGCACGCCCCACCCTGTCAAGCAACGTGTTCATTTTTTTTCTGACCAGGACTCATTTTAGCCAGCCGGGCGCCAATTTCAGCCTCAACCGCCCACCCGAAAGGCTCACCCCTTCACTCGACACCCGACCCAACCACCGCACTCTGCCCATCACCGCACGAGCGCGCATGCTCGTGCAGCTCCACTGCTCGACCGCAAACGCAACGAAGCTCGAGAAACACACCCTCACGCTCAAGCATCCACCCTACTACCCGCACCGATCACATGAACTCGAAACTCAAGCCGATCGCGATCCTACTTCTCATCATGGGCACGTTCGTCGCAGGCTTTTTCTACGGTCGCTCTCGCTCAGTCACCATCACTGCACCCCAAGACAAACCCGCACAGCCTCAACAACAGATCCTTCTCCCACCCATCCCCCAAGACCTCACGGCCACGGAGCAACGCGACATCGATGTCTTTCGTCGCGCCTCGTCGTCCGTCGTGTTCATCACGAGCATCGCACTGCAACGCGACTTCTTTTCCTTTGACGTCCAACAGATCCCACAAGGCACCGGAAGCGGGTTTGTTTGGGACGACCAAGGGCACATCGTCACGAACTTCCACGTGATCGCTCAAGGAAACATCTTCAACGTCGCACTCGCCGACCAATCCGAGTGGGAAGCCACCGTCATCGGAAAAGCTCCCGAAAAAGATCTCGCCGTCCTGAAGATCAACGCCCCAAAAGAACGGCTCGTCCCGCTGCCCGTTGGCAAATCCGCCGACCTACTCGTGGGTCAACGCGTGCTCGCTGTCGGCAATCCGTTCGGCCTCGACCACTCACTCACGGTCGGTGTCGTCAGCGCAGTCGGACGTCAACTGTCGTCCCCCACTGGGCGCACGATTCGCGACGTGATTCAAACCGACGCTGCAATCAATCCAGGCAACTCCGGCGGTCCACTGCTCGACTCGAGTGGCCGACTCATCGGCGTCAACACCGCCATTTACAGTCCATCCGGAGCATCAGCCGGCGTCAGCTTCGCCATACCCGTCGACACGGTAGGACGACTCGTTCCGCAGCTCATCACGCACGGCCGCGCATCCGTCGCTGGCATCGGCATCCAGGTTCATCCAGCGCTGGATCGTTACGCTCGTCAGGCCGGCATCGATGGCGTCGTCGTCTACGGTGTCGTCGAAGGATCACCTGCCGCCAAAGCTGGCCTCGAGGGCATCCGCGCCGTACGCGGCAGGCGCGTGGCACCAGGCGACATCATCGTCGCCGCAAACGGCAAGCGCGTGAGTACGTATGAAGCTCTGCTCGATGTCTTCGATCATGTCGGCCCGGGCAACGACGTCACGCTCAACGTCGTGCGCGATGGCAAGGAACGAGAAGTGCGCGTCACGGTCATCGCCATGTGACGCTCGATCGCTGGCGCAAATTTCGTTTGTCCACAAACAAATTGGACAAACTACATCAGCCAAGGACTCCCGTGCGCATCATTTGCGACGGTCATTGAACGGCGGGAGTTTGCCCCCGCAATGCGGACAATAGCACCAACGTTCGCGCTCCATGACATCGGAGAACTCGGACGGAGCAAGGCCTATCTTCCTGTCTGTGGAAGCAACCAGTGGCGGCATCTGCATCGCTTCCGAGCGTTCGGCATCTTGTGATGCCGTTCGTGGTATTGCGTCTGCGCCTTCGGCAGTCTGTTTTTCGTGAAGCACTTCTTGAAGAACTTGCACCGTCAAGCGCTCCAATCGCTCTTCTTCTTCGACTTGTTCGACCTCGCCCTCTACCGCGCGAGAATCACCGGACAGTCGCTCCACGGCGTCGCGTTGTCCGACCTCCTCCACGATATGTTTGACGTCATCGTAACCAAGCACGATGCCTCCAGCCGCGAGCGCTTTCCAGGCGGCCTCCAACCGCTCTCGGCGCCGCTGCTTGCGCAGGCGCACCTCTTCGCCAAACCCCGACGCCAAGATTCCAGCCGGCAGCGCAAACATTCCAATCCCCAATACCGCTATCAGGGTCCCCAATACCTTCCCCCACGCAGTGATTGGATACACGTCCCCATATCCCACCGTCGTCAACGTGATCACTCCCCACCACATGGACGCCGGAATGCTCGAAAAATGCAACGGTTGCGCATCGTGCTCCAAGAAATACATCCCGCTCGACGCAAATACCAACAAGAACACGAGCGTGACAAACGTGATTCCGAGATCCTCGCGACGCTCGACCAACACATTGCGCAGCAGCAACAAAGACTCGGAATAGCGCACCAACTTCAACAGTCGAAACAACCTCAGCAAGCGCAATGCGCGCACGAATCCGAGATCGCCCAGCAAAAATGGCGCGACGAACGGCAAAATCGAAATCAAATCGATCACCATCATCGGCGTGCACATATATCGCAGCCGACCCCACACCGGATGCCGATACGCGGGAAGAATCGTGCAGCACCACACCCGGAAGATGTATTCAATCGAAAACACCGAAACGCAAAAGACTTCGACAGCGTAAAAGACTCGCTGATACGCCGCGCGTAACGACTGCACGGTATCAAAAATTTCAGCCAACACACTCAGAACAATCAGAACCGTCAAAAACCGCCCAATCCATATCGCCGCGGCATCTTTTTCATGCAAATTTTCCAATATCTGGTAAAGACGAACTCGTCGTTTCACCTTTGCGCTTCCTTCCTGCATTGCTCGACTCTTACCCGCGCGTCACGACCCCGCTTCGCAATCCACTCGCCAAGTCCTCACGGTCCGATGTACTGTCAAACCGCAAACCGAACACTATTTCGGAACGGTGACTTGGCAACTGTCCTGAGGCCCAATCCACGCAATGATGTTGACCCAGAGTTTTTCTATCTCGGGCAGTGATGTCCACTCGCTGTCGAATTCGATCCACTCGTCACCCCAAACCACCGCTCGCCCCTTGCCGCGTTCGTGGGCAAACACCACGGGGCCCGCCGAAATGCTGCCGATCGCGGTGCTCGTGCCACCATTTGGGCCCACGTCTTTCACCAAGTATCCGCCGGCAAACGTCACCGATGTCAAACCATCGGTGACAGGATGCTTCGCAAAGTTGGTCACCGGCTCCGAGTGAAGTCCCGGCTGATACTCGAGTCCGAATGGGGCTAGCAACGCATTCGTATAGAAGTCCGGCGCTGGAGATCCCGTATACCCCGTCATTGACATGAACCCGCCCCTCGCTTCCACCCACGCTTGCAACGTCGCCGCTTCGGCCGCCGTGTATTCGCGAGGCAGCCGGTCGAAAATGATCACGTCGTACTTGTCGAGCAATGCCAAATCAAACACCTCAGCCGGCGTCTGATGCATCCTCTCGACAGTCGTGCCTCGCGCTTGCAGCCACGCTTGAAAATTGGCCGAAGGGTTGCTTCCAGGGCTGCCGATGATGCCAATGCGAAGGCAATCGCAAATCCCATCCTTGCCCGCATCCAAGTCGTCAATGCGACCATTGCAATCGTCATCTTTGCCGTCGCATACCGTTTCGAACGCGGATGCCGGCGTGCACATATTCGCCCCGCCACCGCCATCGGGCGGAAAAATGAATCCACCACTGCCAGCCATTCCGGCTTCACCACCACCCGATCCGCCAGTGCTCGAGCCGCCAGCGCCGCTTCCATTGCCGGTTCCATGGCCTGGGTCGTTCTCCGAGCAGTGAACGAGACCTCCGACGAATAAGACCATCCACAGCGCTCGCTTCATCATCTTTCAATTGTCTGCCTCGAGCAGCATCGCGTCAATCGACTTTGCTTTCGTCATCGCCAAGCATTTGTGCATGCACCCCGCCCATCATGGAACGATCTCCGAGCATGTTACGCTCACGCGCCACCATGACCAGGTACGCACGAATCAACTCCAAGAGCGGACAAGCTGCTTACGCCCGACTCGATGACGACATCCTCACGGTACTTACTGCCGCTCCGTGGGAAAACCCCGCCGACACCGACGAAAAGATCGCCATTTCTGCCGCGCGCCTCCTTGCACCCGTCACGCCCTCGAAGATCGTTTGCGTTGGTAGGAACTACCGCGCGCACGCCGCAGAGCTCGGCAACGATGTCCCTGCCGAACCCTTGCTATTCTTCAAGCCCCCCTCCTCCATCATCGGACCCAACGACACGATCGAGCTTCCGAACGAAAGCTCGCACGTCGATCACGAAGCCGAACTCGGTGTCGTCATCGGATCACGATGTCGCAACGTCTCGCTCGATCGAGCACTCGATCACGTCTTTGGATACACCTGCGTCAACGACGTCACGGCTCGCGATCTGCAGAAGAAGGATGGCCAGTGGGCTCGAGCCAAAGGGTTTGACACGTTCTGTCCGACGGGCCCCATGCTCGTCACGAACACCGATCCCGACACGCTCGGCGTCCGTTGTCGCGTGGGTGATGTGCTTCGCCAACAAGGACACACGCGCGACATGATCTTCTCCGTGCGACGCCTCATCGCCTACATCAGCGGCATCATGACGCTCGAACCGGGTGATCTCATTGCCACCGGCACACCTCACGGCGTCGGACCTCTCGCACATGGCGACGTCGTGCAAGTGCAGATCGATGAGATCGGGACCTTGCAAAACCATGTTCGAACATGTGCGACCGCCTGAGCTTGCTCGTCGTGCGTCGACTTTCGAGAGCCGAGTCTTCGTGACGTTCTTGGCCCACTTGAGCACCTTCATACACGCTCGCTCTCGTCATGGACGACGTGCCCGTACGCGACGCCGCTCCGCCGGTGATCTCCACAGTAGGTGCTTTGCGTGTCGACTCCGTTCCGCCGCTGTCGTCGACCCGCGTGCAAGGTCCACGCACCACGTTGCGAAGAACGGTTCGTCGCGCGGTCTTGATCGCGTTGCCATCGCTCGTCGCAATCGTTGGTAGAGCAACGACTTCGTTGGATCACAAACCAACTGTCGCTCGTTCGTATGTGAACGAATTTGTCTCGACGCACAACATACGAGTGGAGCCAAAGATCGTTGGTACACCAAGTTTCGATGCGCTACGCGACGATGACTCCGAGCCCACGACGCTCGACGCGCAACGCGCACGTCTCTTCGATCGCATGAGCGCCGATCTTGGTTTGTCGGACGAGCAGCTCCAGCGGGTGCAAGCGATTTTCGACGCATCGCCTCATCTTGGTCAAGGCAACCCTGCCCTTTCGCGGCATCCGATCACGCGGTCCGATTGCCATCGCATTCGGCGTGAGGCGAATGTCACGCGGGCAAACGCGCCCACGTGCAAGGCATTTGGCATGGTGGCCGTGTTCGATCCATCGTCTGGCCAAACCGAGGGAGATGCTCGCCTGTGCATGGACGAGCTGGAATTCCCCAACATTCCTTGCGAATATCCCGTCGTGCACGTACGGGCGCGTGAAGCGGCAGCTCTCTGCGCGGCCGTGGGCAAACGGATTTGCGACGCACATGAATGGGAGGGAGCGTGTGCAGGAGCATTGCGATCCGCCGATGTCGAATACCAATGGGGTCACCCGCGGGCCGAGGTGCAGACGTATCACAATCACGTGCGTGATGTCGTTTGGAGTTACGGACCAAAGAATGACCACGCCGCGTGCGGGCTACAAAGCCACCGTTCGCCCGATTGTCCTGGTGGCGGTTATGAAAAGTGCGGCTCGAATACCTACCCCACCGGGGCATTTCCTCGATGTCGCAGCGCATTCGGTGCTTTCGACATGCACGGCAACGTCGCCGAGCACATGAATTTGCCAACCGTTCCGAGCGAGCTTGCTAGAAACGGCGGGATTGGTTTCACTGAAATGAAGGGAAGTTGGTTCGCCTTCGGGAAACAGTATCCTCACGCGGACGACTGTCGCTGGCGTGCTCCCGCATGGCATGAAACTCGCTTATCGAGCGAATCGAGCCATTACAATTATCATTTGGGGTTCCGCTGCTGCAAAGATATTTAGGTTCGAGTCGAATATTTCGGCCTGCGACCGGATCCATCCTTCAAACTCAATGCTCGCTCTTCTTTTCAATCGCGGCAATCAGCTCATTGAGCGCTTCGTCACCGCGCATGCAGCACGTATTCCCTCGCCGACATTCGCGCAGCAGTTTGAGCTCCATCGCGGCCCGACCATCCCCGTGCGAGCGCGCTCGATCGAATAGCGCTCGCTTTGCATCGCATCCCGATGCGAAACGAATCTCGTACGCAATACGCATGGCTTCGCTGCCGCGCGCTCTCACCGCCTCTTCGCGAAGAATTCGCTCTGCGTCACGCGCAGCCGCGGAATCACCGCGCGTCGCGACAACCTCGTACATCAAGTCGATGCCCGTCGATCCCATGCGGGTGCTGAGCAATTGGATCATTTTCTCCGATGTTTCATTGCGCAAAAAAGCCGCATCGATCGCGAGCTTCAGCACCGCCTGACGAACCTCCTTGTCGTGGGGAGCCAAAGGATCAACATTGAGAAGTTGCTCGAGCGCGTCGACCGACTCCTTTGCAAGGCGTTTGCGCATCAATTCGTCCAACTTGCGCCACGCGGCTTTCGCTTCCGGCGACGACAGGGGCAAACCCGATGACGAATTGGGCGTCGGTGCATCGACAACGGGGGCCGTTTTCGCAATCGCCGGACCCGACGTCGGCACATCTCGAGACGCCTCGACGGGCGTCGTCGCTCGAACTTCCTCGACAGAGTCACGATGCGCAAGCACCAGCACGAGAACGACGACGAATTCGAACGCAATGACGGCACCGAGAGCATGACTTACAATACCGCCTGGACGAGTAAATGGCACTTTCGCGGCCACGCGCCGCCAGAAATAGGCGACGGTCGCCGAAGCCACGACACCCACGGGCATGAGCATTTCCCAAAATGCCCAACCGGCGCCCCGGCCCGAACCCGAAATGCCTTCGAGCACGTGAATGAACAATCCCAGCATTCCCGTGACGGCCAGCGCCATCAACAGCGGCATTCGAAAACGACCTGCCAATTCGACGACGCGATTCGTGTCCTGCCAAATGGATTTTTTAATGTAACGCGCCAGAAGCCCAAGCGGCGTACCGAAAAGCCCCAGCAATGCCAGCATTGCGAGCATGAATTCGAGTTTGGAGAGGCCAACTCCACGAATCAATCGAATGGTACCATTGAGCAAACCGAGCAAACCGAGAAATGCCACGACGACGGTGGTCACGATTTGCAAAAGAAGCTGCGGCCGAGCGGCTGCAATGTCATTCTCCGTCGAGACGATGGCAGACGGCCCCGTCGTCCCATTCGCCACCGCGTGGCTCTGTTGCGCCTCGAATGCCGCAAGCGCACTCTCCAACTCGTGCAGGGTTTGGTAACGACGATCGGGCTCGCGCGCCATCGCCTTTTGAATGATCATTTCGAGCGACTCGGGAATATCGGCCGCAATTTGCCTGGGCCGCTCAGGCTCGCTCGTCAATAGCTTCGCAATGGTTACCGTGGGTTCGTCGTCGCCATAAGGAAGCCGCCCGGTGAGCGCCCGATAAAGAATCGCTCCCACGCCGTAAACGTCCACTCGAGCGTCGACATGACCCCCCATGGCCTGCTCCGGCGCCATGTATGCAGGAGTTCCAATGACCATGCCGGTCTTGGTCAAACTCGAGCTTCCTTCACCCTCCAACCGAGAAATTCCAAAATCCAGCACCTTGGCCGAAGGTTCGTCCAGGGACCCGGTGATGAAAACGTTTTCGGGTTTTACGTCGCGATGAATGACTCCTTTGTCGTGCGCCGCCTGCAAGGCTCGACAAACCTGCCGCGCGATGGTGACGGCTTGCCGTACCGTGATGCGCGACTGCGCTTCGAGCTGCTTGCTCAAGTCTTGCCCCTCGAGCAACTCGCTCACCATGAAAGGCTGACCGTCGGGCATGCGATCGATGTCGTACACGCCAACGACGTTTGGGTGACTGATCGATGCCGACGCCTCGGCTTCACGCTGAAATCGTGCAAGAACCCCGGGCTGCCTCGCGTACTCGGCATGCAATAGTTTGATTGCAAAACGTTTGCCCGCGATGCGCGTGTGCTGCGCCTCGTAGACGCGGCCCATGCCACCTTCGCCGATCACACGCAGCACCTTGTAGTTGCTGCACAACGTCGTCCCAACGAGCGCATCGGCCGGCGAATCGATCGCGACCGGTTCACTTCCCAAAAGCGTCATCGCCGAGCTCAACTCGGGCGTCAGTTCCGTCGTCGACGTCCGGATCTCAACCGTAGCGGGGTGCGCCGAACGTTCTTCAGCCTCAGGCATCGAGAACATTGTCGCAAGAGTCGAGACGCGCGGGAAGGTCGTTGGAGTGCCAACGGTGAGGCGAGCAAAAGAACGCAATCCTTGGGTGTCACCATCACACCCGTCGCGTTCCCGCTTGACAGGCACTCGAGTCTACGATCCGGGTCGTCGCAACACCGAACCGTCGCATCCTCCGCAGACAAACCTTCGGGTCACAATGAGACCTACTCGGAGACCTACTCGAAAGACGCATGCGCGTTCGGTGGCATCGAGCTTCGGGATCAGACGATGAAGACAACAGCTCGGCAGGCTACCTCCATCTCGGGCTCGTGGTCACCCGTTTCGCTCGACGCCAAGGCATCGCAAGGAAAAATGACGCTGCGGCAAACTCTTGTGATTGTTTGCCGAACCAAAAACGTACCCGACGAACTCATTTGTGCAGAAAATGTTTTTCGTTGCTCGATCATCGTGGTAGTCGAGCGACATGCCCAGACGGACGAAAGCCACACCGTTCACGACCATGTTCGGCGCTCGGATGCGAGCGCTGCGAACCGAGCTTGGAATTTCACTCAATCGACTTGCCGAGGCCACGCTGATATCGAAGGGTCATTTGTCGAGCATCGAACAGGGTCTTGCGTCGATCACGATCGAGACCGTGGATCGAATTGCCATTGGGCTCGGCATTTCCCCCACGATTCTGTTTGCCTACGCCAAGGAGGACGTCGTCGGTCAGATATTGGATTTGGTTCGCCGACTGCCCAAAGGAGAGCTCAAACGCTTGCGGCGCGAATTGAAGGCACTCGTCGCCGAACTCGACTTGGACGACTGAGCGGCGGGCAGCGCGTTGCACAGACGGCAATTTCTTTGCAACGCGTCTCGCCATGCGGACTTCCGAAGCTGTCGCGAACATCGCACAGGCCCGCGCGCCCCACGGCGACACACGAGGCCACGGCTCAATAATGAGCCATCGTGTCACAATAAATGTTCGGTCCAGGATCCACGCCGAGCAGTTGCGTGTAGCGCATGTAAAACTTCACGCGATCTTCGACCTTTGCATTCGTGGGGATGCCGCACTCGAGCCCACCATTGATGATGTTGATCGTCATGCCAAATCCTGGAAGTCGCCCGGCTGCCACATCGGCGGCAGACGGTGACCATTTCCCAGTCGTGACGTCGTGGCACGACGGTTTGGGAGCTTGTGGCGTCGACCAGAACCACACGCCTGTCTTGAATGCAATGGTTCCATTGGACGTAACGAGGTCCGGATCCGCGAGAAGCGGCAATCCTAGCGCATCTCCGGCCAAACCATAATTGTAGTTCCAACTCAATTGAATCGGACCGCGGCCATGATACGTTTTTCCTGGAGCGCAAGGGTATGTCACGTTGCCAGCGTCGCAATACCATGTGCAGGCGCCATTTTCGCAGCCAACTTCTTGGATGAAGTAAAGCCCCCAGGATTCAGGGCCTCCGGGAGCCCCTGGCCATCCACCCGTCGTTTCATGAGAAATATTGGCCAAGAATGCCGCAGCCTCGCGTTTTCGATCGTCCATCGATCCTTCATTGCAGAACGTCGGCGTTGCATTGGCCGCGGCAACGATTGCGTCGTACGAATACAATGCATTTCGGTTCGGAAATATCTCTTCGTACAGTGCCGCCGACACGATACCAGAAAAACCATTGCCCGCCCCGCCTCCGCTGCCGGAACTCGACGAACTCGAGCCACCTCCGTTTCCAGAGCTCGACGAACTCGAACCACCCGTGCCGCCCATTCCTGCGTTGCCGCTCGATCCAGAGGAACTCGACGAAGCGGATCCTCCGTTGCCTCCAACGGACGAAGTCCCTGCGCTACCGCCCGAGCCGGACGGCACAGCGTCGTCACATCCCCAAAGTACAGCGATTGGCAGGGCAAACAGAAGCACCGAACGTTGCATGAGAACACTCCGCGTCGATGAGCCGTCGGCTCGATGGGATTCGCAAGACTCCAAGAGAAACACGACGTTGGAGATCTTGTCAATAGGCTTGGCACGGTGATACCATCGCCGGCATGCTTGGGTGTGACATCCGAGCCGCGGATTTCAATCCCCTGCGTATTGGCACGCCGGAAATCCGATCCACGCTCAGCCGCTAACGATCCCGAAGCTCGATGGTCGTCGTTGCCGCAAGCCCTGTCATGGCGTCCCGCACGGCAATCGTCCATTGACCTCTTAAATCGTTTGTCGCAAACTCGATGCCGGACTTCGCGACCCCGCCACGAGCCAACAATCTTCTGCCATATTCTTTGTTTCTTTGCCCATTCGGATCCGTTACCGTCACGTGAAGCGGAAACGATGCATCGACATCCCCTCCCCTGCCCATGAGCCGCACGTTCAACGGTATGTCAATCCCCGGCACCGCTCGCGCAGGCATTGACAACTTGATCCGTTCGGGCACTTCCGGCAAAAATGCCACAAGGCGGCCTTGCCACCTGGGTACCTGCAAGACAAACTCCATCCCACCATGGTGCACTTGGACAGGAAGAACTCTGTGTGCAAAGACGTCGAATGGAATGCGCCCATCATTTGGCCGAGCAATCCGCGTCGGCACGACTTCCGTGCCATACCCCATTCGCGCCGCGAGCTGATCGTCCTGGAAGCTCGATTGGCGATACGCAAGGTATTCGGTTCGGGTCATGTTGTGATTGACATGCACATAGGGTACACCTGACGCATCGAACCGACGGAATGTCACATTCGGATCGTCACAATCGATGGGCGGTTCGACGATGCTGCCAAGTGCGGCCTTCGTCGCTGCAATCTGGGATGGCATCGCCGTCTCGTAAATGGATGTGCCGCCAATCCTCATGCCAAGCTCGATGGCCCCGGAAATGCCCAGCGAAAGAGCCGATGGCTCATCGAGAATGAGTTTGCCGCCCGATTGCGCATAACTCGAAAGCAGCGTCGCCGTAGATTGCCGAAGCCAGCTCGTCTGCGCAACGATGATCGCCTCGTAGCGATGAACGTTCGTCGCGTCGAGTTCGTCTGGACTGACTGGCTCGACGTCGACTTTCGCCTGAAGCAAATCCATGAATGGATACAACAGCTCGTAGGCGCTCGTGTGCTTGTAAACGAGCTGCTCGAAGGGGACGAGTAACGCGACCTTTTTCGGCGCAGGCAGAAGCTCACCGAGCAATTGGCCATATTCCTTCGACATTCGGCTGAAAGTCGCCATGGCAAGGGTTCCGCCTGGGCTCTTCGAATCATAATTGAAATATTGAATCCCCTTTGCCCCGCCGGCGAACATCAGCCAACCAAAATGGTCGTACATGGCTGATGCATTGCGCCCTTCGTAACCACTGTCCGGCATGATCCATTGCTCACGCCCGCGGTTGCCCATACGCGCGACCTCGAGCCACCACACGTGCGCGAGCGGCGGTTGCCACAAGCGATTGTAGTAATAGAACGAAATAAGCGAATACCCCTTGTTGCCCATGAAATAGGGCGGATATTGTGCCGTCTGCGCGTGCATGACGGGGATTTGCATTCCACCGGAAATCTGCCCGACCGTCCCCGCTCCACCCGTGCTGTCGCTCATGGCCTGGCTCAGCCGAAGCGCCATATCGCCATGAATGTCCTCACACCAGAAGCGGTTGAGCAACACCCACGGATCGCTATCAGAAATGATCCCCGGAGCTGGTGGTATGACTTTGCCAATGTCGCTCGAGTCCCCGAGCGCTTCCGGCCGGGGGGCGTCGATTCCATGGCGATCGCGAAACCCCTCCGTGGCAAAGCGGTTGTAATCGATCCCGAACCATTGGCTGTAATCGTCGCTCGTCATCGCTCTCCGTCGAAACGCGGGAAATTGGTCGTCAAATGCAATTTGCTGCCCAAAGTCGTCGGCTTCCATTTGGCGACGAAATGGATTGGCGTAACCCCTGGCCACACGCGCATTGCCGAGCGCCGGCACTTGCATGACTTCGCCATTGGCTCCTCGTCGAAAGGAATCATGGCCCGGCGGCGCGGGCGCATTTGCACTTTCACCGTGGCGTCGCACGGAAAAACTCATGCCGTACCATTGAGCAAGATCCCGACCGATGGCGTAATCGTCCGTAAAATGAGGCTCGATATCGTGCTCGTCAAGCCAATCGAGAAGATGCGACGTGCGTCTTTGCGATGGTGAAGCAGAAGTCCAAAGCGCAACGTGCGTGCCCTCGTGATCTGGAATGGGCGCGACGCGAATATCGCGCGTCAACGTCAATGCATCGGGAACCAGCGCCGTCCTGGGATCGAAATCCAAACCCACCGTCATTCCTGGAACGACGGTGACAGAGACTTTGTACGCATCACGGCGTAGGCCACTCAGATCGACTTCGTCCAGAAAAACGTCCGCCTCCTGCGTCGGTGCCTCGAGCAGGAAAACCGACTTCGTGAGATTCGTATTCCGATCGTCGACTGTCAAAATGGCACTTGCATCCAGCGGCAACGGGCCGTGCGATTCGAGCCGCACGTAGATCGGAACAACGTCGCCACGCACGAACGTGCTTCGCACATCGTCTTCGCCAAATCGCAAAGATGCAGAAAATGGTAACGCTTCGATCTCGAGCGCGCTTGGCGCTGGGATCGTAATGGGAAAACCCGACCATACCGCCAACCGATACGCATTTCGGAGAAGCGCTTCTTTCGACGGAGCAATCGGGTCCGGCATGAAGATGAAGCCACTGAGCGGCGCGTCGGGCCGAAGGTTCACGAGACCCACGCCACAATACTCATTCGTAGGATCGCTGAAGAAACATGCGGTCAAACCGCGATTCATCACCGGCCGCGTGAGGGAATTGGCCGGCTCGAGGCCCCACCATTGGCCTGTTTGAGTGAGAGTCGAACCTTCGACTCCGTAAAACGTTCGGCGATCTGTGGACAAACCCAGCATTTGCCGCTGCGGCTCTTCACCATAGATGATTTTGGGCCCAACGTCGTCTTGCGCCACGTACATTGGAACATTCGACAACCAAACCACACGACCACCCGCCTCGACATATCGCGAAAGCAGGCAGTCGTCATAAGGAGAATGAACGATCGACGTCGGCGCCACGCCCATGGCGAAAACGACGCTCGTGCCGATCGCTTCGTTTGCTTCGACTTTTCCGGTGAGCCAGGCACTCAGC
>Ga0138256_10005291_pt1 | contig 13674 bp, 9 predicted proteins | sample KNB2016incub_MG_FD_105486 | JGI IMG/M metagenome (GOLD analysis project Ga0138256, IMG submission 105486) | Active sludge microbial communities from wastewater in Klosterneuburg, Austria - KNB2014incub_MG | ecosystem: Engineered > WWTP > Activated sludge > Unclassified | place: Austria...
ATGATGAATGATGAATGATGAATGATGAATGATGAATGATGAACTACTTTAAGCTTACTACTTTGTCTACGCTCCAGGCTTCGGGTTTGGCGTTGAACAATTTCTTGGTGAACGTCCAGACGTCGTAAAACAATTCTGATCGGCGATAATTTTCAAGGTCTTCCTCGGTTTCCCAATAACTGTAAGTAAAGAAAATCCTTGGGTCGTTTTTGTCCTGGTACAATTCCAGTAAACGGTTGCCCTCGGCATTTCGTATCCTGGTTTTCATCTGTTCGAAGTTGTCGAGGAAAGCTGTGATGTGCTCCTGGTGGAAACTCATTTTAACGATGCGTACAAACATGTCTTTTTATTTTGGCGTGGCGAATTTACAAAATCCGTTTTATAAAAATTGAATGGTGATCACATCGCGATAACCTAAACCCAGCAAGCTCGAAGCACTGCCTACATTCATTGGGTTGCTCCTGAAGATGGCGATTTCTAGAAATCCGGCTTCATTGAAAATGGCGAGTTTGTCGCCTTCGTAATTCTTGATGCCGTAATTCCCGGCGCTGGCAATATCCGAGTATTTGGCCCAGATGTTCTTGATGGGGCTCGACCGGCGTTGGTTTTTATGCTGCATCAATGGGATTTCATACGGACGTCCTTTGGCGACATCCAGGAACAGTTGGCGCGAAATATTGGTGACGACATTCCCGAAATGGTCAATATAGACTACGTAACCTTTGATAGCGCTCTTGTCGGCCGAAACCACTGGCTGCAATTCGGTCATCTGCCTGATGGCGGTGATTTCCTTTCCGATGACGTTGAGCAGTCCGCCTTTGGCGATGTGGCAGGCTACGGTAACAAAGACGTCGAGATCGGTGGCATCTACAGGCAAGCGGTCGTGTATGTTGATCGCCACCATTTTCTGCGGGACGATTTTTTGCGTGAGCATGCCCAGGATCCCGTTATCGGCGCAAATGAAATAATGGTCGTTCCATTGGATGGCGATGTGCTGGTTTTCGGCATTGCGTTCGGCGTCTACGCCAATGAGGTGCACGGTTCCTTTGGGGAAACTCTTGTAAGCCGCACCGATGATGTAGCTCGCCTCGGCGGTATTGAACGGGTCGATGTCGTGCGAAATGTCAATTATAGAGGCTTCAGCGTACTCTGAAACTATTTTCCCTTTTAAGGCACCGACAAAGTGGTCTTTGAGTCCGTAGTCTGTCGTCAGGGTAATTATTGACATAAAATTGTTTATAAATAAAAAGGAAACCGAAACAAAAACGCTGTAAATTTGGAACAAAGCTACTAATTATAAAGCATTTTTTACCAATTAAAATCATTGCCTTTTGAACGAAAGAATCATAGAACTTGAAGATATCGCACCCAAAGATTTCTGGGGCGCACAGGATACTCACCTTGAGACCATTAAGAAATATTACCCCAAACTCAAGATCGTGGCGCGCGGCACGACCATCAAGGCTTTTGGCGAAAAAGAGGTGCTCGATGAATTCGAAGTTCGGTTCAACCGGCTCATGCAGCATTTCAATCGCTACAACCGCATCGATGACAATGTGATTGAACGTGTCATCCAAAGCAATTCACAGGACGAACAGCGCATGCCCGACCACGAGAAAATCCTTGTGCACGGTATCGGCGGAAAGATCATCAAGGCGATGACCCCAAACCAGCAGCTGCTCGTTGACAACATCAACAAAAACGACATGGTTTTCGCCGTGGGCCCAGCCGGAACGGGTAAAACCTACACCGGTGTAGCGCTGGCAGTCAAAGCACTCAAGGAAAAACAAGTCAAGCGCATCATCCTCACCCGTCCCGCGGTAGAAGCTGGTGAAAATCTGGGTTTTCTTCCCGGCGATATGAAAGAAAAACTGGATCCGTATATGCAACCATTGTATGACGCTTTACGCGACATGATTCCGCCGCAATCGCTTGAAGATTACATCCTGAAAGGAATTATCCAGATTGCGCCGCTTGCTTTTATGCGCGGACGTACGCTCGACAATGCCTTTGTAATTCTTGACGAAGCGCAGAATACCACACATTCCCAAATGAAAATGTTCCTTACGCGGATGGGAAAAAACGCCAAATTCATCATCACCGGCGATCCCGGACAAGTTGATTTACCCAGAAGGACGATTTCTGGTTTGAAGGAAGCGATTTTGGTGTTGAAGGATATTGAAGGTATCGGCATCATTTATCTGGATGACAAGGACATCGTACGCCACCGTTTGGTGAAGAAAGTCATCGATGCATACAAGCAAATCGAGAATACAGACTAAGATTAGATCACAATGATTGCCTTGAGCGAGAAACCAGTTGTGCCATTCTGGTTTTTCGCTTTTTGTTTTAAAAGCGGTATAGGTCCGGGTTCGTTTTTTACAATTGTTTTCATTTAGCGAAAGTTATAGTTTTTCTGCATTTCGGTTGGTTGGGAAATTTGTACATTACTTTCAGGGAAGGGGCCGATGCGTTCCCTAAAAAAAAATAGCCAAATCCTGAATGCAGAAATTCTTCATCCTTTGTTAAACGTCAGTCATCAGATTTTCTAAAACTACCGTTTAGAATTCTCTGATTAAAAAGGATAGCCAATCGCCAGGTTAAAAATCAGGTTTTCCTTACGCCACGAACCGCTCCCAAATTCAATCTTATCCAAAACCCATCGTTGGCCAGAGGGCAGGTAAGGTTTGCGTAGCGGAAAAGCAAGGTCGGTGCGCAACACCAAAAACGACAGGTCAAAACGCAATCCTGCGCCGGTTCCTACAGCCAATTCATCGAGGAATTTCCCGGAGAATTTCGCGCCGGGTTTGTCGGCATCGTTGTTCATGAGCCAGATATTTCCGACGTCGACAAAGACAGCACCGTGCACCAAGCTGATCAGTTTTGCGCGGTATTCAGTATTCATTTCCAGTTTGATGTCGCCCGATTGGTCGGGCAGGAATGCATCGGGATCAACAGGTTCTTTGAAAGTTCCCGGCCCAATAGACCGCGCCCGGAAAGCCCTGATACTATTGGTTCCGCCAATAAAAAATTGTTTGATGTAAGGCAATGAAGTCGAGTTTCCATAAGGGTAACCCGCGCCCACGTCAATCCGGCTGGCGAGTTGCGTGGTTTCGGTGAGTTTCATATAATGCCGTAGTTCGAGCTCGGCCTTGGCATATTGGCTGAACGCAACACCCAAAACCTCTTTGGTTTCGCCATTCTTGGCATTGGCGCCCGAAGCCAATCCGGCGATGGTTCCTGCAACGTCGGCCGCACCTTTGAAATAAATCGTGTGCCGTTTGGCGGTTTCCATCGTATTGGTATAGGTGTAAGTGTAAGTAGGGCCAAAAATCAGTTGCTTTTCGATGACTTTGCGCAGCGCTTCATTTTGGTTCATTTTTTCCTCATACAATGCCGACACATTCGTGGGACTTACATAGCTGATTTCGGTCACATTGAGCTGGTGTTCCTTTCTGATGTTTTCCTTAAAAATGTATCCAAACGAACCCTTAAAGGAATTGAGCGAATACAACTTTGCGCGGTTTTGGTATTCGTATCCAATCGTCGCTTTGGTGCGCGGCATGTATCCGCTGGCGGTCTCGAATTTGAAGGGCGACACGAAACGTGGCCAAACCAGACTCGTTTCGGTTCCCACGCGATAGACATCAAAACCTTTGTTCTGCCCGCCTAGCTGTACTTCGAGCCCGCCGAACGCACTGATAGAAAGTAATTCGGCACCTTTAAATGTGTTGCGGTTGCTCCAACTAATGTTGAGCTCTGTTCCCGTATAATTGGCCGAATTGGTTTTGCCAAGCGCTTCTACCCGGATCGATTTCTTCTGCATCGGCGTGAGGTAATAAAATGCATCGAGGTAATTGCCGATAGTGTCACTTACTTCAAATTGGTTCTTGACGAATTTAAAAACGCCCAGATTCACCAGCCGGTTCAACGACAGATTGTGGTTGGTGCGGTTGTAAATGTCGCCTTTCTTGAAATACAGCGTGCGGTCGTAAATCCTCGGGTTAAAGGTGTTCTTAGGGTCGACAATCGTGAAATCGCGGTATTTTCTAATCGTGTCATTGGTCTTGAACGCCTTCCTGCGCAGCGAATAATTCGGATAGACAATGATATTGTTGATGCGGTAAACTTCTTTGGCTTGCTCTGGCGTTTCGGGTTTGACCTTAACGAGCAAATCTACCTGGTGTTTCCCAACAGTGCTGTCTACCTGCACCTTGAGGTAATCGGCATTAAAGAAGAAGTATCCTTTCTCCTTGAGGCGCGTGTCAATGCGTTCGCGTTCGGCTTTGATAATGTCGAGGTCGTAGCCATCCTGGGGTTTGAGAAAAGTACTTTTGGCTTCATAGGTCACGGCTTTTTCGAGTGCTGTCGAGTCGCCGGGAAAAGTAACCTGCCTGATTTTGTAACGCGTTTGCGGTTTAATCAGGAAATCGGCAGTGGCCTTTTTGCCTTTACGCGTCGAGTCTGCGGCAACCTGGGTGTTGAAATAGCCTTTATTTTCGGCATAACTCTGCAATACTTTTTTGTTGAATTCTAAATCTACCTTGCTGAATAAAACCGGCGCTTCGCCTACCTTATAGCGCAACCAATAACGAAAACCCTTATCCTTTTTGGGTTCGCCGGCAAGGTTGTAGAAATACAATTTTGGGCGCAAACCCAACACCTTTTTGTTGGGTTTTGGCCGAATCATTTCTGTGAGTTCCTTTTGGAGCGCCTTGCGTTGCTTGCGGTCTACGTCATTTCCTTGAACCTTTACCTTTGGCCCAACATACAATAGTTCGCCCTCGGCCAGGTATTTGGTATTGCTGCACGACGCCAGAAAAATCACGAGGATCGTGTAATATAAAATCCTATTTCTTTTCATCTTTTTTCAATTTTGCCGCAGCTTTTTTCTCTTTTGCCTTTTTCTCTTCGCGCAGTTGTTCCCTCGATTTGCGGAACAGTTCCCTGAATTTGTTGTAATTCATTGTAATGGTAAACGCCACGCCGGTCTCGACCACTTGGCCCTGCAGCGCCACCTGATATTGGTTTTTGCGGTAGGCGCGCACGCGGTAACGGCCATCGCGTGTGAGCTGGTATTCGGCCGAAATATCTCCTGCCAGGTTGTTCGATTCCTGGTTGGCCTGTTGTTCGCCTTCCAATCCAAATGAGCTGCCAACCGTAACTTTTAAGCGGTCATCAAGCAAACGTTTGGAAACGCCCACATTCAAATCGGTGCGGTTCTGGCGTTGCCCTGTGGTGTAATCATCGGTCGATTCGAGGTCGAAATCGAGTTCAACGCCTTTGATCAAATCACCCGCGAGGTTGTTGAGCTGTTGCGACAGGATTTTGCTGGCACTTTGTCGCGCTAAAGTCTCTGCCGTTGCACCGCCAGATTCACTGGCAAACGGATTCTCGCCGATGAAGCGATTCAACAACAACAAGGCGAAAACCTGTTTGTTGAGTTCTGACGGTTCCTGACGCAATTGCGCGAGCTTGATCTGCGTGTTGTTGATGATCTCGGTAGAAACGGTATTGTTGCCTTCGGGCAGCACGATATCGAAAGTGATTTCGGGTTTGAGCAATTCGCCTTTCATGATCAGGTTGGTCTCGAACGGGATGCGCTGCTTGTAGGTGTTGCGCACGTCTTCGGGCACGTTTCCGAGTTGGTCGCCCACAAGGTCAATAGGAGCAGCCTGGTTTTTGTACACCGCGGTAATGTTGATGTCGGCCTGTGTGGGTTCGCCGGTCCATAAAATATAACTGCCTTCCTTGATGTTGAATTTGCGTTTCAAGAGGTTGAATGTCATTTCGTAGGTACCTTCGGTGAATTCGTATTTGCCGGTGAGCGTGGTTTTTCCCGATGGGTCGATTCCGGCGTTGAGGCGTGCTTCGCCTTTGAGCTTGAGGTAATCGCCGTTGCCTTTGTCGATCACCAGGCTCAATTCGGCGTCCTTGTCGATCTCGATATTCACCGATGCATCGATACCGCGGATTTTGGTCATGCCAATCGAATCGTTCACAACTATTGTCTTATTGAGCGCCGGATTGTCCTGATCGATGAATTCAACGATGCCTTCGCGGTCCTCGATAGACGGATCCTGCTGTGGCAAAACGACCACAAATTTAGTGTCGTCGTTGATCTTGATTCGGCCTTCTACAACAGGTTTGTCTAAATCGCCTTTAACCTGCAAACGCGTGTTGAGATACAACTGTCCGTAGTACAACTGGTTGTCTTTTTCTTTGGAGTTGACGGCCTTGAAATTATCAGCTTTGATTGTGAGGTCGAAACCGTAATCGGTGTAGTTCGTCGTGGCTAAATTCCCGTCTACTACAAGCAGGTTGTTTTCCTCATCGCTTACAGAAAAGGTATCGAAGTTGATCCCTTTGTCATTGACCACAATCTCATCATTCATCGACTTGAAATAGGAATTAAGTTGCTTAACGCGCAATGCAATTTCATTGAATTTGAGGTTGCCCACGACTTTGGGTTCTTTGGTGGTTCCAGTAATCCTGAATTTGCCGTTGAAATGGCCGCTGCCTTGTGTGATTTGTCCCATCGTAAAGCCTTCGATGCTTTTGAGGTTGAGTTTCTGCACGTCGAGGTCGAGGTCAACGCTGCTGCTCGATGCTAGGTATTTCCCATCGAGGTTGACCTGATTGTCCTGCCCCGAAATCGAAACGTTAGCGGCATAGGTATTTGTTGTTTCATTGTTCACTTTAACATCGATATTCCCAACGGGACTGTTGTTGAAGGTGAAATCTGAAATTTTCAAATCGGCGGTAAAAACCGGGCTGGTGTTGATGTTTTTAATAACCGTATTCCCGTTGATGTTGCCGCTCATCACGAGCGAATCTTTCTGTATGATATTGGTAATCGTCTCGATCTTGAGTTTCTTGAAATCCAAGGCAAGCGGTGCATTGGGTGTTGCCGATTGCGATTGGATGGTAATAGCACTCACGTCTTTGCTGAGTACAAAATCCTGCGCATAGATGCCGTTTCGGCCAAAGCGGATGCGGTTGTCTGGCACCATATTCCAAGCCTCGTAATTGAGCATCAGGTTGTCGGCAAGCTTTATTTCGGTATCGCCGTTTTCGTTGCGCATTTGTCCGGCAAGCAAGTAACGGTCTTTGTCCTTGATGTCCTTGAGCAGCAAAGTGTAAGCCACGACATTGTCCCTGATCGATCCCGAAATGTTGGCATAAGGCAAGTCGACCTGTGCATTTTTGAGGTCGTCGATAAAAATATTGTACACGAGCGCCTCGTCTTTCGTATCGATCTTGACAATCGCATTGGTGAGCTTGTTGGTGCCGTAGATGATTTTGGGCATTGCCGCGCTGAGGATAATCGTGTCGTTCTGGGAATTGTAACGGCCGTTGATCACCATCGGTTCAAAACCTTTGAGTTCGGGCAGCAATTGAAAAAGCACCGGGTTGTTTTTCACCACGGCGTTAAATGCCAGCAATTGCGGCTGGGTTTTGGTTTTCCTGGCTTTGGGATTAAAATCGTAGTAGCGCGATACCGAGTTGGTGATTGCGTCGCCGATTTGCGTGAGCTTGTATTTGCCATCAACCGTTGCATCGAGTATCGGTGACTTGATAGCGATGGTGTTTCTTTGGGCAGTAGCGGTTGCGATAACCATGACCGAATCGATTGCAATATCCTGCTTGCCATCGGCCATCCTGAATTGGTGCAGTACAATGTTCGCGTTGAGGAAATCGGGATCGGCCGTTGGGATATCGGCCTGGAGCTGGCCTTTGAGTTTCATCGGGCCGGCATGCAGGTTGAGTTTTTCCAGGTCAACCATGTCTGCATTGAGCTTGAGTTTGACCGCCGGATACTTGTCGCGCAAACTGCCGCTCGACGCCAAATCAAAAGTCAAATTGGGGTCGACCATCGCTACATCGGCTTCAAAAACGCCGTCGGTGATCTGGCCTTTTAGATTGGCATTGCGGTAATTGTAGCCTTTGTATGTCGCGTTTGCGATTCTTGCCCTCACGATTGCATTGGCCGTTTTTGGGTTCAGGCTCGTTCCCTTGACTTTGGCGCGCATTGAGATTTTCCCAAGGTCTTTGTTTTTGATGAGGTTGCCCAGGTCGAAATTTTTGAGTTCGGCATCGGCATCATATCGCTCAAAATTTTTTCGCTTGCTGTCGAAATTGGCAGTAACCTTTGCTGCGCCGTAACTGCTGTTTACATTGAGGTTGGTGATGAAATCATTGATTTTCCCTTTGAAAGTCCCACGGGCACTGAGCTGTGCGGGTAATTGCAGGTTGGTTGGCAAAGTGTTGTGCGGCACAAAAGAGTTCACGTCTTTGGCCGAGGTGTTAAAGTCGCGGATGACAAGGTTGAACTGTGCCTTTTGTACATCGGGCAAACCGGTAATCCTGCCGCTCGCTGCCAGATCTGTACTGCCAATCCCGCTGATCTCGAGGTTTGGGATTTCAATATCTTTAACCTTGCCGTGCACACGGCTGTTGATTTTCAGGATGGCATTGGGATGGCTTTTGAAAGGATTGCTTTGGGCCAAATCGGGGGCCAGGATTAAAAGGTCTTTGAACCCAACCTGGCTGTTTTTGAGCGAGGCGTTGACATCGAGCTCACCGATATTTTTGCTCAAGCTTTCGATAGACGGATAACCCACAATCAACTCGTCTCGCAGTAAAGTCTGTGGCGTTTTGAGGTATAATTTTTTGAGATGCGCCGATTTTTTGCCGTAGTAAAATTGAGTTTTGAGCGACTGCACATTGAGCCCGCTTTTTTCCATGACGGTAAACGCATAGATGTTCCCCGAAATCAAGTCGCCAGTGTACAGGAATTGCTCACCGTCGAGGTTAAAATTACGGATGTCGAGGTGTTTGAAATCGATGCCTTTGTCTGTCGGTGCTGCGTTCTGGTCATCAAAACGGAACGCTATTTTTTTGAGGCTCGTTTGGTTTAGCCTGATTTTCCAGGGTTTTGTAGTGATGATCGTGTCCGAAGCTGCGATGTCCTTGGCCATTTTCTTTTCGAACTTTCCAATCCTAAGGCTGCCTTTGAGCGACGTAATGTCGAGGCCTTGCAGGTCGATGATTTGTTTCTGGATATCGAGATTGTTGAATCGGATCAATGATTTATCGAGTGTCAGCCCGGTATTGAGTTGCGCATTTTCGCTGTCGTAGCCAATCTTGATTTTAGAAAGTGCGATGTCGCCAAGCTTGATTTGCAACGGGGTGGTATTGGCCAGCGAATCGGCAATCTGGTTGGTTTTCTGCGCGATTTCCTGAACGAGTTGTCCTTGCTTGAGTTTTACGGTAAGCCCATCGAGCTGTATTTTCGGGATGTCGAAAAACAGTTGGTCGAGGTCGAATCTTTTGAATCGCGTATCGAAATGATGCAGGTAGGCGGTGAGATCATTTTTTGTAATGGCATCGGCAAACTGGAAACGTATTTTATCGAGCCGGATTTTATCGACTGCAATTTTCATCGGTTTGGAGTTTGGATCGGGTGCCTCATCAGAGTCAAAAGCCTTGATGATATAGTCGAAATTGAAAACAGAATCTTTGTTGCGGGTGATGTTTGCCGTAACGGTATTGAGCTCGACCGAGTTGATTTCTAACTGGTTGTCGATTAATTTGAAAAGTGAAATATTCACGTCTATTTTGCCTGCGTAGAGTAGGGTATCTTTTTGCTGGCTTTCAAGATAGACACCCTCGACGACTACATTTTTTGGCAATCCCAGATTGATGTGCCCAATCCTGACTTTGGTGTGGATTTTACCTTCGAGGTAGGTCACCGCTTTGTCTTTTATTTTGTCCTGAACATATGGGATCTGGATTAAAAGAGCCACCAATAAAAGTAACCCTACTAGCGAACCGACCGTCCATAGTAGTATTTTTAAGCTTTTGCGTACGTACTTATTTTGAATCAAACCCTGAAAAATGACGACCTCATAAGGTCAGATTATAGTGATTTTTTTTTTGTTAAAGTTAGCCAATTAGTTGCTGTAGTGTGCTTACGCAATTAGTTTTTTATGTTATAAGATTTCATTTGATTTTTACAGGATGAATACGCAGTCTGTTGGGCAATCATTAAACAGGTCAACCTATCAGACACGGTTTATTGACAGCGAAACAGGTCGTATTTATAGGTTTTGCAAAAGAGCAAAGATTGGGACGGCCGTTAGCCGACGTGAAGTCGTTTGGGATAATTACTGGTTTGGGTCGCATCGGCAGGATGGCAAAATTTTCAATGAACATTTTGCCTTAAAGTGATAGGAATTTTGGCATTGCGCGAAAACATCTTACTTTTGCGTCTCACAACACAACACTACGATGCACACTACAATCACGACTACCGATTTTCATTTCCCGGACCAAAAATCAGTATACCGCGGCAAAGTCCGTGAGGTTTACAACATCAATGACGAACTTTTAGTGATGGTGGCCACAGACCGGCTTTCGGCCTTTGATGTGGTGCTGCCCAAAGGGATTCCGTACAAGGGACAAATCCTGAACCAGATTGCCACAAGATTCATGGAGTTAACCAAGGACATCGTCCCCAACTGGCTCATTGCCACGCCCGATCCCAATGTCGCCGTTGGCCATTTGTGCGAGCCATTTAAGGTAGAGATGGTGATTCGCGGATATCTTTCTGGACACGCGGCCCGTGAATATGCAGCGGGCAAAAGAACGCTTTGCGGTGTGGCCTTAGCCGAAGGCCTAAAAGAGAATGATCCGTTCCCGACACCAATCATTACGCCAACTACGAAAGCCGACAATGGGGAACACGATGAGGATATTTCGCGCGAAGCCATCCTTTCTAAAGGAATTGTTTCTGAAACGGATTATGAGGTTCTCGAAAAATACACCCGCGCTTTGTATGAACGTGGGACGCAAATTGCAAAATCCCGCGGGCTGATCCTTGTAGACACCAAGTATGAGTTCGGCAAGACCAAAAACGGCGAAATTGTATTGATTGACGAAATCCACACACCCGATTCGTCGCGCTATTTTTATGCGGAGGGATACCAGCAGCGCCAAGACAGAGGAGAAGAGCAAAAACAATTGTCTAAAGAATTTGTGCGACGTTGGTTGATCGAGAATGGTTTTCAGGGCAAAGAAGGGCAGCAGGTTCCCGAAATGACTGATGCTTATATAGAAAGCGTCTCAGAACGATACATAGAATTGTATGAAAATATAATAGGAGAGCCTTTTGTAAAGGCCGACATTAGTGCCATAGACGCACGCATCGAAAAAAATGTAACAGATTACCTTGTCAAAAAATAGCGTAAACAACACTTACAGTACGAACCGCGTCTCAGGATGCGGTTTTTTTTTGGGGGCTAGAGTCTACAAAAATATGTTAAATTATGAGATTCCCGTAACGTTAGGTTATCAATCAGCGTCTATGTTTAAAATCATTAATCAAATCAATCATGAAGAAATCAATTTTTTACGCATTAGCCCTGGTCGCTTGCTCGACCGCGGTATTTGCATCGGTTGTCGGACCCAATCCAATCCAAAAACCCTTGGCGGCGTTGAACGCTCCAAAAGCAGCTCCGTTACACGTCGCTATCCAAAAAGGCGAAATCGACCTGGTCAAAAAAATGGTAGCGTATGGCGCTGACGTAAACGAGTTCTCCTCAGGAATGACTCCGTTGATGGTGGCGGCGCGATACAACAAAGTAGAAATCATCAAGTTCCTTTTGGCCCACGGTGCAAAGGTAGATTTTAAGGACAGCAAAGGATTTACAGCCTTGAAATATGCCGAGCTTTCACTGGCAACCGACGCTGCACTTATACTTAAGCAGGCGTAGTTTTATAAGGCATCATGTAGTTATGATGCCTTTTTTTTCAGTTTTTAGAATTTCGAAAACGTTAAATATAAGTTAAAATTAAGTACTATGTAAAACAAGATACCTGTTTTTAGACTTATCTTTGTATAAGAAATTAGTGCAACAAAATAAATCATCATCAAATCACATCATTATGAAAAATTTAATCACCTTCGGAATCGCATTGATCGCTTTAAGCCAAGTTAATGCTACCACTGTAAAAAGTGCAGACCATGAACAAGGCGAATCGTTTCAAACCGATTCTCTTTTCACGGCGCAAAAACATTTTGCGCCTGTTGAAGACCAAGCTGTGTTGAACCCTTCGGCGGTTTTTGTTACGACCAATCAAAGGTCAATAGAAGATGTTATCGCAGAAGATCGCAGAATTATCGAGAACAATCTAACTGGCGACGGCGAACTTTTATTCATCGAGCAATCGGCAGAAGAAATCATCGCAATCGACAGAAACATCACTGATGCTCCGAATACCGCCGAAATTCGCCCGTTGTATTTAGACCGAACAATCGAAGAGAGGATCATTGAAGACAACGCCATCATCGAAAACAATGCAATTGAAGCACAGCCTTTGGATTTTACGGCAGTCGACCAAAGCCAATTGATCTTTAAAAAAGACAATGGTTTGCTCGTTGGAATGAACTAAGAATAAGTAGGTTTAAATAAAGTTTGAGTTAGTAAAGGAAAAGCGCCCTAATCAGGCGTTTTTTTTATTTGAAGTATGTAAAGGTTTCCTTATCCTTGATCTTGAGTACGGTTTCATAAATGAGCCGGATTACGTTTTCTACGTCATCGCGATGCACCATTTCTACAGTGGTGTGCATATAACGCAAAGGCAGTGAAATCAGTGCCGAAGCCACACCGCCATTACTATAAGCGAACGCATCGGTGTCGGTTCCGGTGACCCTTGACGAAGCCAGCCGTTGGAATGGGATTTTCTTGTCTTCGGCTGTTTTGACAATGAGTTCACGCAGGTTGTTTTGCACTGCCGGCGCATAGGTGATGACTGGTCCTTTGCCGATTTTGGTCTCGCCCTCTATTTTTTTATCGATCATTGGCGTAGTCGAATCGTGGCAAACATCGGTTACGATCGCTACATTCGGGCGGATGGTTTTGGTAATCATTTCGGCACCCCGAAGCCCAACCTCTTCCTGCACAGAGTTGGTGATATAGAGCCCAAAAGGCAATTTCTTTTTGTTTTGCTTGAGCAGTCGCGCTACTTCGGCAATCATGAATCCGCCCATGCGGTTGTCAATCGCGCGGCAAACAAATTTGTTTTCGTTGAGGATCATGAATTCGTCGGGGTAGGTGATTACGCAACCCACGTGTACGTCAAGCGCATCTACTTCGGCCTTGGTGCTGCAGCCAATATCGATAAACAGGTTGTCAATTCGTGCTACTTCTTCTTTGCCACGATTTCTGGTGTGAATCGCCGGCCAACCAAAAACCCCTTTGACGATGCCTTTTTTGGTGTGGATGTTTACGCGCTTGGAGGGTGCAATCTGGTGGTCTGATCCGCCGTTTCGGATGACATAAATCAATCCATCATCGGTAATGTAATTGACATACCATGAAATTTCGTCGGCGTGGCCTTCAATAACGACTTTGTATTTGGCGTCGGGATTGATGACAGCTACGGCCGATCCATAAGTATCCGTGATAAAGGTATCTACGTAAGGTTTGAGGTATTCCATCCAGATTTTTTGCCCTTCGGCTTCAAATCCTGTAGGAGAGGCGTTGTTCAGGTACTTTTCAAGAAAGGCCAATGACGCAGGGGTTAGTATTGGTGCGGTGCTCATAAATTGTTTTTTTGGCTAATTTATAAATATTGGCATTACAGTTGCACAAATAATTATAATTTTGA
>Ga0138256_10005292_pt1 | contig 13674 bp, 10 predicted proteins | sample KNB2016incub_MG_FD_105486 | JGI IMG/M metagenome (GOLD analysis project Ga0138256, IMG submission 105486) | Active sludge microbial communities from wastewater in Klosterneuburg, Austria - KNB2014incub_MG | ecosystem: Engineered > WWTP > Activated sludge > Unclassified | place: Austria...
CCTTCATACTGCAGGCTTCTTTCTTTTATTTCCTGCATGCGGTCAATATCATTATTGCTGCCGCTTACAATGCACACTACATTTTTTCCAATTATTTCATCGGCATAATCATCCAATGCTGCAATAGACATGGCTCCGGCAGGTTCCACTACAATCGCATCTTCATTATATAATTTTAAAATGGTTGAACAAACTTTTCCTTCCGGTACCAAATGCATATAATCCAGTACATCTTTGCAGATGGAGAAAGTAATGTCTCCAACCCTTTTTACCGCAGCTCCATCCACAAACCGTTCAATGTTTTTTAGCTCAACCGGTTCGCCTGCTTTCAAAGCAGCAAACATTGATGGAGCTCCTTCGGGCTCTACACCAATAATTTTTGTTTTAGGTGAAAAGGTTTTGAAATAAGTTCCAACGCCGGCACTCAAGCCACCTCCACCAACAGGTATAAACAAATAATCAATCTCCGGTTGGTCTTCCAGAATTTCAACTGCAACTGTTCCCTGTCCTTCAATGATACTATAGTCATCAAAAGGTGGAATAAAAGTCAATTCATTTTCTGCCGTGTATTGTTTGGCTGCAATGGCGCAATCATCAAAAGTATCACCCACTAATTTTATCTCAACAAAATTTTCTCCAAACATTTTTGTCTGGTTAACTTTTTGTTTGGGTGTGATGATGGGCATAAACACTACGCCTTTAGCATTCAGTTTTTTGCAACTGTAAGCAAAGCCTTGAGCATGATTGCCTGCACTGGCACAAACGACTCCTTTGTCTAATTTTTCTGCGGGCAGCGAACTCATCATATTGTAAGCACCACGTAATTTGTATGAACGAACAATTTGCAGGTCTTCTCTTTTCAAAAAAATATTACATTGATATTTATTTGAAAGATTAGCATTGTACATGAGTGGTGTGCGGTTGACTATTTTTTTCAACCGCTGTGCCGCATCATGAAATGATAAATTATACCCGGTATGTGTTGTTGTACTCATGCTTAATTTTTGGCAGCCTCTACAACTTTTTTCGTTAAGCCTTTTAATTGACTGGCTGTTGATTTATCTTTTGCTACAAATGCCTCTTGATTTTCGGGCCTCAGGCTTCTTACCGTTTTTCCTGCCTGCCACAATTCACTTTCACGGAGTTCTTTCAATTCATCTTCCAGCTTTACACGGTAATCATCCTTACTGTTGCTGTCGATAGAACGTTGTGATTCTTTTCCTGTAGCCACGCTTTCATATAATTCTTCAAATACAGGAGCCGTTGCATCACGGAATTTTTTCCACCAGTCCAAAGCTCCACGCTGTGCGGTGGTAGAGCAATTGGCATACATCCAGTCCATACCGTTTTCTGCAACCAAGGGCATCAATGATTGGGTCAATTCTTCAACGGTTTCATTAAAAGCCTCGGAAGGAGAGTGGCCTTTATCACGCAATACCTGGAACTGTGCGGCAAAAATTCCCTGTATGGCACCCATCAGTGTTCCTCTTTCGCCGGTGAGATCGCTGTAAACTTCTTTCTTAAAATCAGTCTCAAATAAATAGCCGCTGCCTACTGCGATACCCAGTGCTGCAACTCTTTCAAAAGCTTTGCCTGTTGCATCCTGGAAGATGGCGTAAGAACTGTTCAGTCCACGGCCCTGCAAAAACATTCTGCGTAGCGATGTTCCGCTTCCTTTTGGAGCAACTAAAAATACATCTACATCTTTTGGAGGAACGATACCGGTTTGTTCGTTAAACGTAATACCAAAGCCATGAGAAAAATATAATGCCTTACCGGGAGTTAAATGTTTTTGAACTGTTGGCCATAATGCAATTTGGGCAGCATCACTCAACAGGTAACAGATGATTGTTCCTTTTGAAAGTGCTTCTTCAATTTCAAATAGTGTTTCGCCGGGAACGAAACCATCGGCGACCGCCTTATCCCATGATTTGGAATTTTTACGTTGCCCAACAATGACGTTAATGCCATTGTCTCTTTGGTTAAGTGCCTGGCCGGGGCCCTGTACACCATACCCGATCACTGCAACAGTTTCGTTTTGTAAAACTTCCTGTGCTTTGCTTAACGGGAATTCTTCCCTTGTTACAACGTTTTCTTCAACGCCACCGAATTTTAATTTTGCCATGATTATGTTTTTTTAAGTTTGTTTTAAAATTATTGTTGCTTGTTACATTGTAAATACTTCTTCATTCTTGTCAAGGAACTCGTTCTCAATTACTTCTTCTCCCGGTTCTTTTCTTTCAAATTCTTTCAGCCTGTCATGGAAATCGCTGCTGCCTTTAATGATAGCCACTCTTGCACTACGTACAAATTCAATCAATCCAAATGGTTCCAATACTCTTAACAATCCATCTGTCTCTTCACGCTGACCAGTGGTTTCAAAAACAGTATAATCTTTACGAATGGCCACAACCCTTGCGCCATATTCTCTTAACAGCCTTTCCACTTTTACTTTTTCGGCAACAGCATCGGTACTTACTTTATACAAAGCCAGTTCCTGCCAAACAATTTCTTCATCAGTATTGTAATAGGCTTTTAAAACTTCTACCTGTTTTTCAATCTGGCGACAAAGTTTTATCACCACATCTTCAAATTCGTTGATGACAATGGTAAAGCGATGTACACTTTCCACTTCGGTTGGCGAAGTGTTCAGGCTGTCAACATTTATTTTTCTTCTTGAAAAAATAATGGCAATACGGTTGAGTAAACCGATCTGGTTCTCTGTATAAACTGTTATGGTGTATTCTTTTTTAAGCATAATTGAAAAGTTAAAAATCAAAAATCAAAAATCAAAAGTCAAAAGCATCAGTGTTTTTTAATTTTCACTTTTGACTTTTTGTTTAAATTTCCTCCTTGCATAAAACCACTTCGGCCACGCCTTTACCCTGCGGCACCATCGGGAAAACATTATTTTCTTTTCCTACCATTACTTCCAGTAAATAAGCACCCCGGTGATTCAACATAGTGTGTATGGCTTGTTTAAGTTCTTCTCTTTTTGAAATCGACTGTCCGGGAATGCGGTAACCTTTCGCCACCTGCACAAAATCCGGACTGGTGATATCTGTAAAGGAATATCGCTTTTCATGAAACAGTTCTTGCCATTGGCGTACCATCCCCAGGAATTGGTTATTAAGAATTAAGATTTTTACATCCACATCAAACTGCATGATGGTACCCAGTTCCTGTATCGTCATTTGAAAGCCGCCATCACCAATTACCGCAACAACAGTTCTTTTAGCGTCGCCAAATTTTGCACCGATAGCTGCAGGCAATGCAAATCCCATGGTACCTAAACCGCCGCTGGTGATATTGCTTTTTGTTTGATTGAATTTAGCATAGCGACAAGCCACCATCTGGTGCTGCCCAACATCGGTAACGATGATGGAGTCTGCGTTGGTGAGTTCATTAATCATGTTGATCACTTCCCCCATCGTAAGTTCATCAGCAGATGGATTTAATTCGGGTTGTATTACTTTACTGAACTCTTTCTTTTTACAATCCTCAAACTGCTGCATCCAATGCGGATAAACCTTTCTTTCGATGGCTTCTGTTAACATCGGCAATGTTTCTTTACAATCGCCCCAAACTGCCACAGTTGTTTTTACGTTCTTATCAATTTCTGCCGGGTCAATATCCAGGTGAATTACTTTTGCCTGTTTAGCGTATTTATCAAGGCGTCCGGTTACACGGTCATCGAAACGCATGCCGATGGCAATCAAAACATCACATTCGTTGGTTAATAAATTGGGGCCGTAATTACCATGCATTCCCAGCATACCCATTGCCAGAGGATGATCTGTTGGAATGGCACTCATACCCATGATGGTCCATGCAGCGGGAATACCTGACTTATCAAGGAATGATAAAAATTCTTTTTCGGCTTTGCCGAGAATAATACCCTGGCCAAAAATTACAAATGGTTTTTCTGCTTCGTTGATGAGCTTCGCAGCTTCCACAACATATTTTTTTCTTACGATAGGAGCAGGACGGTAGCTGCGGATATGATCACATTTTTGATATCCTTCATAATCAAAAATTTGCAGTTGTGCATTTTTGGTAATGTCGATTAGTACCGGCCCGGGGCGGCCGCTTTTTGCTATGTAAAATGCTTTGGCTAAAACAGATGGAATTTCTGTTGCATCGGTAACCTGGTAATTCCATTTGGTAACAGGTGTTGTGATATTGATTACATCCGTTTCCTGGAAAGCATCTGTGCCTAACAAATGGGCAAACACCTGGCCGGTGATACACACAACGGGAGTCGAATCGATCATCGCATCAGCCAATCCAGTTACAAGATTTGTTGCACCCGGGCCGCTGGTTGCAAATACAACTCCAACATCACCACTGGTTCTTGCAAATCCTTGTGCAGCATGTATGGCACCTTGCTCATGACGGACAAGAATATGATTCAGTTGATTACGGTAACTGTATAATACATCATAGATGGGCATGATGGCGCCACCGGGGTAACCAAAAATGGTAGTTACGTTTTCGGCAAGCAGTGCTTCCAATACAGATTGACTCCCACTTATTGAAGTCGTGGCCTTAGCAATAAATTTTTCTTCTATTAATTCAACTGTATCCATAAAATATTTTTATGCTTCATCAGTTACACAGCCCTGGCTGGCATCCTTAACTGATTTTGCGTATTTATATAAAACACCTTTAGTTGCTTTTAATGCAGGTTGTTTCCAGTTCTTTCTTCTCTCAGCAATTTCTTCTTCACTCAATTTTAAATTCAGTTTGTTGTTAACTGCATCTATTTCGATAATGTCATTATCCTGTACAAGTCCAATCAGGCCGCCATCAAATGCTTCGGGGGTGATGTGCCCTACCACAAATCCATGTGTACCACCGCTAAATCTACCATCAGTAATCAATGCTACCGACTTGCCCAAACCTGCACCAATAATGGCTCCTGTAGGTTTCAGCATTTCGGGCATGCCGGGTGCGCCACGTGGGCCAATGTATCTTATCACCACCACATCGCCTGCATGAACCTTGCCTGAAGAAATACCTGCAATCAAATCTTTCTCTCCGTCAAACACTCTTGCTGTTCCTTCAAAACGTTCACCTTCTTTACCAGAAATTTTTGCAACGCTGCCTCCAGTTGCCAGGTTGCCGTACAATATTTGCAAATGACCTGTTGCTTTTAGCGGAGTTTCTAAAGGCATGATTATTTTTTGCTTTTCAAAATCGAGGTCTTTGGCTTCGGCTAAATTTTCAGCAACGGATTTGCCAGTAACTGTTAAGCATTCGCCATGTAATAAACCTTTGCTGTGTAAATATTTCATTACACTTGGTACACCGCCATGCTGATGCAGGTCTTCCATCAAATATTTACCACTCGGCTTAAAGTCAGCAAGCAGCGGAATTTTATTGCTGATGATTTGAAAATCATCCTGGCTCAATTCAACATCCACAGCTTTCGCCATCGCTATCAAATGCAGTACAGCATTGGTACTTCCGCCCAACACCATAATAACTGTAATGGCATTTTCAAATGCCTTACGGGTCATGATGTCTGATGGCTTGATATCTTTCTCTAGCAGTATTTTTATTGCTTTACCTGCAGCAGCACATTCTTTTTGTTTCTCTTCGCTTAATGCAGGATTAGAAGAAGAGTAGGGCAGACTCATGCCCAATGCTTCAATGGCACTTGCCATGGTGTTGGCGGTGTACATGCCACCACAGGCACCGGCACCCGGACAACTATGTTGCACTATACCTTTAAAATCTGCTTCGCTAACATTGCCTGCAATCTTTTGCCCCAATGCTTCAAAAGCAGAAACAATATTCAGGTCCTCACCTTTGTAATGACCAGGAGCGATTGTTCCGCCATACAACATAATGGACGGACGATTCAATCTTCCCATGGCCATGATAGAGCCCGGCATATTTTTATCACAACCAGGAATAGTAATTAATGCATCATAGTATTGAGCACCGGCGTTTGTTTCGATGCTGTCTGCAATCACATCCCTGCTTACTAAACTGTAACGCATTCCATCAGTACCCATGCTGATGCCGTCACTCACACCAATGGTGTAGAAACGCAGGCCCAACAGGCCTTCTGTGGCATCCACACTTTTCTTAACCTCCGTACTTAAATCGTTCAGGTGCATGTTGCAGGGATTTCCATCCCAGCCCATACTGGCAATACCAACCTGTGCTTTATGAAAATCTTCTTCTTTAAAACCAATAGCATAATACATGGCCTGGGCTCCGGGCTGTGTAACATCCTGTGTTAATGTTTTAGAATATTTGTTCAATGTTGCCATTATGCTGTTTGTAAAATCTGTTTAAATTCTGTTCCCAATACTTTTGCTTTGTATGCTTTTTGAATTAATGCACTTAATGAATTTTCCCAATTCAATCTGAATGTGACATCATCCAGTGATGCTATCTCCACTACTTCAGCCGCTGTGCCACAGTAGAAAGCAGTATCAGCTTCTTTCATTTCTTCTACTGTAAACAGTTTTTCCTCTACAGGAATGTTCAGCTCGTTACATATTTCAATAATGGTAGCTCTTGTAATACCGGGGAGAATATTGCCTTTAGCAGGTGTAAACAGCACCCCGTCTTTTTCATAAAACACATTTGCTCCAGGACCTTCGGCAACAAAACCATTGCCATCCAATAACAATGCTTCATCAAAACCATTGTCTTTTGCTTCCTGGCAGGCAAGGATTGAGTTTACATAATGCCCACTAACTTTTGCATCAATATGAAATGCTTTTGCATTTGGACGTTGATAGGTTGAAGTCATCAACCGCATTTTATTGACGAGGTAACCATTTGTCCATTCCCAGGCCTGTATTGTTAAAAAAGATTCTTTGCCTTTTGATAAACCCATATTTGGAGAACATATAACCAACGGACGCAGATAAGCATCTTTAAAATCATTGCGGAGTAAAACTTCGTAACTAAGTTTTACAAGTTGAGCAGTTGTATAATGAAAAGGCATTTTCATTACTGCTGCTGAATGCCTTAGCCTGTCGTAGTGAGCTTCTGCTTTAAAAATTTTTGTTTCGCCGTTAACAGGGTAGGAGCGTATGCCTTCGAACACAGCATAACCATAGTGCAATGACTGGCTGTACAGGTCTGTATTGGCTTTTGCGGCTTTTACAAACCTGCCGTTGAAATAAATGATCGTGTCTTCGTTATAATACATACGTTGTTTTTTTCTTGCTGATAATAAAAAACCCGCCTTTTTGGAGGCGGGTTGTATACTTAGTTTTTACTTTAAAGTCATGCACCACCTCCGTGAGAAGAAGATATAATAATCACTATCACAATAATTATTGCGAGGTTGGCAGCGATGGTATTATATGTTTTATTCTTCAACATGAAGGATGTATGTTTTTGTAAATATACACCCGCCGTTTCAAAAAAAGAACTCAGCAAGCAATTTTATTTTTGATGGCTTTGCCATCTATTGTAATTAAATGATCGTTGATTTACTAAACTCCATATTCGATTTCCTTAAAGAACCCGGAATATTTCCACTGATATATTCTGTTATTAATTCTCCCAATGTTGATGTGTTGTAAGCATTCATCGGGTCAATATCCTTGGTTACAAAACCATTGGATAATGTCCATTCAACAGCTTCTCTAACCATTGCCGCTTCGGCTTTCATGTTAAAATGATCCAGCATCATGGCGGCCGAAAGTATTGACCCTACCGGGTTTGCAATGTCTTTGCCTGCAGCCTGAGGATAAGAACCATGTATAGGTTCAAACAAAGCATTGCCTTTTCCGATAGAAGCAGATGGTAATAAACCCAATGAGCCACTAATTACACTGGCTTCATCACTGATAATATCGCCAAACATATTTTCGGTAAGCACTACATCAAATTGCTTTGGGTTTAGAATGATCTGCATGGCTGCATTATCAACAAACATATAATCAACAGCCACTTCAGCATATTGTGGAGACAATTCCTGTACAACTTTTCTCCAGAGCCTGGATGTTTCTAAAACATTGGCTTTATCAACCAGCGTCAATTTCTTTTTACGTGTTTGTGCCGATTGAAAAGCAAGATGTGCAATCCGTTCGATTTCTTCACGACTGTACACACAATCATCAGATGCCTGGTTTCCATCTTCGCTGATTTCTTTCTTGCCGAAATATATACCGCCGGTAAGTTCACGGAAGATGATAAAATCAACACCCTGTATATTCTTTGTTTTTAAAGGCGACAGGTGATGAAGGGCTGCGTAAGTATTTACCGGGCGGATGTTGGCATACAATTGCAAAGATTTTCGCAGTTTCAGCAAACCCTGTTCAGGCCTCACTTTGGCAGAGGGGTCATTGTCGTATTTTGGATGACCGATAGCACCAAATAAAATGGCATCGCTTTCCAGACAGGTTGCAATGGTTTCATCCGGTAATGGATTTCCTGTCTTGTCAATCGCATCAGCACCCATCAGGCAATAGGTATATTCAAACTCGTGGCCGAATGTTACGGCTACTGCATTTAATACATGCACCGATTGCCTGGTTACTTCCGGGCCAATGCCATCTCCTTCAATTACTGTTATTTTCTTTTTCATTTTTTCTTTTAATACGGATTATTAGTTTACTGATTTTTCAAATTCTTCTATTTCTGCTTTCATGTTTATTAAGAAATCAATATCATCATAGCCATTCAAGAGGCAAGTTTTTTTATAACTGTTGATTTCAAAAGACTCTTGTTCTCCGGTTGACACTATTGTAATCGTTTGCTTCTCCAGGTCGATGTTTAAAACGGATGAGTAATCCTGCTGAAATATTTTTTGCAGGAACTGATCACTTACTTGTACCGGCAATACGCCGTTGTTTAAAGCATTGTTCTTAAAAATATCGGCGTAGAAACTAGAAACTACCACACGGAAACCATAATCCAGTATCGACCAGGCTGCATGTTCACGGGAAGAACCACAACCAAAATTTTTTCCGGCAACCAGAATTTCTCCGCTGAATTGATTTTGATTCAAAGGGAAATCAGTTTTTGGTTTTGCTTCATCATCATTTTCATACCGCCAGTCACGGAACAGGTTTTTGCCAAAGCCATCTTTTGTTGTGCCTTTTAAAAAGCGTGCAGGGATAATCTGATCGGTATCAATATTTTCGATATTGATGGGAACGAACTGACTTTTTATGGTTGTTAATGCCTTCATTGTTGTTAATTAAAAAGTAAAAAATCAAAATTCAAAAATTGCCATTTTTTTACTTTTTACTTTTGATTTTTTAATTTAAAAGTTCTCTTACGTCTGTTACTACACCCGTTATAGCAGCCGCCGCAGCCGTCAACGGACTGGCCAGTAAAGTCCTTGCGCCAGCACCTTGCCTTCCTTCAAAATTTCTGTTGCTGGTGCTGATACAATATTTACCCGCAGGTATTTTGTCTTCATTCATACCCAAACATGCCGAACATCCTGGCTGTCGCAGATTAAATCCTGCAGCTTCAAAAATTTTATCGATGCCTTCTTCAATGGCCTGTGCTTCCACCTGTTTACTTCCGGGTACTATCCATACTTCTACATCTGTTGCTTTCTTTTTTCCTTTTACAAAATCAGCCACCAACCTTAAATCTTCAATTCTTGAATTGGTACAGCTTCCTATAAAAACATAATCAATTTTTTGTCCTTTGATGGCGTGACCCTGTTGCAGGCCCATATAAGCTAATGATTTTGATAAACCTGACCTGTCATTTTCATTTATCGTATCCGATGTTGGAATGTTATTCGTTACCGCAATGCCCATTCCGGGGTTAGTGCCGTAGGTGATCATTGGTTCAATATCAGCAGCATCAAAGTGAAATTCCTGGTTAAATGATGCATCTCTGTCTGAAAATAATTTTTGCCAATTAACTATTGCTTTCTCCCATGCATCAGTTTGCGGCGCAAATTTTCTTCCTTTTATATAATTGAAAGTTGTTTCGTCCGGTGCAATCAATCCGCAACGGGCACCCATTTCTATACTCATATTGCAAATGGTCATTCTCGCTTCCATGGATAAGGAACGTATGGCAGAACCTGCAAACTCAACAGCATAGCCGGTTGCACCGCTGGCAGTAATTTTAGAAAGTATGTAAAGAACAATATCTTTTGAAACAACTCCGTTCTTTAGCTCTCCATCAACATTAATACGCATCAACTTTGGTTTACTCTGCAATAAACATTGTGATGCAAAAACCATTTCTACTTCGCTGGTGCCAATGCCAAATGCAATGGAACCAAATGCACCATGTGTTGATGTGTGACTGTCGCCACAAACAATGGTCATTCCGGGTTGGGTAATACCTAACTCGGGGCCTATAACATGAACAATGCCCTGGTACTTATGTCCAAGGCCGTATAATTCGATGCCGTGTTCGGCACAATTTTTTATTAACGCCTCCACCTGTAGTCTTCCTAACTCTTCTTTAATAGGAAGATGTTGATCGATGGTTGGTACATTATGATCGGCTGTAGCCACAACTTGTTTAGGTCTTAAAACTTTTATTCCTCTTTTATTCAAACCTGTAAAAGCCTGCGGACTGGTCACTTCATGAATCAGATGCCTGTCGATATATAAAACAGATGGGCCGTAGTCAATGGTCTTGACAACATGCTTCTCCCAGATCTTTTCAAATAATGTCTTACCCATTTTATACAACTGCTGTTTTAGATTGATATTGTTTTGCCATAACAGAAAGATCATTATCCTCAACTTCTTTTTTGCTGTCGGCCACTTTTAAGAATTGGTCGTACAAAACGTCCACATCATTTCTGTAGAACTCAAAACCTAATTTTTGAAAACGAAATGCCAATGCACTGCGGCCACTTCTTGCCGTAAGTACAATTTTAGAACTGTCGGCACCAACCGATTCGGGATTGATGCTTTCATAATTTAATGCATCTTTTAAAAACCCATCCTGGTGAATACCGGATGAATGTGAGAATGCATTGCTGCCTACAATGGCTTTGTTAGGCTGCACAGGCATTCGCATGGTATCCGATACCAGCCTGCTTATCGGATTTAAACTTTCTGTTTTTATATCAGTAAATAAACCAAGTGATTTATGTTGTTTGATAATCATTACTACTTCCTCAAGTGAAGTGTTACCGGCTCTTTCACCCAAGCCATTAATAGTACATTCAATTTGGCGGGCACCTGCAATCACACCTGCTATAGCATTTGCAGTTGCAAGTCCTAAATCATTATGGCAATGACAGGATATGATTGCCTTATCAATATTGGATACATTGTTTTTCAGGTAAGCGATCTTTTCACCATACTGGTGTGGTAAGCAATAACCGGTTGTGTCAGGAATGTTTACTGTTGTAGCACCTGCTTTGATAACTGCTTCAATAACCTGTGCCAGGTAATCATTGTCAGTACGGCCGGCATCTTCTGCATAGAACTCTACATCATCGGTAAAGTTTCTTGCCCACTTTACACATTGTACAGCCCGTTCCAAAATTTCTGCTCTTGTAGAATTGAATTTTGATTTGATGTGGTAATCAGAAGTGCCGATTCCGGTATGGATCCTTGGTTTTACAGCATATTTTAATGCCTGCGCCGCAACTTCAATATCTTTTTGCACGGCACGGCTTAACGCACAAATGGTAGTATTCTTAAGCGCTTTGGCAATATTATTAACTGATTCAAAATCACCAGGAGATGAGATGGGAAAACCTGCTTCAATAATATCCACCCCCATGTCTTCAAGCTTTAGCGCAAGGCTCAGTTTTTCGTCGCAGTTCAGTTTACAACCTGGTACTTGCTCTCCGTCCCTTAAAGTGGTGTCAAAAATGTGAATTTTTCCTTCTGCCATAACTGTAGGTATAAAAAAATTAGTAAAGAATTAAGGCTGCTTATATTTGTATCAGCAGTCTAATTCGGACTGAATAACTGTTAAATGCTAAATTATCTTCATTGAGAGGGTTTTAAAAATCAAAATGAAGTGAAAATTACAGGGTTTAAAAACAACAATTTGCTACAAAATCCTTTGCAGTAAAGGCTTTTAAATTATTTGAATTACGATGCCCAACCGCTCAACTGATACCTTGTTTCAACTGGTAAAATCGCTGGAAAAGAGTGAGAAACGGAATTTTAAGTTATATGTAAAACGAAACAGTGATATAAAGGACTTAAAGGTCATCCAGCTTTTTGACGTATTGGATGCACTTGCAGAGTATGATGAGAAACTCATATTAAAAAGGGCCAAGACTATCAGGAAGCAGCAACTTTCAAACATTAAAGCGCATTTGTATAAAGAGATCCTCGACAGCTTAAGGCTGATCAAGGACGAGGAGAATATTGATATTTACCTCCATGAACAGATGGATCATGCCCGGATATTATACAATAAAGGTTTGTACATGCAAAGTCTTAAAGTGCTTGATAAACTGAAAGAATCTGCGAGGGCTTATCAGCAACTGACTTTTTTGCAACAAGCTTTGTTTTTTGAAAAGAAAATCGAGTCTCTCTTTATTACGAGGAGTATGCAGGACAGGGCTGACCAGCTTGCTTTGGAATCTGATGCGGTGAGTAATCAATTGGTTTTAGTAAACCAGCTTTCCAACCTATCCTTACAGCTTTACAGCTGGTATATACAGCATGGATTAGTGAGAAATGAAAAAGATAAAAAGAACCTTCGAGCTTTTCTGGAAAAGAACCTTCCAGCTAATGCCAGGGTTGCAACAGGATTTTACGAGCGGCTTTATTATTATCAATGTCAGTTCTGGTATGCATTCATTCAACAGGATTTCCTGCAGTATTATCGCTATTCATACAAGTGGGTGAATTTATTTGTGGAATTTCCTGATTTGTTGAAAGTAGAAACAGCCAGTTATATAAAAGGTATGCATAACCTGATGGGAGCGCATTTCAACCTGATGAACCATCAGAAACTTGCTGAAAGCATTAAACAGTTTGAGCATTTTACCAAACAGAAATACCTGCAGGAAAATGAGAATAACCGGATATTGGCTTTCCAGTATTTATATACAGCAAGAATTAATTTATATTTTTTACAAGGGAAGTTTAAAAAAGGTTTGCTGCTGGTGCCTTTTCTGGAAGCGATGCTGAAAGAATACCAGTTGTATTTAGATACACACCGGGTGCTTGTGTTCTATTATAAAATTGCCTGCCTGTATTTTGGCAGCGGTGATAATGAAAAAGCGATTGATTACCTGAATAAAATTATCAACCGGAAAATGTATTTAAGAACTGATTTGCAATGCTATGCCCGTTTATTAAATCTTATAGCTCACTATGAGCTTGGTAATTTTGAATTACTGGAATATTTGATAAAGTCAGTTTATCGCTTTATGGCCAAAATGGAAAACCTGAGTAAGATGGAAGAAGAGATATTTACATTTCTTCGCTGTTCGTTTAAAGTTGGTGCTCATGCATTAAAACCTGAGTTTGAAAAGCTGCTTACTAAACTTAAAAAGATTTCTAGCAATCCCAATGAGAGCCGGGCTCTAATGTATCTGGATGTTATTTCCTGGCTGGAGAGTAAAATTCACGGGCTGCAGGTCGAAGATGTTATCAGGAAAAAATATTTATCAGTAAGGGGAAGTTCAAAATAAGATTGACTTTAGGAATCTGGAAGTACAAATTTTTGTGTGAAGGGCAGCGATTTTATCACAAATAAAAAAGAGACTACTTTCTGTAATCTCTTTTTGTGACC
>Ga0138256_10005293_pt1 | contig 13673 bp, 20 predicted proteins | sample KNB2016incub_MG_FD_105486 | JGI IMG/M metagenome (GOLD analysis project Ga0138256, IMG submission 105486) | Active sludge microbial communities from wastewater in Klosterneuburg, Austria - KNB2014incub_MG | ecosystem: Engineered > WWTP > Activated sludge > Unclassified | place: Austria...
GTTAAGTAATAACGAGATTGAAATGGCTGTAAATAATTCTGAAGTATGGCCGGAAAATGATTTTACGTCTGTAATAAATATTGTAAATACTTATGCCACCAGATATAGTAATATAAGTAAAATATTTGATGTGGAGCCAGGCAGTCATGAGTTTTTTATTCTCGCCAGAAAAAATAAGGGTGACTTTACTAATCCAAATAATGCTTTTTATACAAATATGTCGGTGCATTTTTTTCCTGATGAGGACGATAACAACATTTTTGGAGTTGATCGTATGGATTCAGAGAAAATTAACTTTAATACTCCGTTATCCCTTTTGAGTAAAACGATTTTTGAAGCACCACATTCCGGTCAGGTCATTCTAAATGCTTCGGGCACACTTAATGTCGATAATGAAAAGACCGTACTGTTTAAAATAACCGATCAACCTGTCACTGAAATATCAGACCCAGACCTCAAAGTACAAAAATTACATACAGATCACGGTGATGAATATTTTTCTGCTACTAAAGTATTTCAAGTCGAAAAAGGTCTAAACGAGTTTTATTTTTACGGGGCGTATGATAACTCTCCTTCGACTTTGAACGAAGGAACTGTGTCAGGTAATTTTACATTTAAGTACATGTCTGATCCAAAAGTATCATCTGTAAATCAGGAAGAGTCAAACAAAACAGTTTACAGTTTTTTCCCTAATCCAACTTCTGATCATCTATACATCAATAATAATGGTAGCTCTTTAGATAAACCATTTGATATTTTCATATATGACTTGAATGGAAACATAGTGAAAAAGAATATAAACAGCTATATTGAATCCATTGAAATGTCTGATCTTCCTGATGGTGTTTATGTTTTAAAATTAGTAACAGACCAGCAATCTATATCTCAAAAAATAATAAAGAAAAATTAAAATAATATTAATAAAATCAAGACCCGATCTTAAATTTTTCAATATGCACAAAGTTGTTTTTTTACGTGTAATGACCTGTGTTTTTTTGTTGACTGCCTGCAAAGATAAGAAGGAAGAAATTTCAGCTTTCAATGGTAATAAGAGTCTTGAAAAACAAATCGCTAATACAACTTACGGTACCGATCCAGATGCAGTAAAATGGTATGAATACAACGATAATGGAGATTTGAATCGACAAGGAATGTCTGTGGATACGATTATATTTGACTATACCGAAAATAAAATAGTCAAACGACACCTTGATAAAAAACATAGCTGGCAGTCCCGGGTTGAATATACCACAGATCGAAACGGAAGAATAACAGAAAGTATTGGTTTTGATGAGAATGATAAAGAAATCAGCAGAAACGAGTTCTTTTATGATGAAGAAGGATATCTCATCAAAAACATTGAGTTGGTGCTGGCTTCGGGATCAAAATATTCCAACGTATACATGTATGAATCCGGCAATCTGAAGGAAGTAAAAGCTTTTGATATGTATGGAAAGCATAGTTCCAGTTATGCCTTTGAATACTATCCAGACAAAGCAAACAACCTTAATCTTTTTATGCAGCAAATATCTGATGATATATTTCCAAATGCAAGGTTGGGCAAAAAGAATAAAAACATGGTGAGTCAAATGTCCAATATTTCCAAAGAAGGCGATACCCTGTCTTTGTTAAAATACAGTTATTCTGAAGAAGATAATGATAAATTAATGAAGGAGTTTCAATCTGATGTACTTAATGAATTTGAAACGGAGCTGACATATCATTTTAAAAAGAATAAATAACATTTCGATAGTATGATGATGTATCAAAAAGTGTAGGAATTATTTTAGTAATAAGTTATATTTTCAAAACAACTGGCATGTCAAAAGTTGCTAATTTGGTTTTGGCCATTCCGTCAGGTATCGTGCTTGGAAATTTTATTTTGACAGTTGCCATTATGTTGTTTCTGGCAATAGTATTTATTTTATTTGGCAAAATGATAAATATATGACCCATATTTTGAATATCATAATAACCATCGGGCCGATCTTGTCACTGATAGGTACTTATTGCTTCATCCTTTCCTACTCGAAATTTAATGAAGTCGAACATACTATCAAAAAGGGTAAAGTGGCCGAAGGAACAGTCATAGAACTTAGGGATGACCCCGATTACATAAGATCTGATATGGCTTATCGCGGGAAAGCGCCCGTTGTTGAATTTAGGACACAAAACGGACTGTACCAACACTTCTCCACAACTTACAGAAAAAATAGCCCTTATGTAGTGGGTCAAAAGGTAAAAATCTACTATTATTTTTATAAATCAAGACATGAAATGGCGTTAGCTGATGATGAACCCGGGACGCTTCCAAAAACATTATTAAAATGGGGCATTGTGTTTTGTGGTATAGGATATCCAATACTATTGTCAAAATTGGGTGGACTATTTTGATATTTTAAACATCCATCATCATGCCAGTAATTATACTTACTGAACCTTTTATACGTCATTACGCCGGATCTGTCTTTTCGGTTAGTGATGCTATAGGAATATCGGGTTGGGATGAAGATGATCGCGTGCGGGACAGACAACCTTGTTATGACCAAAGAGTGTACAACCTGCCGGATAATGGTAAAGGCATACCTGTTGAACTGCCTGTACCTTACACACTGGATTGTCCTGAATATATATTTGAGCATATAGATATAAAAAGAGGACCTTGTCGTGTGACGTCCGTCAGTGAAGGTCTGGAGGATCATCAAAACGATCCTTTTTATGCATCACCATTGCCCAAAGGAAAAGGAAAAATATTGCTTCATGATAGCGCTCTTTTCACAAAAAATATGCTGAAAACAACAATTACCTCCGGACAACTACCAAATAAGATTGTTATCCACAACTTGGTAGAAAATAAAATTACAAATATAGTTTTAGATTTCAGCCCGGAAATTACATTTGATTTTTCAGACTTTGATCCGGGTTTCTACAAAGTTGAAATATTTAACTATACAACACTTTTACATTATTTTACAGTGATCAAATGTTTTCCATTGGTAATTTTCTATGACTATGCTACACGTAAATACAGAACTGAAAAGACCTTGTGGTAAGATGAATTTTTATTAAAAGTTCTACACATTTCATCACTTATTTACTACGCCTCAACTTGTAAAATTTTAAAAAAATACCTAATCACTTCATCTTTGTTTCATCAATTTTAATTTTTCTGTTTTATATCATTAACTCAATTTTTTAAAGTTATATGAACCCAAAAACCATAGATCAATCCTGCTTTAGTGAAGAAATAAACTGTACCGGTTGTGGCTACACCGATCATGGGTTATATTGCAGCAATTGTGGCGGGCATCTTAAAAAACAAAGAATTTCCATGGCCAATTTAGTAACCAGCATTGTGGATTTCTTTTCTAATTTTGAAGATAAATACATACATACTTTTACTTCCCTTTTTGTCCGGCCTATAGAATTTATAAATCACTACCTGAATGGAGTAAGAGACAAGTATTATATTCCTTTCAAATATTTTTTTCTGAACCTGAGCATCAATTTTTTTATTTACAGCTACTTTAATGTCTCGACCATCAATGAAAGTGCTTTAGAAAAAGAAGCAGAGCAATTATTGCAATTAAAAAGCGACTCGGTTTTTGATTCCATCATCAATAACTATGGTAGTTTTTTTTCACTGATGATCATTCCGCTTTTTGTTATTGCTACATTGGTTTTGTTTAGAAAAAACAGCCATAATACAGCCGAAAGAGCTGCGGCTATCACTTTTTTATTGGGTCAACTAATGATATTTCAAGCGTTCCTGAATTTGATTACGGTCGTTTTTCATTCTTTTTATGAGGTTCAAAAATTTCTCGTAATGGGTGCTGAAATTTATATCATCTTTTTGTTAAGTTTTAGATTTTTTAAAGCGTCTATAATTGAAGCCATTTGGAAATCAATTGTAATATCTGTTTTTGTGTTGTTGAGTATGCAGTATATTCTCGTTTTTACACAGGAAATTCTGCACCTTTACTATGGCGAATAAGTTTAAAATAATAAATAGAAATTAATGAGACTTTTAATTTACTTACTCATTTTGGCTGCAATTCCCTCTTGTGTTTCCTCAAAAAAATACAGAGTACTCGAGACTTCATTCGGTCAGCTACAAAATGAACTTCAAAATTCAAATAATCTGGTCGCTGAGTGCTCAAAAAACAATTTGATGCTGGAACAAAAATTACTTTCTGCTGATCATCAAAACCAAATGAAGGATCAGAAAATGGAATTTTTTAAAAAAGAAAACTTTTTTAAAGATGATAAAATCCGGGATATAGAAAACAACCTGACTTTTGTAAAAACATCCAATGATGAACTTACTAAAAGAATAGACGACCTTTCTACCACAAACAAATTAAATGTGGATATCATGAAAAAGCTGCTTGAAGATGCAGAAGTTCAGCACTTAAAAGTACTAAATCTTTCTCTGGCTTTACAAAAACAGGATTCACTAAACATACATCTGGTAAAACGGACAAAAAAGAATATTTCAGATCAGAAAATTAAGAAGTCTTTGGAGAAATTAGGCTTCGTATTTTATTGATATCATTGACAATGCCTGAAATCAATATGGAAGCGATTTACCTGGGAGTAGTAGAAATGAAAGGTATTGATAATATCAGACCCCCTGAGTATGCGCTTGATAAAAATAGTGCAGAGGATTTATTATTAACTGAAAATCATATTAAAATTGTCCACTATCCTGACTGTCAGCAGTTGATCATTTGGTTACCGGAATACCATGGATTATATGAAGATATTGCCATTAATGATGTACATTCAGGTCTCAATATTTACTCTCAAAAAATAAGTGATGTTGTCGGTGGAAGTATTCAGATCATTATCGATACACTTTTTATTTATCCCGGCGAATTTGTAATGACTATTTCTAAAATTGATGGTCTTCAGCACAATGTGACTTTTGTAAAATATCAGGAAGGTGTGATGCCTGAAGTTCCTGAAAACGCTCCTGATGAACCAATTGATTTTGACAAACCTCCCATCGAATACAGAGACGGATTCGGAAATGTATTACCAAATGAAGACCTGATGCTTCGGGAACAAATAATCAATAAAACAATTAATAAAATCACTCGTCGACTTGAGTATATCAGCCATGGCAGAGACGGTGAAGTTGTGTATACTGAGGGTGAAAAACACATTAAATTTCTGATGGAAATGGGTGCATACGATTGTGTTTTTTACATCAACATTCCTTCAGAAGCAGAATGGGAAACAACTTCAACTTTTCCACTTTCAGAAAGAGAAGATATCATCACATTTGTCGCCGAACAAACCCAACGAGATCAGGCATCTTCCTGTGATTTTACAATATCGGAAAAGGAGATTGCTTATTACAAAAAAAAGTAGAAATATTTTTGGATTGAGAAATATGCAAAATAAACATGCCCGGCATTCGGCTTGGTTATACTATCGATTCATTTGAATTTTACTACATCCTGATGAATCTAATTATTGTGAATGTCTGGAATTCTGTAATTTTGATTAATTATTCATTCTAAAAATATTATGATGGGTTCTTTCATTTTATTTGGCAAGTTAAACCTTCTTTGGTTTTGTCTTCTATTCTTTCTGGGTGGAACTCCCTATTGTGAAATTTGGGGTCAGCATAGTAAAGCTAAAATAATGGTGTTGGGATCATACCACATGGCAAATCCCGGTGCGGATGTATTCAATATGCATGCTGATGATATATTTACTACGCAACGGCAAAAAGAAATGGAAGATTTGGTGTCGGTACTTTTAAAATTTAAACCAACGAAAATAGTATTGGAAGTAAGCAGTAAAACAGATAGCTTATACAATGCCAGATACCAGTCATATGTAGAAGGTAATCACAAACTTATTGCAAATGAAGCGCAACAGTTAGGATTCAGACTCGCAAAATATTCAGGCCACAAAAAAGTATATTGTGTAGACGAAGCAGGCAAATTTGATTTCGATGCAGTTATGCAATTTGCCATGCAAAACGGTCAGGGACAGTCTATTCAGTCTATGATGGGGACTATTCAAAATCATATTGCTGAAGAAACTAAACTGCTGTTGGAAAGCACTTTAATTGAATATTTCAAACATATGAACAGACCCGAAAATCAGGAAATGGGATTGGATTGGTATATGAAATTATTAGAAATTGCAAACGGAAAATCATTTCCGGGACCTGAATTGGTATCAGATGTGTATGAAAGAAATCTGAAGATCATGTCTAATATTTTCAGACTATCAGACAGTAAGGATGACAGAATTCTGGTCATTTATGGTAATGGACACTCTGCCTTTTTTAAAAGCCTTCTTTTGGGTTCTGAAAAATTTGAATTGGTGGACGTGTTTGATTATTTAAAAACGAACTGAATACTTTGAAGAATTATATAAAATTTTTAATTGATGAAACATCTTTTTTGGATTCTTTGTGCTGCTGAAATATTCTTTTTATTTTGGATGCTTTGGGATGAGATGAAACTCAAACATCTGGCAATGCCTGCGTATATTCCTATGGGGTTCATCTGGCTTCTTCTTGCAATTATTGTAAAGTTGGTTGTCAAATCTGATAAAGTTGCTTTGTTGATGGTTGGAATTCCCGGGGTGCCACTAATGATCATGGCAATTTTTCTACTTATCGTTTATGTAATAAATCTTGTGTCCGGACCCATCCGGTGGAATTAAATTAAATACCACTCAAAATTCGTAATTCATTTTTCTTCATTTAAAAATCTCAATCATATATGTCAAGATTTATCTTCGGTCCCGAATTGTTGTGGCTGATTATTTATGTTTTAGCCCGGATGTTGTCTAAATTGAATAAAGCACCTGATCATGCTTTAGACAATTTTATTGAGCAATGCTGGTTTTGGGTACCGGTGATGGTATTTTTTACATTCGGCCTTTATTGGATGTCCGGGGTGGAAAAAAACTGGTTGATGCTTCGTATCTTGATTGTTGGAATCATCATGGGACATATGGTATTAGAAACCGTATTGAAAGCCTATAGTACTCAGGGTCCAGGAATTGGTATGGGCTATCTTGCCGGCATTTTATTAGTATTTATTGTATTGGTCATTGGGAGTGTTATTGTAAAAATAGTTCATTAGTTGGATATAATATTGCCTTTCTATATCCCCGGCATCTAAAGGGGTGTCATGGCCATTACGGGATCAGACTTCCAAATTTGTTTTTTAAAACCTAAATAAAAAATGAAATCATTAATCATCATTGGAATTGCATTCATTATTATATTTTTCATTTCTTCCTGCGAAACAGGTTATGCCAAAAAGGGCAAAACCTGGGTTTGGGTCACAAATGATGAAAATTTCGGGAGCAGAGATCATTGGATTGAAGGAATAGACAGCGAAAGCTTCAGAGTATTAAAGCAGAACAAATGTTTTGCAGTAGATAATCATTCAGCTTATTTTAATGGCAGAAAAATCAGTTACGCATCACCTGATGGGTTTATTCCTTTGACCGACAATGCGTACGGCTATGCTAAAGATAATTATCGTGTTTTTTTTGACAATGAAGTCATTCTCAGAGCAGATCCTGAAACATTTGAAGTGCTTGAATTTCCATATTCACGAGATAAAAATGATGTTTATAACGGAACATTGCCCATGAATCTAGACAAAAATGATATCGCAGAATTTAAAGTAATTAATGATGATAAATGGATGAAAGGCACAAAATCAACAATGTTGCTGAGTGAATTTCTAAAGTTTAATCCGGAGTACCAATGGATTGAAAGTCTGGATATTGAAGTTAAAAGGGTGATAACAGGTCCTTATGGTACAGGAGAAAGCAAAACAAAGAAATTTAAAGGACTAAAGGAAATCAAATAAATGTACATAACATCGGAGTAGTATGAAACATAATTATTTTTTGGAGTCCATTTTAAAATATCTCTTTGGGAATAAAAAAGATAGCCAATCAGAAAATGGAAGAAGTTTGGTTTTCGAAAACAATGGTCGTTCCGGCTATGCAATCTATCGGGATGGTAATAAAACCACAAAATTTTATACGGAAGTTGGGGGCGGTGATTGCATATTTTATATGGTTATTCCTTCAGCAGAAGAATGGGAATCGCAAACAAATTATAGTTCCGGAGAAAGAGATGAGATTGTTAAATATATTACTGAAGAATCTCTACGAAAACAAGCCAATCTTCCAGGATCCTATTACAATATAGAAGAAAATCACATCGTTTTTTATCAAAAGTAATTTTAGTTATCATATGAAAATCATGAAATATTTTTTTTACTTTATAGGTGTAGTCACTCTTTGGTTTTTAACTTCCTGCAAAAGTAATAAGGATACAGGAGGTGTTGATTCTGCTAATTCTGACAAACCGGAAAATGGTTTTGTCAGGAAGTTGGATACTATCTGGTTTCATGATATAGTGCTGGAAAATGTGGATCCGAAAACTTTTGAAATAGTAGATGACTATTTTTTTAAAGACAAAGACCGTGTATATTTTTATGAAACATATAGGGTAAGCCAGGATTATTTTACCAGTAAAAGAAAAAGATTTCTTCTTTTGGAAAATGCGGATCCTCCTAGTTTTGTAAGTCTGGGAGATGGTTATGCAAAAGACAAATCCACAGCATGGTATCTCGACAAAGCATTTAAGGTAGATGATTTGGAAAGTCTGACGGTATTAAATCATCATTTTGTAAAAGACAACAAAACTGCCTATTTGGAGAGGAGACCAATTGCTGGAAGTGATGGTAAAACCTTTGAACTGATTTCTGACCACTATGCAAAAGATTCAAAAAAATATTATTATTGTACCCCCGTTGACGGACAGTATGAAATCAAAACGATCACATGCCATTATGAGTCTTTTGTGGTGATAGATTACCAATATGCCAAAGACAATAACAGCGTATTTTATGATGGTATTAAATTATCTGATGCCGAGAGCAGTACTTTTGAATTGATTTCTTTTGGATATGCTAAGGATAATCAACATGTTTATTTTCGGAACGTAAAAGTTTTGAATGCAGACCCCACTTCATTTAACACATTTACCGAAAATGAATATTCCATGGGAGAGACGGTTTATGCAAAGGATAAAAAAGGCATTTATATCAATGACAAACATTTTGCTGCTGCCGATGTATCCACTTTCAAAATAATGAATGGAAAATATACGATGGATAAAAATGGTGTGTATTATCAAATGAAAAAAGTCAAAAATGCAGATCCTTTATCGTTCAAAGTATTTCCACATTTCATGGGCGATGCAGATGCCGAAGATAAAAATCACAAGTATGGGGAAGGGAAAGTGGTGGAATAATTTTTATACATAATAAATGATCAAAATGAAAATTAAAACAACCTTTATTTTGCTCTTAGCAGCCTATTTAATTCAAGTGGTCTCCAATTCGCTAAAAAGCAATGGAACATTAGGACATTCAGTGGTAACTTTTATAATAATGGGTACATTATTTCTAAGTTATTCAGCATTAAGTATCATGCTGACTATAAACCTGAATAAAATGGGCTATTTTAATTGGATTACGGCCACAACGCAAATCAAAAACATAGCTCTGATTGTCGGACTTCTTTCAGTCTTGTATTCGGTTTTTACATCACTAATAATTAAGGCAGATTGGGCAACTTATCAGAATCAATCCATTTCAAATCCGGTTGATTTTATTGCTTACACGAGTTATATTTGGGCTCCTTTATTGATGATTATTCCCTTTGGAATGTTCATATTCTCAGGTGAATTAGTAGAGTCGGCAAGCAATGTTTATAAAGTGCCGCTTATCTTAAATGTATTATTAGGAATGGGCATTTTTATGTATTTTAATTTTGGTTTTGTAAAAGTTATATTTACTAAAAGGGAAAGTGAGCAAGACTATGCTATCCAACAATATATAGAAAGAATCCAAAACGAAAGAAAAGTAATGGATGTCCTGTATTTCACTCGCCCTGGTAATGATCGAAAAGTGATGGATGCTGCCATGACCAAAATAAAAACTGATCCTTCGTGGGAGTCTCAGCTGATCGAAGCATTGGAAAACTGCAAAAAGGATGATTCGTTTCTTGAAATTTATCATTTCCTGAGTGTTTACAAAGTCGATGACCCAGACAAATTTTTACACCCCTTTGCCAACAGCATAGAATGTGTTGCATCATTAAGTAATAAAATTGCCAACAATCAATATGCTTCTCCCCAAGATTTGGATGTTTTATTTATTGATAAAATATTAGTTGCTATTGAATATCAATTTAATGGATCATCAAAAGTACTTTTTGACAAATTATCCATATTGGAAAGTACATTAAAAACTATAAATAGGGAAGATTTTACAGTTAAGACACAGGAATTGACAAGGGCTATTGAAATTATTAAGAAGAGGGTTGAGTAGTTTTTATGAAACTTTGATTCTTCTTTTCTCTTTTTCCATTTCTTTAGTGTTTTCAGATCTTCTTTAGGAGAATTAGCGGTATAAACCTCATCGGTTTCCAAAACCTATTTGGTCTTAAGCATGCTATCAATTGCCTTCAGCACATCTTTCCTGTTTTTAGCCAGTTTGATGAAATCAGGAAGTTTCTCCACCATCGTCATTTTAAATTTGTCGGTACTGCGCTCTCTCAGCGTAGCCTGAACATAGTTTTTTATTTCAGTGAGATGCCTGAGATTGTATGCCCAAATGATGTTTCCTTTGACAGATTCCTGATACCAAAGTGGCAATCCGAAAGCAGGGTCAATAATTCCTGACTCATTATATTTAAATATGTAGGATTCCCAATTTTCTTTAACTTTATTGATGGTTTGGCACGAGCTGCATGTCACATTTACATAAGTTGGAATACGTTTATATCCTTCTATACCTGATAGATCCAAAAATTCCAAGCATTGTTGGCATTTTGCTTTGCCGTAGGGTTTGAATCGTGTTAGATCAGTGACTTTTTCGGAAAAATGACAAGCTGAACATTTTAATGCTCCGTTTTTGTAGTCAAAATATTGGGGTATCTTTATCTCAGCTTTGCCATCACATTTAGGGCAATGCACTGAAAACATATCCATTAGATCATACAGTCTCAAAGGTTCAGCCCTATATCTTTCCATATGTTTGCTCAATTAGGCTTAGGGACATATCCCAATATTTCTATAGCATCAATTTTCCATTTTCCACCGGATTTCGACAGGGTAAACTCATGTTCCCATATATCACTGGATTTGATAAAAATTTTAGATTTTTCCACTTTTAAAATGATAAATTTTAAATTTTCCGAGGAATTATAGAATAAATCCGGCTCCTGCGTTCCTGATACCAGGTCATAATCAAACCCTTCCGGTGGTCCTTCATTTTGAGGATTATCTTTGAAGTTTTTCTCCTTTTCTGAAAAATATTTTTTCCATTTGGTGACATAGGCATCGGATATATAGCCGCTGGATTTCAGATGTTTAAGATATTTTTCACAGAGTTTTTGATCTACAAAATAATGACCACTTTTGTCTGAACCTACCAACCTGAATCCACTTGATTTTTTATAATTTACTTTATACCATTTCAGAAATCCTTTGATACTTTTTACCACATTTGTGGAATCTTTGCTTTCAATAATGTGGTATGGCTTTTCTGTCATGGATAAACAAGGGATAATGTTTGAAAATGACATAAATACAATGAGAAGAAGAACAGGAATGGAGTATTTCATTTTGTTTTTGATTAATTTGTTTGATTCATTTAGATGACCCATTAAAAAACACCAGTCCAATTGTTAAAAATATGGCAGCTACCAGCCAAGATCCGAGCAGTTGAAATATTCCATTTGAAATGTGGTCTGACTTATATCCGTATTTTACTGAAAAAAATATTCCGAATATGATAATTATCCCACTTAAAAACAATATTACTGCTTCAGCGTTTTTCTTAAATGGGTGTAACCAATGATCCAATGAAAGTCCCATAAATGACAGAAAGAGCAAAACGCTCAGGATAAAAGTAGTATAATAACCGATTTTAATTAACATCTGCATACTTTAAGGATAATCTGATGGGACATGGTGGTTTTCATTTTTTATTGTTTCCCGAAATATATATTTGATCAGATCCTGCCGTGTATTTTAGCTAATATTATATATCCCGCGGTTACCACAAAATAGGGTATCCAGGACAACATTACCCATTTTATACCCGCCGAGTATGCTGAATTTAATTCACCGACCTGATATGATTTGTACAGCATGGCAAAAACCAAAAAGGAAGCAACACCCAAAACTTGTTTCATGAAATACGGATTACTACCGGATGATTTAAAAACAGCCGTATAGATGTAATGTAAAGCCAGATATCCTGTACCAGCCAGCAGACAATAAAATACCATTTGTTGCAAAAACTTCATTTTACTGCCAATGTATAGGTCCGTTGAAGAAAAACAATCCGATAATTATCCAAATAAAAGCAACCGCCAAAGCTGAAACTAGAATGATTACTCCTTTTAAAAAATCTGCCGCAGAATAACCATATTGATAAGCCAAAAATAATCCTATTGCTATGATAACTCCACCACTCAATAAAATGAGAGCTTCAGATAATTTTTTATATGGATCAAGAAGCAGATTAAAAAAACTGAAAATGCTGAAAAGTACAAGCAAACTATTGACACCAAAAAGTATAAAAAATGCTGCTTTGGATAAAATTGCCATAAAAATGAATTTTATTTATCTATTTATTTAATTCCATTTTCCTCCTGAGCCAATTAATACTATGGCAAACCACAATACAAAAAGGCCTCCGATGATGAAAGGAAAATAGGTCACCCACGTTCCGATTTTGTAGGTTGTGGGATTTTTCATCAGCTTCCACCCGGCAAATGCAAAAGCACCTAATATGAGACCAAATGCCAGATTTCTACCCGGTACCAGAAAAGATTCATAGTGTCCCATGGACTTGTTTGCAACATACACAAAGATGCCCATTGCTGCCATGTATAAAAAATACAAAGCGGACAACCCATAAATCCACACCAAAACCTGACTAAACCATTTCATAAGTTATATTTTAAAATTTACTAAATTACAGATATATCATTCTCTCATTCAATCATTGATTCAACCGATCACCCGATCACCACATGTTTTTAGTCATTATTTTCAGTATCAATATATTCAATCATCCATTTACCATTTTCTTTGCCCATCCAAAATCCTACCCAAATGGCCCTGCAACCTGAAGAATTGTATTGGTTCCATCATATTCAGATGAAAAATAGCCTATAGAGTTTAGTGCTTCCAAATATTTATTACAAGCCTTCATATCTTGTTATTTTTAATTTAAAATGAATTAAAATCTTTCCTGGGACTTAGCCGAGATTACATATCCTAACACTACAATTCCCCATACTAGCCACGGTGATAAGATAATCCAAATGCCGTTCATAAGTTTTCCTTGGATCTCCCCGACTTGGTATACCCTGTACATAATCATCAGAACGAAGATAGAGGACAATCCAAAAAAATCTTTACCATAGTATGGATTTTCTGATACCCTACGTTTAAATATAGCCGTATAAATATAAGTTATACTCAGCACTCCGGTGCCAAACAGAGCGCAGTAATATAATAGCTGTTTGAGAAAACCCATGTTACTGCCATTTTACTGGTCCACTAATAAAAGAAAAGCAAATTATTATTATGA
>Ga0138256_10005294_pt1 | contig 13672 bp, 11 predicted proteins | sample KNB2016incub_MG_FD_105486 | JGI IMG/M metagenome (GOLD analysis project Ga0138256, IMG submission 105486) | Active sludge microbial communities from wastewater in Klosterneuburg, Austria - KNB2014incub_MG | ecosystem: Engineered > WWTP > Activated sludge > Unclassified | place: Austria...
CACCGCGCAGAGCGCTACGGTAGTTATCCCCCTCATACGTGTGTTCCGTTCAGTTCCTTGCCTGGGCGGAGCCAAGTCTTCCCTCTTGCTCCAGCGAACCCGGCGCCAATATAGCAAAGATCCGAGCCCACAAAATTTCAGCAAGCGCCCGTAGGGCTTGACCGTTGCGGCCGCCCGATATCAGGCCAGCTTCTGGAAGGTGCGCCACCAGCGGTCGGGCACCTCCTCACGACAGGCCAGCTGGTAGTCGGCATAGGAGCATGGGACCAAGTGGTGCCGCTCGAACCGGGCCTCTTGTTCGGCCCTGTAGGGCACATCCATCCACCAGCGATCGCTCACGGAACTCTTGTAGAAGACCAGTTCCTGTTCATTGCCCCGGATAGGAATGCGGAACCGTGTGAACCGCTTGCGGTCAAGCCATGGCAGGTCGTTCGTGCGGCTGCGCAGGCCGTCCAAAAAACACCACATGAGCTGCGCCGCCAGTTGGGCCGTTACCTGGTCCTGGTCCCGATCAGGGTCGAGCTCATAGATACCGAGGGACGTGATCTTCTCACTTACCCCGGCATACCGGAGCAATTGGCAGATCTCTTCCGCATGAAATCCATTGGGGCCCGGGTTGGTGGTACCCGGCGCGTCACTACGCCTCACGGCGTTCAAGTCCACGCTCAACGTGTCGCCATTACGCAGCACGGGTTCCGCATCTGCCATGGAACTGCGCAGCTCACCCAACCGGTGAGCGTCGAAGAAGAGCTTGTCCATGAGTTCGACCCCCGGCTGGTCCACGAGGTAGGTCTGGTAGCCCAGATTGCTATAGTTGAAGAGGAAGTTGGGCTGGCGCAGAACGATATGGCTTAGGTAGCTGGACTCCGCCAACCCTTGCCCGGGTTCGCCCAGGTCGAACCGCGGGTCGATACACACGAGGTTGGCCGTGCGTTCCAGCCGCTCATAGGCCAGGTATTGGGTGTAGGTATGGCCCTGTCCGCCGCCCAGAATGATGGGTACGATATTCCGACGGATCAGTTCCGCCAACGTTTCGGCCAAAGCGTGCTGCGTGTCCTGCAAGGTGGCGCCAGGGTGCAGATCGCCCAGATCGACCAAATGCACGTGTCCGTTCGGCCGATACAACTTGTAGAACTGCTCGCGGATGGCATCCGCAGCATGAACGCAACTTCGCGGGCGGGCATGTCCAGGGTCATCCAACACACCCAGAAGCGCTACTTGCGCTCCCTCAAGATCGGGGAAGCCCTGGGGTGTATGGAACCGCGTGCCATCGCCCAGACTATGCGCCAGCCATTCCGGGAGGTCCTTCCCGAAGCGCGCGCTCGGCTGGAAGTAAATGCTGAAGTCCATGGTGCGTCTCGGGAACAGGCCTGCTGGAAGAACATCCCGGCGACCGCAGCGAAGGTGACGTTCTCCAAGGCCTGGGCGCTACGTGCGACGATCAGACCTTCCACACATCATTGTTGGCAAGGCTATTCCCTGCTCACGCCTTCTTCTTGCGGAAACCACCTTTCCGGCCAGCCGCCTTCTTCTTGGCAGGCGCGGCGGCGACCAATGCCACACACTCCTCCAGCGAGATCTCTTCGGGGGTCTTCCCCTTGGGCAGATTGGCGTTCTTCTTCCCGTCGGTGATGTAGGGACCATAACGCCCATCCAGGATCTCGATATCGCTTCCCTCGAACTTCTTGAGGATCTTGGCCTTCGCACCGGCGACCTTGTCTTTCACCAATTCGATACCGCGCTCCAAGGTGAGCGAGGCGGGGTCCTCCCCTTTGGGAATGTTGGCATAGGTCTTCCCGTGTTTCACGTAGGGTCCGAAGCGGCCACGCCCGACCACGAGCGTTTCTCCGTCGTACTCACCGAGATCGCGTGTCGCGCTCGCTAGCTTCTTCAGGTCGACCAGTTCAATGGCACGCGTCAGGTCGATCGCGAGCGGGTCATCCTCCGGGGTCAGGCTCGCATAGGTGGTTCCAAGTCGCACATAGGGACCAAAGCGGCCGATGCCGACGCTCACCACTTCGCCATCGCGTTCGCCTAATGTGCGCGGCAGTTTGAATAGGTCCATGGCATCCTCGAAGGAGATGCTGGCGATGCTCTGGTCCTTGCGAAGGCTGGCGAATTTGGGCTTCTCCTCGTTCTCCACCTCACCTATCTGGATCATGGGGCCGAAGCGACCTATCCGTGCATACACCTTGCGGCCCGAGGTGGGGTCGACCCCCAATTCGCGCGATCCGGTGGCCCGCTCCGCGGTCTCCTTCACGGTACCGATCGTAGCGTGGAACGGCGTGTAGAACTCCTTCAACATATCGCGCCAGTTCATGGTACCCTCCGCGATCTGGTCGAACTCCCCCTCCACGTAGGCGGTGAAGTTCAGGTCCACGATGGTGGGGAAATGCTCCACGAGAAAGTCGTTCACCACCATTCCGATATCCGTGGGGAAGAGCTTTTGCTTCTCCGCGCCAACGTTCTCCATGGCGGTGTTCTCGCTGATGGCATCGTTCGCCAAGGTGATCAAGCGGTAGGGCCGCTGCGTGCCATCGCGGTTCTCCTTCACCACGTAGCCGCGCTTCTGTACGGTGCTGATCGTAGGTGCGTAGGTGCTCGGACGACCGATGCCGAGTTCTTCCAATTTCTTCACCAAACTGGCCTCGGTATATCGCGGTGCGGGCCGATCATAGCGTTGCGTGGCGGTCATTTCCTGCAACTGGAGCGCTTCGCCCTGCTTCATATCCGGGAGCAAACCCTCCTGCTCGTCCCCATCCTCCTCATCGCGGCCTTCCATGTAGACCTTCAGGAAGCCATCGAAGAGGATCACCTCGCCTTGGGCGGTAAGGGACTCGTCCGAATGGCCGCTGATCGCTATGTCCACCACGGTCTTCTCCAGTTCCGCATCCGCCATCTGGCTGGCCAGCGTGCGTTTGCTGATCAGGTCGTACAAGCGCTCGGCGTCCCTGTCCGCACCCGCGGAACGGACCATGAAGTCCGTGGGACGGATGGCCTCGTGCGCCTCTTGTGCCCCTTTGCTTTTGCTGGCGTAGCGGCGGGCCTTGCAGTACCGCGCACCATATTGTTCTGTCACGGCGGATTCAGCTGCGGCTATGGCCTGTTCGCTCAGGTTCACCGAATCGGTACGCATGTAGGTGATGTGCCCTTGCTCGTAGAGCCCTTGGGCGATGCGCATGGTGCGGTCCACACCGTAGCCCAGCTTGCGGCTGGCCTCCTGTTGCAAGGTGGAGGTTGTGAACGGGGCTGCTGGCGTTCGCTTCCCCGGCTTCTTCTCCACGGCGTTCACCGTGAAGCTGGAACCCACGCACCCTTGCAAGAAAGCCAGGGCCTCCGCCTCAGTGGCGAAGCGCTTGGGAAGTTCGGCCTTCACCATAGCCTTGGTGCCAGTGATCAATTGCGCGGTGATGCGGAAAGCGCTCTTCTCGGCGAACCCCAGGATCTCGCGTTCGCGTTCGACGATCAACCGCACGGCGACGCTTTGCACACGCCCAGCGCTCAGGCTGGGTTTCACTTTGCGCCATAGGATGGGGCTCAATTCGTAGCCCACCAAGCGGTCCAGCACGCGACGGGCCTGTTGGGCGTCGACAAGATGGATGTCGATCTCGCGCGGGTTCTCAATGGCCTTGAGCACGGCCGTCTTGGTGATCTCGTTGAAAGTGATCCGCTTCACTTTGTCGTCGGGCAGCTTCAGCGCTTCTTTTAGGTGCCAACTGATGGCCTCTCCTTCGCGGTCTTCGTCCGTTGCGAGCCAGACCATCGCCGCCTTGTCCGCCTCCTTCTTCAAAGCGCTCAGGCGATCCTTTTTGTCGTCCGGGATGATGTAGGTGGGTTCGAAGCCGTTCTCCACATCCACGCTCAGATCGCGTTCCGGCAGATCGCGCACATGGCCATAGCTGCTCAGCACGGTATAACCCTCCCCGAGGTACTTCTCGATGGTCTTCGCCTTCGCCGGGCTCTCCACGATCACCAGATCACCACTTCCAGCGGACTTCTTCTTGGCCATGAGGGACGGTTTTCAGGGCGGCAAAGAAAGGCGCGACCACGATGTATCCGGCATGGGCCACCCTAGCGTACCTCTACTTCCCCGTAGGGGAAGGATTTTTTCAACCGAAAGGGTCGGGCCTTAGCTTCATCGGATCATCGCCCCGAGATACCTTGCGAAGATCATGGTTTCCGCTCGTACGCGATCGTTCTGGAGGTGTGTTGTGGTATGCTTCGCATTTGCCGCCGGTCATCTGTTTTCTTGCACCGGCGAGCACACGGCCACCGTACCCGATCGGACCGGAACGGATCAACATCTTCTTGAGCACCTGCGGCAGGTGCTCTATTACGACATGGATAGCGTGGTACGGCACTGCCATAGACACCTGCGATCCATGCGTGCGCAGAAAGATCCCGGGCTCGCGCTCAGCGCATACCGTTTACTTGGAGAGGCGTACATCACCCATGAGGATACGGCATTGCTGCGTCTGGCTGAAGAGGCGAGCCAAGAACCGCCCCCCTTCGCCGATGTGCTCGCACCTTGGGCGAAGTTATGGGAAGCGGAGGCGCAACTGATCCGGTATGACCTCCTTGGCGCCGAACGATCCAGCCTCGAGGCGGAATCACTCGCCATTGAGCGCAACGACCTCGAAGCCACCGCCGCTACCAGGATCTTTCGGGTGAAGGTCGCGGCCCGTCAGCGCCGGTCTGGCCTGGCGGACACCCTAGTGGAAGAGGCTCTTGACGATGTCAACAAGCCCAAAGGCGACGGAACGACCGGATGGTTGCGCGTTCACCAAGGTTCTGCGCATTTGGAGAACGGAATGCCGGAGAGCGCCCGTGATCTGTTCCGGAACGCACGGGAACATGCCAGTGGCGATCCCTACCTCATCGGTAAGGTCGAAATGGGCATAGCCTACGCTTGCTCGGACCTGGGCGATCACGCAACGGCGGGCGAACATTTCCAACGCGCTTTGACCGCCTTCCGCGAAATAGGCTCCGCGCGGGACGAGAGCATCGCATTGAAAGGCCTTGGGTATACCTACTGGGGCGTACTCGATGTTAAGACCGTACGCGACTACTTCGACCGCGCACTCACGATCGCGGACAGCATCGGGTTCCGTAGGCAATCCGGTCGGGTCTATCTCGACCTGGCGCGCTTCATCGCGGATCAAGACAGCTCCTCGCTCGCAACCATCGGAATTCCCCGAGCGGATCAATTCGATAGCGCAATGATCTTGCTCCGCCGCGCCCAGGCCCTTGCTCGATCGATCGGGGATGTGCTGATGCTCGGACAGTCGATCAAGACGGAATCGGGAATTCTCAATCGCACGGGGCGTAACGAGGAGGCACTTGCCATTTCCCGCCAAGGTTATCGGCTCTTCGTGGAAGTGGGAGACCGTGCTTGGATGGCTTCCTCCTTGGTCGATATATCAGCGATGCAGATCGCGTTGGGAAGGTGGAAGGAGGCTATCGCAACCTTGGATTCCGCGATGATCATCGCGGATCAAGGCGGATTCGACCGCACACGGATGCTGATATTGAACCGAACATCTTACGCCTACGAGAAGCTAGGGGACATGAAGAACGCGCTTCTGCAAAAGGAACGTTACATCCAGGTGAAGGATTCCGTGGAGGGCACCGCCGTTGTCGAAAAACTGGCCAAACAGGAACAACGGTTCCTTTTCGCTCGCAGGCTCTTCGCCGACAGCGTTGCCCACGCCCAGCAGCTCGCCTTGGAGAAGGAAACCTCGCGGCAACAAGTGCACCGCCAACGCACCCGCACCCAGGCCATCGCCGGTGGCGGAGCGTTGCTGCTGCTGGGGGGCGGTGTCGCATTCGCGCTGGACCGCAAGCGGCGCAAAGAACGTTTCGAGAAGGACGCGGCACGCTTGGAGACGCAGGCGTTGCGGAGCCAGATGAACCCGCACTTCATCTTCAACGCGCTCAATAGCATCAGCGCCTTCATCCGGCAGCAGGAACCGCATCGCGCGCAGGAGTTCATCGCACGGTTCGGCCGGCTTATGCGCTTGGTGTTGGAGAACAGCCGCATGGCCGAAGTGCCACTGAAGAGCGACCTGGAAGCGCTAGGCCTATACCTCGAGCTGGAACAAGCCCGTACGGAGAACAAGTTCGATTTCCATATCCATTTGGAGGATGGCCTGGACCCCGAGGAGGTGAACGTACCTCCGCTGGTGATGCAGCCTTTTGTGGAGAACAGTATCTGGCACGGGGTATCCGGCATGGTAGGCCGCGGATCCATCACCATCCACATCCGCCGACAGGGTGATCAATTGGTGATGGACATCAGTGATGACGGTGTGGGTCGCGGAGAGCCATCCACCAGCAATGTGCCGGAGAAGAAGGGCTCGCTCGGCACGTTGATCACCAAGGCGCGGCTCGACCTGGTGCAGCGGCAAAAGGGGCGCCCGGCCTTCTTCCGATACATCGATCAAGCCATCGGTACACGTGTGGAACTGGTGCTGCCTATCTGATCGCGCACGGCTACCTTACGGGTCCGAAAATGCGAAGTGAATGACGATCACCGCCGCCATTGTGGACGATGAGGCCCAAAGCCGCGAGAACCTGCACGACCTGTTGCAGCGCCGCCATCCGGGCATCCAAGTGTTGGGCATGGGGCATGACGTTCCCTCAGGCATAGCATTGGTGCGCGAACTGAGACCAGCGTTGTTGTTCCTGGATATTGAAATGGGGGAGATGACCGGGTTCGACCTTCTGAAGGCCCTGACAGCTCCACGTCCCCATGTGATCTTCACCACCGCGCACGAAGGCTACGCCGTGAAAGCCATCCGCTTCAACGCGCTGGATTACCTGCTGAAACCCATCGTCCCCACCGAACTGGACGATGCGGTGAACAAAGCCATGACCGGATCGGGTAGAACGGCCGCACCGGACAACATACCCGCACTACTCGGCTCCGTGGTCAGCGAGCGCCAGATGGCTCTGCCAGTAACCGACGGATTGGTGGTGGTCCAAATGGACGAAATGCTCTACTGCAAGAGCGACGACAACTACACCGAGGTATACATGCGGACGGAGAAGAAGCCGTACGTGATCAGCCGATCGCTCAGCGAGTTCGATGCTTTTCTACAGCACCAGGGCTTCGTGCGCATCCACCAGAGCTACCTCATCAACCGCAAACACATCAAGCGGTACATCAAAGGCGAGGGCGGCGAGGTGATCATGGCGAACGATGCCCACTTGCCGGTGAGCCGCCGGCAAAAGGCGGCATTGATGGAGGCCCTGGAACGCATCTAAGAGCCTATTGGGGATCTCTTCAAACTCGTCCTTCGGTCTCTTTTCCGCCCATGCATCGCCGCAAAATGATCCCGTAGGCACCCCCGGTTCGGAGACCGGGGCAGGCCCAGCGCGATGATCTTCCGGATTCGCCTGATCGAAAAATAGCCTGGGAGTCCTTCGTTCAAGAGATCCCGAACAGGCTCCAAGCCGCCGCATTCTCGATCCGCGCCGCCGGATCCTCTTGGGGGATAGGTGCGAACCGGCGGTGAGGGGATTTTTGGTCCGTCCCTATCGGTCAACCAAAAACAATCCCGGCCATGAGCACCTTCCCTTCATCCAGCGATCGTAGCACTGCCCTTGCAGCGCGGTTCCTCGGCGTCATCCTCTCGCTGAGTTTGTCCGCGGCTAAAGCCAACGCCCAGCCCAGCGGCATCGACGACCACATTCATCAGTTGGACGCGCAGATCGCACAAGCCGCAGCCGCCCAGCACTTCGAAGCCGCCGCTGGACTACAGCGCGACCGCACGAATTGGCTCGATCTGAAACACGCGATCGAAGCGCAGGACGCCGGAAGGATCCTCGCACTGCAAGCGGCACTGCAGCAGCCGTACATCTACCAAGCCATGGCCCCGCGCGCCACCACGGCGGGACCCGCGCTTACCACCAGCGGACCTGAGTTCATGCACCAGGTTTACACTTTGGAAGCTGATGGCAGCTACCAGCCCCTGGAGAAACAAGAGGCGAGCAACACCTCTTCCGGCGGCGGCTATGGGGGCTTCGGCGGAAAGGTCTCCTCACTGAAGGTCGCAGGGGATCGTTCCAACGTGCGCTTCGAGGTCGCGGCACCCCGGTTCGTGGTGAAGACCTATCCCGGTCAAGACCCATCGGATATTCTGGAACTGGTGAAATTCGATGTACGCGGTGCGCGGAAGGACCGCTATGTGGACATGTCCAAGAGCAGCCACGCCTTCTACCACCACAGCAGCAGCCAAGTCACGGACAACCGGGTGCGCCTCGCCTTCAAGAACCTCGGGGACCAGGTATACGAGGTCGTGATCGACGGCACGCTGGAGGCCGGTGAATATGCCTTTATGCAAGGGCGGAAAGTGTTCGCCTTCGGCATGGGGAAGTGAGATGTTCGCTGTACCCGAGGAAGGGAAGCGCGAGGGTGGAAAACGATACTTGTTCCACCCTCACATTCTCCCTCCACGGCGGTTTGCCGCCATCAGGAAACGATCGATGAACCACCCGCCGGATACTCGAGCGTACTGCGGGATCCTTCCGCCAGGCACGAGCTCTACCCACCAGAACAAGCATAGGAACAAGACCGACCAACAACCACAACGAAATCTTCCGACACCGCTACCAGTGAATATTCGCAGTATCGAAACGTGGGAAAGATCCCCGGTAGCACTTGCCTTTGAGTTTGACAGCATCGACCGCTCTGAAACCCAACCCCAATAACATGAAGGATCACAACACACTGCGCACGTTCGCCGTGGCAACCTTGCTGCTCGCAGGAACACTGCACGCACAACACACCCGCACCGGCAAAGGCGAGAGCTACTGGAACAACACCTGGGAGTGGCACCATCAGCTCGAACATCAGTTCGACGCCCAGGGGCAAGAAGTCCTATACACCCATTACAGTGTGAGCGTGCTGGATTCCTCCATGACCATGGAGTCGATCACCCACAAGGGCTATTCCGGTTCCGGCCAACTGGTCTGGCGCTCGACCCGTTCGGCGGATCCGTTCACCCAACTGCTCACCGTCGGGGATAGTACCGTCTTCGTTCATGACGCTCAGGATTCATTGGTTACCGAAACGATGTACACTTTGGATGGTGGCTCGTGGGAGCTCAGTACCCGGACCACCTACTACCGCAACGTCATTGGCGCACTGGATTCAGCCTACGTCGATACAGACGCGTTCGGCAACTGGAACTTGGCCGCGCGTATGCTCATCACCCTGAACGCGCAGGGATGGACAGAACATATCCAGTATGATAGCCTGTTGAACAACGTTTGGATCGAATATGCTGAACTGGAGATCGCTTATGACCCGGACGGACGTCCAACTCTGTATGAGTACACCGATCCCACCCCGATCCCCTATGAAGGTGTCCGCCATGCGTTCAGCTATGACGCACAAGGGCAATTGGATTCTTTGGTCCACTCGACCAAATTTCCCGGCGGTAGTTGGCACAGCTATTCCTGCACCACGTATGACCCGGTGGGCGATGGCTTGAGCAACTATTCGAACTACTACAGGCTGGACACCCTGAGCATCGATTGGACCCTGAACGATCAGCTGACCTACGAACCCTTCACTGCCATTCCGGAGCGACCAACCGCCGCAGTATTGCGCGCGTTCCCCAACCCCACCGAAGATGTGGTACGGATCCCGGAACTTACCGGAACACCGGTGCGCATCCAGGTCTGTGATGGCCATGGCCGCGTGGCCTTGGAGCAAAGCCTGGTCATGGATGGCACGATCAGCCTGGCCGGTCTCCCAGCAGGCTCCTACCACTTGGTAACCACCGATCCACGGGGCGGGGTCCGCTTTACCCGCGTACTCAAGCACTGACCACGGACGACCAGAACAGCACCCATCGCAACGAAGCCAAGCAGGACATGCACCTCGACGAGACCTTCAAGGACCGCTACCACACGCTGCTGTTCGGGGCGAGTTGGTATTTTGGTCTTTGATCGATCGATGAACCAACCAGGCCGACATACTTCCAGCGAAAAACGAAACAACCCAAAGAACCAATGAACTCGAAAACCACAGCCCTAGTGTTCGCCTTCGCTAGCATGCTCGCACCTACCGTGTCACAGGCCACGATCTACCGGGTGAACAGTGTGCCGGCGTTCGCGACGACTTGTAGCACCTGCTATCAAACCCTGGTCGGTGCGATCGCCCAAGCCATCGATGGTGACACCATCCATCTCGAGCCTGCTGATGCCAACTACGGTGATGCCACCATCGGTGTGCGACTCGTCATCATCGGTGCCGGCTACAAGCTGGGAGTATCGCCTAACAACGACTCATTGCAAGCCAATACACAAAGTTCCAAAGTCAATATGATCACCTTGAACCCCGGATCCGAGGGAACGTGGCTGATGGGCCTGCACTTCGCCAACTCGAACGGTGGCATCACGCTCAATACCACCTCCGAGATCCAGATCAAGCGGAACTTCTTCGACGGAGAAGGCATTGTTTTCGCTTCCGGCTCGACCGTCGCGGACGTCACCGTTGCGGAGAACTACTTCGCTGGCGCTGGCTTTACCAACAGCTCCAACACACAGACCATCTCCAACTTGACCATCCGCAACAATATCATGAGCGGACAGATCAGCATCGGAGATGCGGGCGATGTAGTGAGCAATACCGTGGTCACCAACAACACTTTCAACTACAACGGCAACCATGTGTTGATCAACGCGGAGATCGCTTACAACGTGTTCAATGTGGGTGGTGTAACCGGAACGAACCTCACGGTGCATGACAACATCAGCGCGGGAGCATTGCCGGCAGGCAGCAACAACGACGTTGTTACGATGGGCAACGTCTTCAATCTGCTCGTAGGAACGGACGATAGCAAATGGAACATCGTGGACAGTTCCCCCTACGACGAAGATGAAGTTGAGGCACGGGGTGCGTTCAGTGGAATCTCACCCTACAAGCTCAGCGGCATCCCGGCGATCCCCACGATCTACACGCTGCAGTCTACGCTGAACACCTCGCCAGGTGGCACCGTGAACGTGACGTTGAGCACCCGCTCCAACAACTGACCAGCCATGCTGCGCGGAACACTTTGGCTTGCGTGCATCGCCGTGATCGGTGAGTCGCAGTCGCAGAACGCAGACATCGTGCGAGGGGAATACTGGATCGATCAGGACCTGGGCAACGGCGGGAACATCGCCTTCACGGTCGTGAACGACCCTGAGGTGAATAACCTTCAACTTCCCATCAACCTGGCCGGATACGATCCGGGCATCCACACCATCGGCATCCGAACGCTGGATGCGGATGGGCACTGGAGCCTCACGAACTTCAGTTCGGCTGTGGTGATACCAGAACCCGCCATGCCCCCGAGCGATCTTGTTGAGATCCGCTACTTCTTTAACGAGGACCCTTACTTCGGCAATGAACCGGTGGCATGGACGGGAAGTGCGATCGACGTGAACGGGCTGACGTTCAACCCGGATCTTACCGGTGCCGTCCCTGGGATCAATACGCTGTTCATCCGCAGCCGGACAAGTGATGGCCACTGGGGCCTCACGAACCACGCTGCGATCCTGGTGATCGATCCGGATACAACCATCGGGCTCATCGACCGTGTCGAGACGTTCGTATTGCCTGGCACGGATCCGGGCTTTGGCCAAGCCGATCAACACCTCGTAAGCGCGCCTGAGAACGATCTGTTCGGCTACAACTTCGACACCCCGATCCCGATCGACTTCCTGCTTGGCGACACGCTGATGATCCGCTCCCAGGATTCAGAGGGTCACTGGAGCCTCACGAACCATGTGGTCATTAATGGAAGCACGGATGTGAACGAACTGGCCGATGAAACCGGCATCTCAGCATTTCCGAACCCCTTCGCCGAGACCGTTACCGTGCAGCCCGCCGAAGCGAAACCCCTGCGCGTGATCCTCTATGACCCGCAAGGCAAATTGGTCTACGACAAGATGCTGACGGCCACCACCACCATCGATCTGAACGGCATGGTCGCGGGTGGTTACACCGCCTTCTTCTGGCAGGACCAGGAGCGCATACACCGCACCACGCTGATCAAGCAGTAAGGATAGAACCACGGCTTGGGAAGGGCGCTCCGAACGGGGCGCCCTTCGCGCGTTCAATAGGCCGATGCGCAAGTTCGCCGGATCCTCGATCCATGCCACCGGATCCTCGTTCGGGCTATGGGACCGGTCGCTCTCGTAGTTGCTTCGACCCATCGAAGAAAAACACGGAACCCATGGAAACCATCCTCCTTCTCCTCGGCGCACTGGCGATCCTGCCCGCCTTCTTTTCCGAAGGCGATCGTCGGCCGCGGCAAGCGAGCTGCTACCTCCGCGACGCCGTGCCGCGGATCGATGGCACTCGCGAATGACGCCACAGCCCATCCGAACGAAATCGCTCGTCGTATGTTCATCCACCGATCCCTGTCATGGACCGACCGATCGAACGACCACCGGACATGCGAACACCGAACCTGATCTCCGGCTTGCTTTGCGGATCACTACTGCTCATCGGCTGTGGAGAAAGCACGGGGCAGACCTCGACGATGAACAACGACCAGAAGAACATGGACCAATACGACCACAGCGGAAACCCGCACTACAGCCACACCGATACCACTGCGCTGAACGTGCCCCTGGCCGAGTGGAAGAAGCTGCTGCCGGAGGACCTTTACTACATCGCCTTCGAGAAGGGGACTGAGCGCGCCTTCACCGGGAAGTACTGGGATTTTGAAGGCATCGGCACCTACGCCTGTGCCGCCTGTGGCAACGTGCTTTTTCAGGCGGATGCCAAGTTCGCCAGCAGCTGTGGCTGGCCCAGTTTTTTCGAGGCCGCCCGCAAGGACGCGATCCATTACCACGAGGACCGCACCTTTGGCATGATGCGCACGGAAACCACTTGCGGGCGCTGCGGAGCGCACCTGGGGCATCTGTTCGATGATGGCCCCGAGCCGACCGGCAAACGTTATTGTATCAACTCGGTGAGCTTGGAGTTCTTGGGGAAGAAGTGACGGCGGATCATTTCTCGATCCCCTCCCGTCGGGCCAAGTCGTCGCGCATGACTTTACCGAAGGTCCTTCCACGGCTCGCCCAGGCGATGCCGATGCGGATGCCCACGTCGGCAGCTTTCATTCTATCGGTCTGGAGCAAGGAGGTCAGTCCAAGAGAAGCGTAAGGGTCGATATGAAGGGCACACCCTGTTCCCCAGGGGATACGTACGTCCAACGCGCCGACCACCCGCAGGTCACCTTTGAAACGGTTACCGGCTGCGCGATCGTAAGAACCATGACTGATGGGAAGGCTCAAACTAACAGACGTTCCTTGCTCTCGCCCGGCGATCCACCCGGCCATGAGCCCTGTCCTTAGTGCGAACCAACCGCTCTCATCGATCTTGAACCGCGGTATGATCCCGACATGCAGCATATCCAGTTCGACGACCGACACGTACTCGGTTCCGGAGCCGATACCGCCGTCACGAAATGATGCATTGAAATTCAACCGGGTGTAGCATACCTCAAGTCCGATCCCGACAGCTTTTTCCGGTAGTTCCCGGTAAAACGCTGCTGCTGAAAAACTCGGACCGGGGAAGGGCTCGAAAACGCCTTCGCGATACGCATGGCTTCCACTCTTCAATCGATACGCTGAGCCGCCCAACTCCACGCCGAGATCGATCTGGCCG
>Ga0138256_10005295_pt1 | contig 13671 bp, 9 predicted proteins | sample KNB2016incub_MG_FD_105486 | JGI IMG/M metagenome (GOLD analysis project Ga0138256, IMG submission 105486) | Active sludge microbial communities from wastewater in Klosterneuburg, Austria - KNB2014incub_MG | ecosystem: Engineered > WWTP > Activated sludge > Unclassified | place: Austria...
AAGCACGTGCGGAATCCCGGCGACTTGGCACGAGACGAAACTGCCCATTCCATTGGCACCGAGGGGAGCGACGGAGATGAAATAGCTCACTCCATTGTCAAGTGGTGCAATGGTTGCGCGGCGAGCGTCCGGACCCACGGTGATTTTCTGATCGAGTGTGGCAGCGCTCGTGCCGTAAAGAACATCAAAACCGCCGGAAAAGTCAATCATTCCGTTGACTTTCCAACTTACGCTGAGGGCGTTGTCCGCTTCTGCAGCGAATACGTCAAGGCCGCTCGGATCGAGGCAGCTTGGAATGCGTCCCGCAGTGCCTTCGGGCTCGCAAACGTTGTCACCGCCCGATGGGCGGCAGAGGAAGCCTCCCGGACACGTGGTCGCATCGTCGATGTCACAGGAGCAGCGGTCTCCCTTTGCGGGATCGCAGCCATTGCTGTGGTTATCGTCGCTGCAACCGATGACGCTTGCCGCAAGAAACGCGCTGATCGTGAAGACAAACTTGAATACTGATGCTGTGCCGCGCATGATCATGGCCCTCCTTGTCAAACGATGTTACTTGCACGTACCCGTCGGAGGCGTGGCGATGGGTTCGAGCCCGAAGTTATCGAGCAGTGTCGAATTGCTCGATGGCACGACCGTCGTTCCGCAGAAAATGTTGCGGACGAATGCGCCAGTGTTGCCTGTGATGCTAGTTTGGCCAAGGACCGTGGAAAAACTAATGCCAAAGCTGTTCCCTTTGGCGGCAAGGTCGCCCGTGATCGTGAGTCCGCGCAGGCGCACCTCTTCGCCGTTCGCCGTGACCGACCCATTGATGACGACGGCCTTTTCGAGAAATCCTTCGCCAAAAAGCAGGACTCCTTTTCCGGTGATCGTCAGGCTCCCATTGTATGTGCCCGGGCGGAGCACGACGACGGCGTCGTCGACGCCGAGTTTGCCCTCGATATCGACAAGAACGTCTGCTGGTCCGAAAAAGAATGCGCCGGAATCTTTGCCAACCGCATATCGGATGGGGGTGTTCGAGAAAAACGCGGCACCAGCTCCGTCGTACGCAATGGGTGCGTCGTAGACGTCCCCCGCAGCGATCACGGCATGCCCAATGTTTGCCGTGCCCACGGCGATGTCGACCGCGCCAACGCCCGTTCCAACGACCGCAATTCCATCGACGGTCGTGTCGGCATCGCCTGGAGTCGCTTTGACGGGCACACCTTCGCGTTCGGTGCCCGAAATGGAGGGAACGCCCGTCGTATGGCCATCATTGACGACAGGATTCAGAATGGCGACGAATGCGGTGGTGCCCGCTAGATTGTCCACGTCGTTTGGACCATTGCCGTTGATGTTGTCACTGCCGCAGCCGAACAGACCAAGAGAAGTCAACAGCCATGCGGTCGAGCAGAGATTTTTGCCTGAATTCATGTTCGGTCCTCCAAGAAAGCATCGACGGATGGTCCGTGAATCGCTCATCGCGACGACGAGCGCTCCGAAGTTTTTCAGAAGTGTTCCGCGAACGCAACCGTTTTTCCACGGGTGCAGAGGGAACATTCGCGGTGTTCTGGTATGGTGCCCGCCGCGGCGCTGAAATCCCGACACGCAGCCTATTCCGTCGCGTGTTTTCCGAGCCCCTCGGGAGCGCCGCTGCGCCGTTTCGCAAACGCCAGGACAAACAGCGTCGCCACATACGGCAATGCCTGAATCAAATCCCCCACCATGCTCCTGCGCGCCTGATCCTGAAGCGCAATTTGCAGCGCTTCGAGCGCCCCAAACACCAAGCACGCGGCCGCCGCAAAACTCGCGCGCCATCCGCCAACGACCACCGCAGCCAGCGCAATGAATCCGCGCCCCGCACTCATTCCAGACTCGAATCTGTGCTGATCGTACGCCAAATGCGCCCCGCCGAGCGCGCAAATCGCTCCTGATACGGAAAGCGCCGCAAGTCGAATTTGTGTTATGCCAATTCCCACACTCGATGCCGCCACAGGGTTTTCCCCAGCCGCTCGTACGCGCAATCCAAACCGAGTGTTTTGCATGACGAATGGCGTCGCCACCACCGCAATCACGGCGCAGACAAACACAGGATCGACGAGCACGCGCAGAAGCATCGAAAGTCCCGTCGCCCCCGTGGGACCCAATCGAAACCCATCAATCGATGGCGAATTGGACGAACTGTCGTATAGAGCCCGCAACCCCATGCGCGTCGAGGCAAGAGCGAGCAGATTGATTGCAATACCACTGATGACCGCGTGAATACGCGCCTTTTCCGTCAGCAAACCATGGCCGAGCGACACCGCAATGCCCGCTGCAATGGCCGCTACGAGCCCGAGCGAAGCACTGCCGGTCGCGTGTGCCACCGCCACGGATGAAAATGCCCCCGCAAGCAGAATGCCTTCGAGCCCAATCTGAATCACGCCCGAACGTTCGGCCCATACGCCCGCAATGGCCGCGCACGTGTAGGGTACCGCAATGCGTACGGATTCCGCGAGCATCGTAAGCGATACGATCGAGCTCATCGCGCTACCTCTTCCGTCGCCGCAGCACGTGCGGGTTTTTCCTCGAATGGTTCGTCATCGCGCTTGTTCGCTGCCTCTTCTTTCGCCGCCGCTCGCGTCGCTACCGCCACGAGCACGATGAGCGCTGCTTCGAGCACATCCATGGCTTCTTTCGGTACGCGCGCATTGACCGCAAGCCCCGCTTGTTCCAGCGTTCCTAGAAAAACTGCCGCCAGCACGATGCCCATGGCACTGCCACGCCCAAGCATTGCAACCGCAATGCCGCTCCACCCCGCCCCCGCACCAAGCCCCAATTCGTAATAACCCTTGTACCCGAGCGCCGTCGACGACACCGCGAGCGCCGCAACGGCCCCCGACAAAAGCATTGCCAAAAGCAACCGCTGTTCGACCGCAATGCCCTCCGCTCGACACGCCTCCGCACGCAATCCAACCCAACGAATCTCACGCCCCACGCGCGAGCGGCGAAGCAGTTCGATTACGACAAACACCGATACGACCGCCAGCGGAAACGCGAAGCTCGCCGCACTGCCCGTGAGCGCAGGAAACACCCTCTCGAGCCGCGGAAGTGCCGCACCAGGAGCGATGTCTGCCGTGCGCAGCGACGTCGATCCGAGCACCGTCGCAAGCGCCCACGGAAGGATTGCATCGACGATGCGGTTGACCATGATCGCCGTGATGATCTCGTGTACGCCTCGACGAACGCGAAGGATCGCTGGGACAAACGCTACCGCCGCACCCGTTGCCGCCGCGACGCAAAGCACGATCGGGAGCGCCACCACCGCAGGCAGCGACGGCGGAAGCTTCGACGCAACGACCGCACCGACGAGACTCGCAAGCGCGAGTTGTCCTTCCGCACCGATGTTGAACAAGCCGGCCCGCAGCGCAACTTCGAACGCCAGTCCCGTAAAGAGCAGCGGCGTCGCCTTGAACAACACCTGCCCAATTCCATACGCCGTGCCCCACGTTCCATCGAACGCCATACGCAGCGCCGAGGCCGGAGCTTGGCCAAACCCGAATGCCATGAGGTCAAAGAGAAGGACGCCTCCTGCAATTGCGAGCACGATGGGCAACGCCGCACGGATGTCATGCGCGGACTTCATGCAGCCTCCATGCCGAGCATCGCTCGCCCAATGACGTCGTCGGGCGAATCCGGCGGCAATTCCGCCACGATCCGCCCACCAGAAAGAACGACAATGCGGTGTGACAAACGCTTCAGCTCACCCAGATCTGCGCTGATCACGAGCACGCCAAGTCCTCTTTCCGCAGCCGACACGATGGCTCGATGAATCACCGCCGCCGCTCCGACATCCACGCCGCGCGTCGGTTGTCCCAGCACCACCGCGGCCCGCGCAGCGCTCGCTTCGATGCGATCGAGTGCCCGCGCCATGACGATCTTCTGTTGATTGCCACCCGACAGCGACCCCGCTGCACGTTCCGCATCCGCAGGGAAAATCCCGAAGTGATCGATACGTCGCACAACGGCGTTTTTCTCGTCCATCGTGCTCGACAGCTCCCCGAGCTCCCCCAAGACGAGATTGTCTCCAACGGACGCTTGCAGCATGAGCCCATCGGCGTGACGATCCTCGTGCACGACCGCGAGCGCTCGCCTTCGTGCGCGCATGTCGTCCATCGATCGTACGGGTTCAAAGGGTTTTCCCCCGAGCGCAATCGTTCCCGTCACGTTCGGTTCGAGTCCTGCGACAGCTCGACCGAGCTCGCGTTGGCCGTTGCCTTCGATGCCTGCAACACCAACGATTTCGCCCGCCTTGACGGACAAACGCACGCCATCGAGCACACGCTTTCCACTGCCGTCCACGAGCACCAAGTTGTCGATCGTGAGCGCCTCCGATGGTTTGTCTGGTAGTGACGGCGCCTTCGTTGGCGCAGGTGGTTCACCGCCCATGATCGCTCGCGTCAGTTCGTCCTCGAGCGCTGCGCTTTGCGTGCGGTCAATCGATCGCGACGCGACCGTGCGACCTCGCCGCATCACGGTCACGTGATGAGCAAATCGGATGACTTCATCGAGGTGATGGGTGACGACCGCGATCGTTGCACCTTCTTTCGCGAGCCGAGCGAGCGTGGCGTAGAGCTCTTCGGCTTCGATGGGAGAAAGGACCGCGGTCGGTTCGTCTAACAAAACAGCACGCGCTCCGCGGAACAAGACGCGCAAAATCTCGAGCCGCTGACGCTCGCCGACGGCCATGTCCCGCGTTGTCGCATCGAGGTTCACGGACAGGCCGGACTGCTTCATCAGTTCGTTTGCCCGCGTGCGAGCGCGTGCGAGATCGAGCCGGCCGAAGGACTGTGTGGGTTCGGCGCCAAGAACCAGATTTTCGAGTGCGGTGAAGGCGGAGACGAGCATGAAGTGTTGGTGCACCATGCCGATGGTCGATGCGTTTGCGTCGCCTTCGACGCGTACGTTTCCCGTCACGATGGGCACGAAGCCTGCGGCTGCTTTCAGCAGGGTCGACTTGCCTGCACCGTTTTCGCCGATGATCGCATGGATGACGCCGGGCTCGAGCGTCACGCTTGCATCGCGCACGGCCCAGAAGTTGCCGTAACGAACGCCGAGTCCCTCGATCTTGATGACTGGACCGCGCACGCTGCCGAGCATACCCGGTCGAGCCAAACGGTGGGAATGTTTGTCGCGCGGCCTGTTGGGGAGCGTAGCCGGTTTGTCGTAAGCACGCCCCTGCTACCCGTACGTGCAAGCTTTACAAATGCGATCCGACACGGCGGCGCTTGCTGTAGAGTCTCTGCATACCGGGAGAGAGGAAATGATGGCGGTGCTTCAGGAGTGGATTGGATTTTTGCTCCGCTGGCTTCACTTGATGGCGGGTATCGCGTGGATCGGGACGTCGTTCTATTTCAACTGGTTCGACCTGTCCGTTAGGCCGCCGAAGGACCCAGTGCTCAAGGAGAACATCCGCGGTACGCTCGACGAGATTCACGGAGGGAGTTTTTATTATCACGAGCAATATTGGCCGGCCAAACATCCGGAACGGCTGCTCGTGCACTCGTGGCCGGCGAAGACGACGCTGATCACGGGCGTGCTCCTTTTGGGGATGATTTATTGGCACGGCGCGAGGACGTATCTCATCGATCCCAGCGTTGTCGACATGAGTCCGCTTGCGGCCATTGGAATCAGTTTCGCGTCGATCGCGGTGTGCTGGCTTTTCTACGACACGTTGTGTCGTCGTTGCAATGACAACCGCACGGTTTTCGCGGTCATGTCGGTGTTCGTGACGCTTGCCGCATACGGGTTTCAGCATGTATTCAGTGGCCGAGCTGCCTACATTCATGTGGGTGCCATGCTTGGCACGTGCATGGGGCTCAATGTGTGGACATCGATTGTTCCGCACCACATTGCAATGCGCAGGGCTCTTCAGGCCGGGCAGCCTCTCGACAAACGCGACGGAGAGAAGTCCAAACGCCGATCGCAGCACAACAACTACTTTACGTTGCCCGTGACGTTTGCGATGATCAGCAATCATTTCGCGGTTGCGTACAATCATCATTTCGGGTGGATCATCCTATGCCTTGCGATGGGGGCCGGCGTGGGAATTCGCCATTACATGAATATAAACTACAAGCATGACCGCAAAGAGAGTCGGCTCATGGCGGCGGTTGTGATGGCGTTTGGCGCGGCGATTGGCCTTTCGTTCGTGAAGAAGCCGCAGCCGGTGGTTAGCGGGCCCGTGGATACACCGACGGCCATGGGCATCGTGCAGAAGCGCTGCACAGCGTGCCATTCGCAGAAACCGACACAACCAGGGTTCGTCGCGCCGCCCGGTGGGTTCGTCATGGATACGGTCGATCAGGTCCTGTCCAAAGCCGACAAGATTGTTCAGCGCACGTCCGTGTCGCGCGACATGCCGCTCGGTAATCTCACGGCGATGACGGACGAAGAGCGGGCTGTGCTCGCCGCGTGGATCGAGGGGCAGAAGAAGTGAAGCAGCTCAGGCCGCCCGAGCCATTGGTATTCGATACCGACAAACCACGCCTGTTTCTTGCAGGTTCCATTGAAATGGGCAAAGCCGTTGATTGGCAAACGGAAGTGACGGAAGCGCTTCGTGATTTGGACATCGTGGTATTGAATCCGAGGCGGGAAGCGTGGGATTCGAGTTGGCAGCAAAATGCGGATTTTCCGCCATTTCGTGAGCAAGTCGAATGGGAACTCGATGCGTTGGAGGTAGCGGATCTCATTCTTTTCTATTTTGCTCCGGAAACCAAATCTCCCATCACGCTGCTCGAACTCGGGATGCATCTACGTCGCAACGTGGTGGTTTGTTGTCCCGAAGGATATTGGCGCAAAGGGAACGTGGACGTCGTGTGTCGGCGTTATCGGATTTTGCAGGTGCCGACGCTTTTGGAGCTTGTCGAGCGCGTGCGGGAGAAGCTGGTTGCACGACAAAACGTGTGATTGAAGTAGGCTTGCTGCCGTGCCCGCGTACGCGCAGGCCAAACGATCCGCGTAATTTTCTTGCCAGGCCGGTTTGGCTTGTGGTAGTGTCCGCGCGCGAGATCGAGTCGTCATGAAAATTCCCTACGCCACGTGCCACTTCCCCACGATTCGCAACGAAAACTTTTTCTATGTCGACAAGACGCACTTTATTGCGAAAATCGAAAGCATCACAGACAATCATCTCGTTTTTTTGCGACCGCGACGTTTTGGCAAGTCCACGTTGCTCAGTACGCTTGCCCATTACTACGACATCGCCAAAGCGAATGATTTCGACAAACTTTTCGGTGGACTGTGGATTCACGCAAATCCGACGCCTCAGAAAAACGCATTCCTTGTTTTGAGACTGGACTTTTCGCCCGTTGCGTCCGAAGGCACTGCGGAAGAGATTCGTTCCAGTTTCGCCACGCAAGTCAAAGAATCGCTTCGGTCCGTGGTGGCGCGGTACGTCAAGCTCATTCCGGACTTGTCGGAAATCATGAGTGTCGTACGCTCGAATTCCGTCGACATGGCAGCGCTCATGACGCAGCTCTTCAGTATCGTCGACGCTGCCGGGCATCGAATGTATCTCCTCATTGACGAGTACGACCACTTTGGCAATCGGCTCATTTCGGCGGGTAAGATGTCGACGTACCGCGAATTGGTGGATGCATCGGGCTTTTTGCGCAGTTTTTATGCTGCAATCAAAGCATTTACGGGGACGGGCACCGTCGCGCGTACGCTCATCACGGGCGTTTCGCCCATCGTATTGGACGACTTATCGAGCGGCTTCAACGTCATTACGCACATATCGCAGGAGAAACAGTTCAATGCAATGGCGGGATTTACCCACTCCGAGGTCGAGGGAGCTGTGGAAATCTTGTTGCGCGACAATCCAAATCTGCAATACGACGACAGGCTCGTGGATCGCGCACAATTGCTCAGCATTCTAGAAACATATTACGATGGCTACCGTTTTTCTAGGGACGCCTCCGAGCGGATGTACAATTCGACGTTGGTGCTCTATTTCTTCAACCAAGTGTTGCGCAATGAGCGATATCCGAATCAGATGCTCGATCTGAACGCTCGAACGGACTATGGACGGCTGTATGGATTGGCCCGAGGCGCAACGGAAAACGCGGACGAGATTCGTGGATTGCTCGAACGCATCTTGACCGAAGGCAGCGTGAACACGCCGCTCGTCGAGCAATTCGGCACGAGACTTCCGTTTGCCGGTGCGCAAGTCATGTCGCTTTTTTACTACATGGGCATGTTGACGTTTGGGCCCAATGCGGCCGAGGAGCCCATCCCAAACTTGGTGATTCCGAATCGAGTGATGCGGGAACTGCAATGGGAATACATGGGTTATGCCCTTGCGGACAACGAAAACATCGTCGTGGACATGACGCACATCGAGCAAGCGCTTTCCATCATGGCCACCGAAGGGGACGTGGAACCATTGCTGGCGCTTTTCACGAACGAGGTATTGCGACGCATCAGCAATCGAGACTTGAACAAGTTCAACGAAAAAATCATGAAGCTGATGCTCATGGCGTATCTGTGCCAAACCCGCGTGTTCAACGTCGTGAGCGAGATCGAAACGAAGCAAGGCTATTGCGACTTGCTATTGGGTTTGCGCAGCGCGACCATGCGCGTACGATACGCCTGGATCATCGAAGCGAAGTACGTAGCGACAAATGCCAAACCCGAGACACACAAGAAGGCCGTCGACGACGCGTATGCGCAGATCGAGCATTACATGGGCGATCAGGGAATCGTGCAGATGTTGACCCTGGGGCGGGATATCAAAGCGGGCGTCATGGTGTTCGTTGGCGCCAAACGAATTGATTGGTATCCGTGGCCGAAAGTGGAAAAAGCGGCAGCGAAAAAGGCGCGGCAAAAAAAGTCGGCTAGAAAGTAGCAAGGATGTCGTCGATGCGCTCCGCAATGATCCGTCCCGTGCGGCCTCGGTTTTCCCTCGTCGTGCTTCTGTTTCTCGTATCGGGCTCCACCGGCTTGCTGTATGAAGTCGCGTTCGGAAAGCTGCTCGGGTACGTCTTTGGCGCCACCGCGTATGCCATTAGCACCGTGCTCGCCTCGTTCATGGCCGGCCTGGCACTCGGCGCGCATGTCGGCGGCAAACACGCATCCAAGCTGAAGAGACCTCTTGCGGCCTACGGCCTGCTCGAAATCGTCGTTGGCATCGTTTGCGCCATCTCACCCGCTGCGCTCGAAGCGCTCACGCGTGTGTACGTGTCGCTCGCGCAAGGCGCGCCGGATTCGCTCGCAACGATCACCGCATTGCGCGCCACGATGGCCGTGTTCATCGTCATCGTTCCGACCGTCGCAATGGGCGCGACGTTGCCCATTCTGTCGCGTGTCGTTGCCGGAGAAACAGGCGCAGGCAGTCAGCGGCGTTTGTCAATCCTGTACGCCATCAACACCGCCGGCGGAGCCCTCGGAGCCCTCGCGAGCGCCTACGCGATTTTGCCCGCGCTTGGCGTGCGCGCAACGATCTGGGCCGCGGCCATCACCAACATCGTCATCGGCTCGACCGCGCTCGTTGCCGGCATGCAGAGCCCCGAGACAACGCACGAATCGATGGAGGTCAAACCTTCCAAGACGGAGGCGGTTGTTGCGACGAACATTCCGGACAGCGAGACAACAATGCTCGTGTTTGCATTTGCGTCTGGGTTTGTTGTGTTTGCCGCCGAGGTTGTCGAGACGCACTTGCTCGCGTTGCTCATCGGAAACAGCGCCTACGCGTTTGGCCTCATGCTCGCCGTGTTCCTCGTGTGCCTTGCGATCGGTGCGGCGCGGTCACATGCGTTCGCAGCGCGTCACGCGGGGCGCGCGATGGCGTTCGGTCTCGGCGGAGCGGCTCTTTCGCTCGCAATCACGATGCCGCTTTGGGCCGAGCTTCCACGCGTGTTTCTTTTCGCGGGCAAACATGCTTCTTCGTGGGCCGGACGAGAGATCGTTCGAGCCATCGCGGCGCTTGTCATCCTCGCGGTGCCCACGGTTTTTCTTGGAATAACATTCCCGTTGCTTCTCGGCCGCGTTGCAGCTCAACGCGATGTTGCTTCGCACGTCGGAAGGCTGACGGTTGCCAACACCATCGGCACGATCTTCGGCTCGATCCTCACCGGGTACGTCGTACTTCCGCGCCTTGGATCTCAGGGTTCGCTCATTGCCATCGTGGTACTGCTCGCGTTTTTTGCGGTCGCTGCGCACCGCCCGTTCTCCGACAAACACATCGGCGCGCCGCGCGTGCTCGCGTTTCCTGTCTTGGCGACGATCGTCGTCGTTGTCGCGCCGACATGGAACATGGCGCGCATGACCAGCGGCGCAAACGTGTACTTTTCGGCGGGACCGCCGCCGGATTCGATCGAGGCGATGTGGGAAGACGTTCACGGAGGAGTCACGAGCGTTGCGCGACGAGGAGATGTGCTGACGCTTTACACGAACGGGAAGTTTCAGGGGGACAATGGTCCTGAGATGCCGGCGCAGCGGCGTTTCGCGCACTTCCCGTCAATGTTTGTCAAAAGCGAACAGCGTGCGCTCGTCATCGGACTCGGCACGGGCGCGACGCTCGGCGCGATCGCAGCGTATCCGTGGAAACGTATCGAAGTCGCGGAGATCTCGCCCTCTATCGTGGAGGCGTCACGAAGGTTTTTCTCGGAACCGGCGCGTCATGCGCTCGTGGATCCACGCGTCGTTCTCGCGCATCAGGATGGTCGCAACCACCTGCTGGTGTCTTCGGGAAGCTACGATCTCGTCACGATGGAGCTGACGAGCGTGTGGTTTGCGGGTGCGTCGAGTCTGTACAGCCACGAGTTTTATGAGCTGGTCCGCGCACGTTTGTCCGACGGCGGGATCTTGCAGCAGTGGGTGCAGCTTCATCACATCCGGCGTCGCGAACTGGCGGGGATCGTGCGCACGCTTCGCGGTGTGTTTCCCCATGTCGCGCTGTTTGTCGGTGGAGCGCAAGGCATCATCGTCGCCAGCATGGAGCCGCTCGTGGCGTCACGCGCGCGTCTCGACAAACTTTCTGTCGAACCGGGGATCCGCGAAACGATGGGGGCAACGTCGATGCTCACCCTGCTCGACGAACTCGTGGCATCCGAACGGGATCTCGATCGGTTTATCTCTGAAACGCCAGACAAACCATTTGTCTCGACCGATGACAACTTGTTTCTCGAGTACGCAACGCCGAAAGGCAACGTGCTCGACTATCATCGGTCGCTGCGAGACACTGTCGAAATGCTGATGGCGTACAAAACAACCGATGCAGTCGCGCGTCACGTGGGTCCGTAGCGCATGGGCTGGAAGCAAGCCTGAACTTGAAAGCTCGCTTCGCGCGTGGGACACGGGTTCGCAATATTCTCGCGTCAACCACGCTGTCCGAGCTTCACGACGGCGCAGCGCGTCGCGACGATCTTGCTCGCGTAGCACATCGATTTCCCATGCGGCAGCTCTTGCCCGATCGTGGTACACAATTTGCCGTGCAACTGGCAAGGAGGCACCTTGGGCAATTCGCGACTTCTTTTCGTAACGATTGCGGCGTTTTTCTTGGGCTGCGGTGGACAAACGCTCGCGGAGCGTCGAGTGGAATCGGCGCCTGCGGTCCGTGCGTTGCAAGAAGGGCGCTTCGACGAGGCGCTCCGAGATGCCAATACAGCCATTGACTCGAGCTCGGGCACACCCGAAGCGCACGTGGTTCGCGCCATTGCCCGTTATCGGGCGACGATGACGCAGCTCGTTCTCGATGGGCGCACCGTGGTCGTGGGAGGGCTCGAGGCTGGAGGAATCAATCAGCGGTATGTGCATACGACGGCAGCGCAAGCAGAGGCGGATCTTGCTGCCGTCGACCGAGATTTGGCAGAGGCGCAAAAGAGCAAGGACGTTTCGCTCGAGCTTTGCTTGGCATGCTGGAAAGGTGTCGATTGGAATGGGGACGGTCGCGTCGACCGCAGGGACGAGCGATTGCTGCAAATCGAGGTCGACGAGCATGGCGAGCCGCTTTCGGACAGCGATCCCAGGCGCACGCCGACGTTTCGATTCGATGATGGTGACATCGCGTGGGCGCGTGCTTTCGTAGGATTCGAACGCGCTTTGCTCGACATTGTGCTCGCGTACGACTTCAGTGGCATCAATGAGGTTCTTCGTCGCGGCGACGACGTGCCAAAACGCATCGTGCTTCGTCTTGCCGAAAAGGGTCGAATTGCCGATGCGAAGGCCAGGTTCTTGGAGGCGATCGAGCATTCGGCGGCGTGCCGAAAGGCATACTTGGAAGAAACCGACGATGATCGAGAATGGGTTCCAAACCCGCGGCAGAAAAACCATCCCATGCCGCTCCCCGTGGATCAAGCTCTGTACGATACGTGGGGCGGCGTGCTCGACGATATGCAGAAGCTCATCAACGGTGACGAGGGAATCGCGGCTGCGGATATCGCAATGCTTCTAAACGGCGAGGTCGATGTGTCGAATGCGCGAGGATTTGTCAATATCGGCGCCATGCTGAATCGCCCAAAGGATATCGTGATTCTCGAGCGGGACGTACAAATGCTGGACAAACACCCCATCGACCTGGGCGCGTCACTCGCCGCGATCTTGGGCGAGTATCATGTCGCGGGCATGAAACCCTCTGGTCTACCCAAACGTCTTGCCAGAATGAAGGGGGAAATCGACGCGCGTCAAGAGGACATCGAGCATAAGCTGCGATATCTGTTCTGGCTCAACTGAGTGTGTGTTCAACAGGTTGTTGGCCGCGTGTAAGTGGCAGCAAAAAGGCGAGGATGGAGGCACGAACGTGATCGGCGCGGAGAGCGATACCGTCCCCGTGGCCTACTTCAAATCCTCAGCGGTGATCGGCAAGCGTCGAATACGTTTGCCCGTCGCAGCAAAGACTGCATTCGCGACCGCTGGAGCAATCGGCGGAACGGCCACTTCGCCCACTCCACCGGGCGCTTCGCCGCTTGGAACGACGTAGACCTCGATTGCGGGCGCGTCGTCCATCCCAATCAGCTTGAAATTGTGGAAGTTGCTTTGTTTGACCTTGCCGTCTTCCACGCGAATGCTGGACTTGATCGCCGCCGTCAAGCCAAGAATGATCCCGCTTTCCATCTGTGCTTCCACGATCCCAGGATGCACGAATTCACCGCAATCGATGGCGCAAACCACCCGGTTGACCGCGAGTTTGCCATCGACAACCGTGACCTCGGCAGCCTGTGCAACATAGCTGCCGAAGCAGTGGTGCACGGCAACGCCAATACCGCGGCCCTTGTCGAGAGGTTTGCCCCAACCGGACTTGTTCGCCACGACCTCGAGGACGCGCTTCATTCGCGGCGAGCCCGCCAAGAGCTTTCGCCGAACCTCGACGGCGTCCATCTTGGCCATCGTCGCAAGCTCATCGATGACACATTCTTGGACAAACGCATTCGTGGAGTGCCCGACGGATCGCCAGAAACCAACGGGGAGACTCTCCTGACGATGGTATTCGACTTTCACGTTGGGAAATGCGTATTCTTCGCCCAATCCTTCCACCGACAAACGATCGATTCCGTCCTTGAAGTGTTGGGGGAGCAGCCGCACTGCGATGGAGGCGCCAACGACTTGGTATCGAATGGCCACGGGCATTCCATCGTCGCCAAGAGCAGCCTGGACGACGCTGTACGTCGCAGGACGATAATAGTCGTGCCGAATGTCGTCTTCACGCGTCCAGACGAC
>Ga0138256_10005297_pt1 | contig 13668 bp, 11 predicted proteins | sample KNB2016incub_MG_FD_105486 | JGI IMG/M metagenome (GOLD analysis project Ga0138256, IMG submission 105486) | Active sludge microbial communities from wastewater in Klosterneuburg, Austria - KNB2014incub_MG | ecosystem: Engineered > WWTP > Activated sludge > Unclassified | place: Austria...
CTGATCAGGGAAACACTTCAGGGACTCATGGTCGCTTCGCCGAGCCCGACACCCATGCGGGTCAGAAAGAGCGGCACGAAGCTGCGCACGAGTCCTGCCGTGGCGGTCATCGCGCACCAGATCGAAATGCCGGTCGCGAGGATTGCGCGGCGGCTGTAGCGGTCCGCGAGCCAGCCAATCGGGACGCCGACGAATACATAAAACAGCCCGAACGCAGGTCCCATCAAGAGACCGACCTGCAGATCGGTCAGCGCCAGATCGCTCTTGATCGATTCGAGTAACAGGCTCGGCAGGAAGCGGTCGATGTAAGAGACGACCTGGGTTGCGGTCAGTAGTGCGACGACGTACCACGCATAGCGGCGCGTCGCCACTGCCGCATTAGCAGCCATTGGGATGATTCATGCGCGTTATTGTTCGCAAGTTGTACTCACAATCCTCCCCGTGCGAGCGCACGAGGGTCGGCCGGAAGCACGACGTACGCAAACGATTTGAATTCGCGGAAACTGTGAAAAACATTCACACTACAGCGATGAGACGACTGCCCTCGATGCAGACCTTGCGCGCCTTCGAAGCGGCCGCGCGCCTCGAAAGCTACTCGGGCGCAGCGCAGGAACTCGATGTGACACATGGCGCCATCAGTCACCGCATCCGCAAGCTTGAATTGCAGCTGGGCGCCACGCTCTTTCGCCGCGCGGGGCGCGGCATGGTGCCGACTCGCGAGGCCGTCACCTTGGTCGCGCAGGTGCGCGAATCGCTGGGGATGTTGGAGCGCGTATTCCCCGACGTCACCCACACGACGCCCGGTCGCCTCGTGGTGAGCGTACATCCGTCGCTCGCGACGAGCTGGTTAGTGCCGCGTATTGGCTCGTACTTGCGGACGATGCCAACGCTGTCGGTAGAGATTCGTTCGGTCGCCGACCTCGGCGAGTTTCTCGGTTCGAGCGTCGACGTCGCAATCCGCTATGGCGCGGGCACGTGGGGCAATGCCATCGGCGAGCGTCTTGCCGGTGAAGTGCTGTTTCCGGTCTGCGCGCCGGCGTACCGTGATTTGCATCGAATCAGGACACCGGGAGATCTGCGCCGCTGTCGATTGCTGCGGCACACCTGGCAACAGTGGCAGCCCTGGTTGCGGGCTGCGCGCATTCGTCTCGAGGAGCCGACCGGCTTTCTGACGCTGTCCGATACCGCCATGTTGCTCGAAGCCGCGGCCGCGGGCGAGGGCATCGCGCTCACGCGCAGTCTGTTCGCAACGGATCACCTTGCAAGCGGTCGGCTGGTTCGACTCTTCGACATCACGGTCGACGACAGTTTTTCCTACTACCTCACTTGGCACCACGGTTCGCCACTGTCGCCGGCGGGTGCGACATTTCGTGATTGGCTGCGTGCGGAAATTGCGACTGCGCGACACTAGTTAGCGCTCGGCGACACGTTCGAGTTGAGCATGGCACGCAAGTGCTTTTTGTCGATTTTGCCGACGCTGGTCTTTGGAATCGACGCGACAAACTCGAAGCGTTCGGGCACAGCGTATTTCGGAATCTGTCCCGCTAGCACGAAAGCCGCGAGGTGCTGACGCAGCGCTGCAGCGTCAAGGTGATCGACGGTCGCAGCGCGCGCTACGACCACGGCGACCGGACGCTCGCCCCAGCGGTCATCGGCGATGCCGATCACCGCGACCTCGCCGACGTCCGCGTGCCGGCCAATCAGATCTTCCAGCAGCAGCGACGAAATCCACTCACCGCCCGTCTTGATCACGTCCTTCAGACGATCGCGGATCTGCACCACGCCTTGTTGGTCGATGGTTGCGATATCTCGCGTGTGCAAATAGCCACCATGCCACAGCTCCGCTGTTGCGGTCGGATCGTTCACGTAGCCGCCGGTGAGCCATGGCGTCCGCACTACCAGTTCGCCCATCGTCTCGCCATCGTGAGCTACCTCCTGCATCTGCTCATCCACGATGCGCAGGTCTACCAATGGCGCTGGCAGGCCCGTGCGGCAGCGTCGCGTGATCTCGGCCGCGCCATCAGCGCTCTGGTCGCCTCCTGTTAGCCGTGTTGCGGTCAGGAAGGGGCAGGTCTCGGACATGCCGTAGGCTGCGAATACGTCCATGCCGCGCGCCAATGCTGCACGCGCCAGCGATTCGCCGAGTGCCGCGCCACCAACGGTAACCTTCCAGCCACGTAGGTCCGTGGTGGCGGATTGCGGCGCGTCCAGGAGCATTTGCAGGATCGTGGGTACGCAGTGCGAGTAGCTGACACCTTCGCGTTCGCGCAGGGCCAGCAGGCGGGCGGGTTCATACCGACCAGGATAGACCTGCTTCACGCCCAGCAGCGTCGCGACGTAAGGCAGACCCCAGGCATGCACGTGGAACATGGGAGTCATCGGCATGTAGACGTCACCTTGGCGAAACGACTGCCCGTGCTGCGGGCTGGCGAGCGCGCCGAGTACCGCCAAGGTATGAATCATGATCTGGCGGTGCGAAAAGCAAACCGCCTTCGGCATTCCTGTGGTGCCGGTCGTGAAGAAGGTTGTCGCGACCGCGCGCTCGTCAAATTCCCCGAAGGCGAAGTCGGCGTCGGCAACGGCCAGCAGGTCTTCATAGTCGAGCCGCCTGGGGCCGATCGGGCACTCGTCCGCTGCATCAGGCTCGAGCAGCACCGTCTGCGTGACCAGCGGCAGTTGCGCGCGCAGCTCTGTCAGCAGTGGCACGAAGTCGTGATGCACTAACACCACGCGCGCCTCAGCGCGCTGCAGCGTATAGGCGATCTGCGCAGGTGACAGCCGCAAGTTCACTGTCATCAAGACAGCACCCATCATTGGAATCGCGAAATAGCTTTCCAGATAGCGATTGCTGTCCCAATCCATGACCGCTACCGTGTCGCCTGCGGATATTCCAAGCTCCGACAGCGCATGGGCGAGCTTGCCGATCCGGGTTCGCAGCGTCAGGTAGTCATAGCGCGCGACATCGCGATACACGATCTGCTGGTGGGGCGCTGTCGCCAGCGGCGTGCGCAACAACGAAGCGATCAGCAGCGGCTCGCTACCTCGTGTTCCCGGCTCATCGAACAATCGAACCACGGCAATACTCCAGCGGTGTGATACGCCCGCAGACGCTAATACGCGCCGGTCGAATTGAACAGAGATATTAGCTGCACTTATCTATCTACTATGACCTTTAATTGGACTAATCTTCGCAGCTTCTTACACTCTGAGCATGTCGCGCTGGCGTTTTCAGCGGGCAGGCAGGAGTAAGGCGCAATGAATGACTCGACAGGATCGTCCATCTTGCAGCGTATTGAGGCGGCCGGCCGAAAAGTCCTGCCGATGCACAAGCTGCTGGCTGCATCCGATCCGAAGACATTGGATTCTTTCGATGGCTTTCTGACCCATTCGATCTACCGCCAAGGGGGGTTGTCAGACGGGCACAAGGAAATGCTGCTCGCTTGCATCTGCGTGGGCGCTGGCTCGGCCCCGCCGGTAATCGCTAACCACTGCCGCAAAGCTCTTGCCGCAGGTCTCTCCCGAGACGATCTCATTCAGGCCCTGGAAATCACGGCTGCCGTCGCGGCGACACGCACGCTCGCGAGTGGCATCAACGCGGTCATCGCTGCCGAAGAATCCTGAACATGCTCATCGGCGCTGATCAGCCTTTCGGTATTTCACGAAAGCTCAGCTATCAAATGCGCGCCGACCGCTACACCGGACGGGTGTTGTATGTCACGTTCAGGACTGAGGCAGATTTGTCGCAGTGGCTGCCCCCACCGTTGCAACTCGATGATCCGCACGAAGGGTTTCTGAAACTGTACGAGCTCAAGCGGCGACCCGAAGATGGCAAGCCCTATCCGCCGGCATTCAGTCAGTACTACGAAGCTTGTATTGCCGTGTTGGCAGCCCCGCCTGGCGAGCTGCTGCGTCACTACAATCTGTTCATGTGGGTTTCACACGACTGGGCCCTGTACAAAGCGCGCGCCGCGTTCGGTTGGCCAAAGAAGATCGCGAACATTGCAATGACTGCTGCGACCCGGGACTCGGCAGGGACCAAGCCGGGTCGCGCGACGAGCGAGTTCAACATCGATATCGACCGCTACGGTTACCCGCTCATGCGCGTCCGGGCGCAACTCGATCCAGCCGCTGCGCCGAAGCAGAAAAAGCCCTTCAACGGTTTCTACACGGTTCGACACATCCCGTCACCCATCGATGGTGGTGAGGATATTCGCGAGCTGCTGGTGATCGAGACTCGCGACGGCTGGTTCAGCGACGAAGTATGGGGCGAGGCGACGGTGGAATTCGGTGCCGCTCCGGACGAAGAACTCGACCTGCTCGGGCGGGTGCAAGTCACGGATTGCGTCCTCAGAAATACCGGGTGGGTCTTGCCGGCTTGGCCCGCGCGCCGCCTGAAGACGCTGGCCCCATTCGCTGCCGATCGCGGTGCCGCAAAGCCTTGTTAGTCTTGGAGGATTAGTGATGAAGAAGTTCAGAGGCGTCTTTCCTGCAATCGTTGCGCCCCAGGATGACAAGAACGAGATTCTGTTCGATGTCATGGGCGATCTGGCGAAGCGACAGGTGGCGGATGGCGCCGGAGGGTTCTTGGTCAACGGACACACTGGCGAACTGAGCCTGCTGTCTGGTGACGAACGCCGCGAGGCAATCAAAACGGTGCGAGCCGCCGTTGGCGGCGCGGTGCCAATCCTGGCCGGAATCCATACGCAAGGACTGGGCGCGAAGTTCGCAGCTCAGTGTGAGTCGGCAGCCGAGTGCGGTGCGGACGCCATTCTGATGTTCTCGCCGTTTTCGTTTGCACGCGGGGCGTTCCAGTATGCGCCGAAGGCGGTGGTCGACTATTACCGCCAGGCTGCTGCACTAACACCCATTCCGATGTGGTTCATGCAGTATCGCCCGCAGACGAATCTGATGATGCCTCGTCATGTCCTGAAGCAAATCGCGACTCTTCCCAATATCGGGGGGATCAAGCAGGAAGTCGAGGACGATATCGAGTACGAGCGGGATCTGGTGGCGCTACGGGAGGTCAATCCCGATCTGACGATCTTCGCGGCGACCGATTGTGGTCTGTTCGGCAACTACGCCCTGGGTGCTGATGGCTGCACCATCGGTCTTGCCAACTTCGTCAAACCTGTCAAGAAATTACAGGATGCCGTCTGGGCTAACGACTTGAAGGCGGCCAGAAAGGCGTCTCTCGATCTCATGCCACTGTCGGACGCGATCTACGGCCGGCCCAGCTATCGTTGGTCGTCGCGACTCAAGTATGCACTGCATGCGGCAGGCTTTATTCCCACCGCGAACATCCGTACGCCGCTGTTCCCCGCTCGCGCCGAAGAGCGCAAGGCGATCGATGCGGTTTTGTCAGCGTATCTAGACTGAAGGACGATCATGAAAACCATTGGCGATCGAGCGTTCTATAGCACTCTGGAAGAGGTTATCGATCCCGCGCACACCGCTGTTCTGGTCATCGACCAGCAGAACGATTTTTGTCACTCGCGTGGCTACTACGCCGAGGTGATGAAACTCGATGTATCGATGACGCAGGGCATGAATGATCGGATCAACCAACTGACGCGAGCGGCGCGGTCGCATGGTGTGATGGTGATCTTTACACAGTTCGTCATCGCGAAAGGGTTCGCCTCCGACTCGCCGATGTGGTTGGCGCTGCATGCCGGGGCGGGGTTGAAGTCGTTGGACCAGGAAAGGTTCTACACGATCGAGGGAACCTGGGGCGCTGAACTGTATGAGAAAATGGAGGTCGAGGCCGATGACCACGTGATCAAGAAGCTGCGGGGTTCGGCGTTCGTGAAGACCCCACTCGATGACTTGTTACAGAAGCATGGCATCGAAACGCTGATCATCGCGGGGCAGGTGACGGAAGGCTGCGTGGAGAGCACCATTCGTGCAGCGCGAGATGCCGACTACTTTACCGTTCTCGCCAAGGACGTGATCGGCTCCACCAGCAAGGAGCGACACGATCGCACCATGAGCGGATGGCTCAATCGAACCTACTGCCCCGAGACAACCGAGATCATCGATGTTTGGGCCCGCGGTAAGGCAACCAGCACCCGCTAACGATCGGATCAATCCGATCCGTTGGCGTCGATCCACTCCAATATGGCCGTTTGCAGATTGTCCATGAAACGCTGATGGAAGGGCCGGACGACCATGCGGGCACGTCGACAGATGCTGAATTGGCGCTCCTGATCGAATTCCGGCACTGAAAAGTACTTCACACGGTCCGAACCACGGCTGGAGGAGTGAAACAGCTTCGGCGAAACGAGCCCGACGGCGTGCCCGCCGACGATGAATAGCGTCGCGAGCGTCATCGAGTTAGTCCTGACAACGTGACGGGGCGGTTCGATATCCGCTGACGCGAACACTCGAGCCAGAAATTCCGGCCAGTCGGGGCTCGTCGACACAGCAACCCACTGCTGGTTGGCCAGATCGGGCAGTGTGGGTTTGCGATGGCGATATAGCGGATGCTTTTCACCCACAACGATGCGGACATGGTCGCGGAACAGGGGCTGCCGTTCGATCTCCGGCATGTCCCGCGTCAGGAAATGATCGGAGAGAAACGCGAAGTCGATCTCTCCTTCGGCCAGTTGTGCGGCCAAACCCGGTGACCAGTCTTTGACGATCTTGACGTTGTAGTCAGGGTAGGCGGACTGGAACATCGAGACAGCCCTGATCAGGATTTCGTCACTCAAGCTATTGATGACCCCGACCCTGACTTCGGTCCGCAGATGCCTGGCGCGCGCTTTGAGTTCTGTATTGGCTGCCTCGAATTGTCCGCTGATCACTTTCGCGTGATCGAGCAGCCGGCGGCCATGCTTGGTCAGAACGGATCCGGTCTTGCTGCGTATGAACAGCTGCAAGTCGAGCTCCTTCTCCAGTTTCGAAATCGACTGGGTCAGCGCTGATTGCGTCAGGCCAACGCTCTCGGAGGCCCTGTTGAAGTTCCGTGCCTCGGCCAGTGCCATGAAATGCTTGAGTTGCCGCAGGTCCAAATTTCGCTCCTGAACAGCCGGCTTATATCATAAGTCGCACTTATGTCCTGGCTATTGTAATTAATTATCTTAATCCTTAGTCGCGCGCTAGATTCTTGGCTCTCGTGCTCGCTTCTCATGTGGAGAGATGAAGACCGCGATTCACAGCCGGCGACGATTCATGCAACGGCTGGCCGCATCCGGTGCCGTGTTGTCGTTGCACTACTCACCGGCCGGCCTCGCTGCGACACCGACGCCCCCCACGCCGATCTATCGATCGTTCGAAGATCTGTATCGAGCCAAGTGGAAATGGGATCGTGTCGCACACGGAACCCACGGCACCAATTGCGCCGGCAATTGCGCCTTCAACGTGTACGTCAAGAACGGCATTGTGTGGCGCGAGGAACAACAAGGGATGTATGGCGCTTCGGGAGATGCGCCTGACTATGGTCCGCGCGGCTGCCAGAAAGGGTTGCGGCACGCCAAATACATGTACGGTGGCCAGCGCGTGCTGTACCCGATGAAGTCCGTTGGCGAACGCGGCAACGGGAAATGGCAAAGGATCAGCTGGGACCAAGCGACCACCGAGATCGCTGACAAGTTTCTCGACCTCGTCGTAAAACATGGACCAGAGTGCATCTCCTACGGTAGCGGCACCCAAATGGCGCTCAAGCGCGGCGCATTTTGTAGCCTCGCTCGCTTCGCGAACATCACTGGCGTCACCGTTCCTGAGTTCCTGTCTGGCGTCGGTGACCTGCCGAGTGGCGTATACCTGACGCTCGGACAGGTTCATACCGGCGATACCATGGCGGCGGTCTACAAATCGCGCTGTGTTCTGGTCTGGATGAGCAATCCCGCCGTGACCCGCATTCCCGATGCGCACTTCTTCTGGGACGCGAAGTACAACGGCACCGAAGTGATCGCGATCTCTCCGGAATTCACGCCCACAGCGATGCACTCGAGCCTCTGGCTCAATCCCAAGCCTGGTACGGATACCGCATTGGCGATGGCGATGGTCCACGTCATTCTGCAGGAGGGTCTGTACCAAGCCGACTACATCAAAGAGCAGAGCGACCTGCCGTTGCTCGTGCGAACGGATACACAGCGGTTGCTCAGGGCTAACGAGCTCGCGCGTCTTGATCAGTCCTCTGCCGGCGGTGACAGGTTTCTCGTGTGGGATGAAGCGACGAACGCCGTCGCGATCGCGCCCGGATCAGGCTCTGGCGATGGTCCGCCCGCAACGTTGCGACTCGGCGCACTGCGACCGATGCTCGAGGGAAGTTGGCGGCTCGACGGGCTCGATGGCGACATCGAAGTGACTACGGTCTTCGAGCTGGTGAAACTGCGCGCCGCCCGGCATTCGCCCGACTTAGCGTCCGACATAACGGGCATCCACCCGAATCTGATACGCCAGGTCGCGCGCAAGTTCGCCACCGCGCGGCCGGCAATGATCTTCTCCGGTTACGCGGCCTGCAAGTGGTTGCACGGTGACATCCTGCAACGCTCGATGCTGTTGTTACTGTCGTTGACCGGCAATCTGGGACCGGAGGGTGGCGGTCTGCAGATCGGTAATTCGGCCAGGACGAAAACGATGGCCTTCGCTTTCGATGGCATTGGTACGGCATTTCGCGGCATATCCGGCACGACCTGGGACTACGACCACGGCGACATGAAAGCACTGAACCGCACGACCTACGGTGACGAGCTCGCGGATGAGATTGATCAGCACTATCAGGAGAGCATCCGCAAGGCCTGGTTCCCGAGTCACAGTCAGAAGGGCTGGAAGATGGGGTTCTTTGCCGGCAACGGCGGCGCCAATTGGCGCGCGTCCGGCAAGCAGTGGCGCAAGCAGGCGTTCGAAAAGCTCGAGACGATCGTTGCGCTGGTGCCGGATGCCGGGATCACTTCCCATTATGCGGACTACGTACTACCTATCGCGCACCACTACGAGCGTGCCGACATGATGCTGCAATCACGAACGCCGTATGTGCAGGTTCTGGATGCCGCAGTGCCGCCGCTGGGCGAATCCGTCGATGATTGGGAGGCGAATCGACGACTCGCCGCAGCGATCAGTCGTCGTGCGACCGAGCGGGGCATCGGTGTGATCGAGGACAACGTCAATGGCAGACGCGTGCAGCGAGATTACACGCGCTGCCTGGAACTTTTCACGATGGCGGGACGTATCAAGAGCGTAAAGGATGTTTGTCAGTACATCATCGATACCACCCCCGGCATCCCGAAAGTGTCGTTCGCGGAACTCGCCGCGAGAGGCGCTATTCGCGTCGATGGATCGGAACGTACGACCTGGGATGATCAGAGCACGACCTACCATGCCGAGATCTTTGCGAGCGTGCGCGACAAAGTTCCCTACGAAACACTGACGGGCAGGCAGACCTTCTATATCGACCATGACTGGTTCCTGAAGTTCGACGAAGCATTGCCCGCACACAAGCAGCCACTCGCCAACAAGGGCTATTCGATGCGCATGATGATGGGGCATGCGCGACATGGAATTCATAGCATGTGGCGCGACGATTCCTTCTTGCTGAGCTTGCAGCGCGGTGAACCGGACATCTATGTCAATCCAGATGATGCGGCGAGCCGCGGCGTGAACGATGGGGACAGCGTGCGCGTATTCAACGACGCGGGCGAGTTCTATGCGATGGCTCACGTCAGTGCGGGTATCCAGCCGTCGATGCTCTTCATGTATCACGGCTGGGATCCCATGATGTTCCGTGACCGCCAGAATTTCGGTGCCGTTATTTCCACGGCGGGCCTGATCAAACCAACCAGCATGGCGGGGGGTTACGGACATATCGGCTATCGGGCCGCGGAATTCTCCCCCAATCAGACTTACAAGGATTTCACATGCGAGTTTGAGAAGGCCGCGGCGGAAGCGGTGGCGACTGCGGGTGCCGGCAATGGGTAAGCAGGTGGCGATGGTCATCGACCTGAACAAGTGCATTGGTTGTCAGACCTGTACCACGGCGTGCAAGTCGCTTTGGACTGATGAACCGGGTCAGGAATACATGTTGTGGAACAACGTCGAGACCAAGCCGGGTCCAGGGTATCCGCGGAAATGGGAGACAAGTGGCGGCGGTTGGGAGAACGGCCGATTGAAAGCCGGCCAGCTCATGTCAAAGGAAAGCCACGGTACCGAATGCTCGGTGAATCATCGCGAGGTTTTCTTCGAGGGCACTGAACAGCGGCTGCAACGCAAAGAAAAGATGACGGTCGGAGCCAACTGGGATGAGGACTCGAGCTCCGGAGCCTATCCCAATAACTACCACTTCTATCTGCCGCGACTGTGTAACCACTGCACCAAGCCGGCTTGTCTTGAAGCTTGCCCGGTTCGCGCCATCTACAAGCGCGAACAAGACGGCGTCGTGCTGATCGATCAGGACAAGTGCCAGGGCATGCGAGTGTGCAATACAGCGTGCCCCTACAAGAAGATCTATTTCAACTTCGTCAAACGGAAATCGCAGAAGTGTGTTTTTTGTTTTCCGCGCTTGGAAAAGGGGCAACCTCCAGCTTGCGCGAGTCAGTGCCCTGGGAAATTGCGGTTCGTCGGCTTTCTGGAAGATGAAGACGGGCCGATTCACAAACTCGTGTATCAATGGAAGGTCGCTTTGCCCTTGCACCCCGAGTACGGCACGGAACCTAACGTCTTCTACGTACCGCCCATCCTGCCGCCTACCTATGACGCCAGCGGCGAACTCTCGGACGAGCCACGGATTCCAACGGAATACCTCCACAGTCTGTTCGGCAAGGACGTCGAAAGCGCGTTGATCACGCTGCATTTCGAGATGGAAAGACGCCAGCAAGGCAAGCCATCTGAATTGATGGATCTGTTGATCGCGCATGACTGGAAGTCGATGTTCAAGATTCCCGATGTTCGGCTCACCTAGACTGGTCGCGCTGCCCCGAGCAGAGCGAGGAGGCATGCGGATATGAATGACAACTTTGCACTAGCAACGTTTCGAGCGACGGTGGTGTTCGCGCTATTCCTGGTCACGATCAATTGTCAGGCAGACGCGCCCGAGCCCGGCACTGAGTTCACTGATTGCGATGCTTGCCCCGTGATGGTGGTCGTGCCTGGCGGTCAATTCAAAATGGGTTCACTCGAGGGCGAGGCGGATCGTCTGGAGGGGCCGATGCATGACGTCAGGATCGACTACTCCTTTGCGGTCGGCAAATTCGAGGTGACCTATGCGCAGTTCGAGGCATTCGTGCGCGAGTCGACCCATATCCCCGCCGAGCGCTGCATCGTCTTCACGGACAAGTGGGAGGCGCTCGAGAACACCAGCTGGCGCAATCCAGGTTATGGACGAGCGCCGCTCGCGACGGAGCCCGTAGGCTGCATCAGCTGGCTGGATGCCAAGGCATACGTTGCCTGGTTGTCCGCCAAGACCGGGAAACGCTATCGCCTGCCTTCTGAATCGGAGTGGGAATACGTCGCCCGCGCAGGCACGACGACCCGCTATTACTGGGGCGACGCCGCCGATGATATTTGCGAACGCGCGAATCTGTTCGATGCTTCGGGCCGCCGGGCGTCGGACCTTGCGTACGTGTCAGCCGACTGCGACGACGGTTATCCATTCACCGCCCCGGTTGGCAGTTTTCCGCCCAACCCGTTTGGCCTCTATGACATCACCGGTAACGTCTGGGAATGGACTGCAGACTGCTACGCGATGCCCTATCCGCCGGATCTGGCGGATGGCAGTAGTTACCAGGTGGAAGGCGCGTGCAAACTTCGCAGTATCCGGGGCGGCGGTTGGATCACCAGTGTCCCGAGACAGCGACCCGCATTCCGCGGTCGCGACCCCGAGCCGCTGGTATTTGCACCGTTCGGCTTGCGGGTGGCTCGGGATCTCTAGTCGGCGCCGCGCGAACTCATTCCTCGATCAAAAAGCTCCGTAGCTGCTCCGAGCGCGACGGGTGGCGCAGCTTGCGCAGCGCCTTGGCTTCTATCTGCCGAATGCGCTCGCGCGTGACATCGAACTGTTTGCCCACTTCCTCGAGCGTGTGATCGGTGTTCATGTCGATCCCAAAGCGCATGCGCAGCACCTTCGCTTCGCGAGGTGTCAGCTGCGCCAGCACCGAGTGAGTCGTTTCACGCAGGCTCTCGGAAGTTGCCTGGTCGATCGGTGACGCCACTGAGGTGTCTTCGATGAAGTCACCGAGATGAGAGTCTTCGTCGTCGCCAATTGGCGTTTCCATCGAGATGGGCTCTTTGGCGATCTTGAGCACCTTGCGGACTTTATCCTCGGGCATCTCCATGCGCACGGCCAACTCGTCGGGCGTCGGCTCGCGACCCATTTCCTGGAGCATCTGCCGCGAGATGCGATTCAGTTTGTTGATCGTCTCGATCATATGCACCGGAATGCGGATGGTGCGCGCCTGATCGGCGATCGAGCGTGTGATCGCTTGTCGAATCCACCACGTTGCGTAAGTCGAAAACTTGTAGCCGCGACGGTACTCGAACTTGTCGACCGCCTTCATGAGGCCGATGTTGCCTTCCTGGATGAGATCGAGGAATTGCAGGCCGCGGTTGGTGTATTTCTTCGCGATCGAAATGACGAGACGCAAGTTGGCCTCGACCATCTCCTTCTTCGCGCGGCGCGCCTTGGCTTCGCCGATGGATACCTCGCGATTGATCTCCTTCATCTCGGTGATCGATAGGTAGAACGCTTTCTCCACCTGCCCGAGCTTGACTTGCCGGCGGGCGATTTCGTCCTGGAACGCTTCGAGCGGCGCCGACCACTTCTTGCCGGCCTTGATCTGCCTTTCCAGCCAACGCGGCGACGTTTCATTCTTGGGGAATGTGCTGATGAACTCTTTGCGCGGCATACCGGCATCGCGCACCGCGACGACCATGATCTCGCGCTCGAGCTGTCGCACCACGTTGATGTGGCTACGCAGATTCTCGATCAGCTGATCGAACATCTTTGGCGCGAGCTTGAGTTCCATCAACTCGTCGGACAGCTTCTTGCGGAGCTTGAGGAGCTTGGGTTCCTTGCTGTCCTCGGCCTTTTCGAGTGCCGCCAACACCTGGGTGTGCAGCTTGCCGATCGATGCGAAGCGGCGCGCCGCCTCCTCGGGATCGGGCCCCGTATCGACTACTTCCTCGCTATCGTTGTCGTCGGCATCGTCGTCGTCGCTCTTGTCCGCCTTGTCAGCGGTCGCTTCCACTTTGGTAGTCGGGTTCTGCGGCTGCGCGATGACATCCGGCGCATTGGGGTCGATGAAGCCGACGATTATGTCCGTCAGGCGCGACTGCCCCAGGCGGACAGGTTCGTAGGCCTTGAGCAGGTAGCCGGCAGTATCGGGATAGTTAGTCAGCGAAAGACGTACGGCATCGAGGCCTTCCTCGATGCGCTTGGCGATTCGAATCTCGCCCTCGCGAGTGAGTAGTTCAACCGTACCCATCTCGCGCATGTACATGCGCACCGGGTCGGTGGTACGACCAAGTTCCGCATCGAGTGCAGCGAGTGCCGCCGCCGCTTCCTCGATGGCTTCCTCGTCGGTCGGTTGAGACGGCTCAGCCGCGAGCAGCGCTTCGCTGTCGGGCGCTTTCTCGTAGACCGGGATGCCCATGTCGTTGATCGTGTTGACGATCTCTTCGATCTGCTCAGGGTCGACGATCTCGGAAGGCAGGTGATCGTTCACTTCGGCGTACGTC
>Ga0138256_10005298_pt1 | contig 13666 bp, 4 predicted proteins | sample KNB2016incub_MG_FD_105486 | JGI IMG/M metagenome (GOLD analysis project Ga0138256, IMG submission 105486) | Active sludge microbial communities from wastewater in Klosterneuburg, Austria - KNB2014incub_MG | ecosystem: Engineered > WWTP > Activated sludge > Unclassified | place: Austria...
CAGCAACTTTTCACGCTGGCTCTCCCCACTGCGATGCGTGACCTGTTGAACGTTCCGGCTGTCTACCCGCTAATTGGCGAATGGGGCGGCTATGCGACCAGCATTTTTATCATCGGCTGGGCGACCGGCGGGCTGATCTTCGGTTCACTCGGCGACAAGATTGGCCGAGCAAAAACGATGGTGATTACGATTCTCATCTACTCCGCATGCACCGGTTTGAGCGCATTGTCCGTGTCATTTTGGGACTTTGTGTTCTACCGCTTTCTGACGGGATTGGGTGTTGGTGGTGAATTTGCCGTCGGTGTCGCGCTCGTTGCTGAAGTGATGCCTGACCGGGCGCGACCGCGAGCGTTGAGTCTCCTGCAGGCACTTTCGGCCGTCGGAAATATCTCCGCCGCGTTTATTGGAGCCGCACTGGCTCCCTGGGAAGCAGAAGGATTGAGTGCTTGGCGCGTGATGTTTGTTATCGGTGCCGTTCCTGCACTTTTGGCACTCGTGATTCGCCGCCGCCTGAAAGAACCAGAACGCTGGCAGCAGATGAAGGACAGTCCGGATCGGGACAAACGCACCGGATCGTACCGGGCTCTGTTCTCGGATCCACGCTGGCGTCGGTCGGCGATCGTGGGGCTGTTCCTGGCGATTCCCGGTGTGATTGGCCTGTGGGGCATTGGCTTCTTCAGCGGCGACCTGACACGTATGGTCTTCCGTCAGGGCGTTGCCATGGAAAAATATGAGGAAGCGTTGAAGGATTCCTCGGGGGATACGCAGAAAACAGAATTGTTGAATCTGTTTTACACATGGGAGAAGGAACTCACGCCAAAAGATGAGCGACGTAAGCTAACGGATGAAGAAGCGGTCATTGCCAAAGGAATGGAGGACCAGATTAGCAGTGAATTGACGTTCTGGCAAAGTATGACGTTGTTGTCGCAACAAATCGGAGCGGCGATGGGTATGTACTGCTTCGGCTGGATTGCCCAGACATTCGGACGAAAGCCTGCGTTTTTACTGGCGTACGTCGCGGCCATGTTTTCGACGATGCTCGTGTTTTGGAAGCTGGATTCTCCATATGATTTCTGGATGATCACGGTGATGGGATTCTTCCAACTTTCTCTCTTTGCACTGTATGCCATCTATTTCCCAGAGATCTTCCCGACGTATCTTCGCAGTACGGGAACGTCGTTCTGCTACAACGTAGGACGCTACGCAGCTGCGTTTGGCCCAGTGATCTTTGGGCTCTTAACCAGCCGCGTGTTCTCTGTTGAAAGAGGCTACACGGCTCCAGATAACTGGCGGTATGCCGGGATGTACATGTCACTGGTGTTCCTCATCGGGATTTTCACCTTGTTGTTTGCCAAAGAGACCAAAGACCAGCCGTTGCCTGAGTAGGACGACGTCAAATCACATCCATGGACAACGCCACTTGTTGCAGAATCTCAGTGTTTTCCTGCGGTATTTATGAAAATTCAACGACTGTGATTCAGCCACGGCAGTGGCGGCAGCGTGTAGCCGTGGGCTTTAGCCCAATGCCACTCGATTTGCGATTAAAGTAGTCGTCACTCTCTGAGTGACGAATACCAAAGGCTGCGTTTTGTGGCCTGCCTCACTCAGAGAGTGAGGTCTACTTTGTAAATCAAATACCATTGGGCGTCAGCCCACGGTTCAGCAACCAATTCGATTTCGCTTATACTTCACGCGGTCAGAAATGGTGCTGTGGATTTTCTTGCGATTGTCCCCTCTCCCCCGCAATTGATTTTCCAACTGGACACGTTTTCCTCGGGGGGAGAAGGGTTAGGGTGAGGGGGAAGAATCCACTGTTTTCTGGTTCATCATATTAACTCCAGGTCAGCCCCCTCATCCGGCCTGTCGGCCACCTTCTCCCCCTTGCCAGAGGGAGAAGGGACGTGGAAAACGTTGACTTTGAAAGTACCTCAGTCTGGACCGCGTGACGTATAACTGCGAGCCTCACGCGACACCTTGTGTAGGGGATCCGACACCTTCGGCTAACCGTTAAGCGATTCAATCAACAACCCCCGAGCCTGAAGTCGCATGTGGAGCATTGTTCGATGTGTAAATCTGCTCAATCACGTTGTTTTCGATTGTGCATCATCGGACTTTTTCTGATGCTCACTGCGGCTTGGAGCAACGAGTGTCGGGCTCAGAGTACTTCCGCAAAAACGCTCGTTGCTCCCCGCTTTCGGCTACCCGACGATCGGCCCGCGCTGGATCGCGAGAAGCTTCTGGCCGAAGGACTGCGAGTCGTTGAATCGAAGCATTTAGTTCTGGTGACAGATCTGCCAGCGGACGCAGTCACGGATTTCCCGCTGCTCGCGGACGCTTTGTTTGCGACGCTGGAGCGTCGCCTCGGTAAGCTGGTACCGGACGTCGGAGGACGAATCTTTCAGGTCACCGGGTTTCTGATGGACGCGCCGGAACGATTCGATCGCGCCGGTGTGTTGCCTCCTGAGCAGTATGCCATTCGCCACGGTCGCCATCTGGGCTATCGATTCTGGATGAACAATCAGACGGCGGACTATTATCGCCGCCATTTGATGCTTCACGAATTCGTCCACTGCTTTCTGATGTGCGAATTTGGAATGCAGGATATTCCTCCGCTGTGGTACACCGAAGGCATCGCCGAATACTATGCCACGCATCAGATCAACACTGATGTGGCCAAGAGTGAATTTGGTGTCCTGCCGAACAGCCTCAAGGGTTTCGAGGGCTGGCTGCGAATCACTGAAATCAAGCGGCACTTCTCACTGGAGCCATCTGAGACCGGTGAACTTACCGGCATTCTGCCGCTTCAGACTGTGCTTCATCCGCCGGATTCGACGTTCGTGACGGATTCGCAGTATGCTCATGCGTGGGCCATTGTCTGGCTGATCAATCATCATCCGCAACTCAAAACGGCGTTCGCACTCGTCGGGGCAACCCGCACTCGGAGACAGTTCGAAGATGCCCTCGCAAAGATTCCCAAAACGACCTGGACGCAAATGGATCAGATCTGGCCGCTGTATCTGGACGGACTCGAAGAGGCCGACGTCAATGCCGTGCGATTTCCGCTGCTGAATGACTCGAAAGCGGCTACGCTGCCGCTGGAATTTGAGCTGGAGGCGGGCAAGCAGTGGGTTTCGACAAGTTTGGCACTGCAGAAAGATCGGGAATACGCTCTCGAATGCTCTGGGCGTTATGTGGTTGAGAAAACGACACGACCGTGGATATCGGAGCCAAACGGGATCACGATCGACTATGTGCGCGGGCGACCACTGGGCGAAGTTATCGCTGCGATCGTTTCTGCCGATGGCACAAAAACGACACGACACATTCCAATCGGCACAGCGCGAACCCTCAAGTCGCCGATCGACGGCATCCTCTGGCTTCAGGTCAACGACCACTGGGCTCAGCGCGAGAACAATGAGGGCACGGTTCAAGTTCGCGTTTCGGCGGATTAAGTCTTCTGTAAGGCGAGCAGAAGAAACAGGATTACCAGGGATATCGCGTCACCGAGGGAATCCGACCTGAGACAGGTCGGACTACGTAGGCAGATCTGTCCTCAGATCTGCTTCCTTCGGCGTCGTTCAGTCGCACGGGGCCGCTCGCCTAAATGACTGGCCACTAAGTCGCTGCAAAACAATAAGTTACCAAATCAGAAGCCCGGCTTTTCAGAAAAGCCGGGCTTCTTCGCGGACGGTGCCGGTAGGTAATTGGTTTGCAGCGCCTAATTTCCGCCGAAGTTCGGAAGTCCACCGGGGGGATTGTCAAAGCTTGGCTCGGCACCAGCAGCGCCGGGCTTCGGAGCCTCTTTCGGGCCGACCACATCCGCTCGGGTGGGGCGAAGTTTTTCGAAACTGTCTGCGGAAATCACGTAGTACCAGGCTCCAAAGCGAGCTGACAGTTCCTTCGTCAGTTTCTTACCCGACTTGCTGCGTTCTTCCCATGATTTCACAGCATCCGCGTAGCCTGATTTCTCCGCCTCATACCTGCCCATCTCCTGAAGATATTTTTTCTGTGCATCAGCTTTCGGATCAACTGGTGGCTGCGGTTCCGCTGGTGTCGTTTCTGGTGTTGTGGGCTTTTCGTCCCCTTCAGCGGTCGGCGCGTCTTTTTTTGTATCAGTCGCGGTGGGTTTGGCAGGAATGATCTCGGGCGCATCGTCGCCCTTTGGTGCGGTCGGCTTCACAGGGTCTGTTGATTCTGGTTTCGGCTCGTCAGTCTTAGGCTCATCGGCCTTTGGTGCATCATCGGTCTTTGGTTTAGCCGCTTCGTCAGGAGCAGTCGCCGCAGGCTCGACGGGTGGAGTCTCATCGGTTGCGGGAGTGGCCGAATCATCAGCCTGTGGTTCTTCCTTCACTGGTTCATCGCACGCCCCTGAATCCGGCTGCTCGGTGGCACCGTCCTCAGCTGGCGTTTCGTCAGTTCCAGGAGCGGCATCATCCTTTGGAGCGTCTTTTTCTGGCGCTGCATCTGGTGCCGGAGCTTCGTCTTTTGGCTCGACGCCCGGTTCCGCCTTTGGCTCGGCCTTCGGCTCTTCGGTTGACTCAGGTTTTGCCTCGTCGTCGGCTTTCTTTGGCTCTTCCGGCTTTGGTTCTGCTGGTTTTGGTTCACCGGCCGGCGCGTTGGCCGGAGCCGCTTCTTCACTCAGGATCGCAGGTTTCACAGGCTCGACAGGTTCCGTGGGTTTCGTTCCCATCAGCGAGTCATCAAATTCTACTTTGACCAATAGGTATCGGCGAGGCCCGGATTTCTCGCCCTCTGGTTTATCTTCGGGCTTGTTCGCATCACCAGAATCGGCGGCGTCATCTTTCTTTTCTTCAGTGGCCCCAGCCTCTTCGCCTTCAGCAGGTTTCTTTTCATTCAGGCCAGTTTCAATGTCCTTATCTGAACCTCGCGCGATCTCGCCAAAATACAGCGTATAGCGAACGCCCTCTTTCGTTCCGGCGACAAGCTCACCTTCGTTGGAGACCAGTTTCTTCTTGCCGCCTTCTCCGCGAGCGATAAAGAACCCCTGTCGCTGCATGTCAGCCTGTAGAATCTGCAAAATGACAGGATTGTTGACATCATCAGACACTGTCAGATCGGCATTCAAACCTGGCGGCTTGGGCCGCACGCCGACAATCTTGAGCTGATCAAGATTACGAGTCAGATCTGTGATGGAGGCTTCTTTCAGCGACTCTTCTTCGGTGTTGAGTCCCGCCAGTGCCCACTTGTTCGAGATTGTGTCTTTGTCGAATTCGAGTTTTTCGGCGTCAACGATCTCACCTTTCTCTTCGTCAATCGAATACCGATCAACGACCACCTGCACGATGTCGTTCTGATTGAGTTTGAGCAGATCTGGTTCAATCCAGTCGCTGAATTTTGCCGACAGATCGGCATTGATCTCGGCGATGTAAATGTTGTTCTTATCAGGTTGACGCACATAAAAGTTCTGGCTACGGCCTTCGACAGGTTTGCCGATGATCAGATCCACCACCGCGTTGCCGCCCGAATCCCGCATCGTAACGCGAGTTCCGCGTGACGCATCCTTTTCACCTTCTTTGGCATCCGGATCGACTGCAACTTCGTCGGACGGATCGGCCACACCGTAACGTCCCCAGTCATCCTTGCTGCGGCTCTGCAAGGCCAACTTCTTGACACCAAGGAACGAGGTTGCCGTTCGAGCCAGGCGATCTTTGGCTTCGGCCGGATAGTCGTGATGCGAAGGAATGATCCACTGGCCCTTGTCGTTCTGCTGCACAGAAAACGTCAACGGTTCCTTCGCGTCGGAGTCGTACCTTGAAACGGTAAGCGATCTGGCGCTGAGAGGATCTTTGAAGTCGGTAAAGAATTCCTTACCGAGGTCAGCAAAGTCCTCGTTGGCAACCGGCCGATTGGCGTATTTCACGCCGAGAGATGCAAGGACGGAGACTCCCGCGACGGCGACAAAGATGATTGTTCGACTTGTAGCGTTCATAGCAGAACCTGACTGAACAGGATGTGATCACGAAAGAAATAATGAAGAACCTGGTAGCGGAACTCGTGAGAGTTCCGACCGAAGTCTCACGACTTCGGCTACGTGCTTCACCGAAGTCTCGCGACTTCGGCTACGGGAAATTGGAGTGAACGTCTTAACTCTTGCGTCGATTTGGATTGATAGACTGTCGCTCAGCCAGATTTCTCAGACCCAGAAACAACATTCCAAAACAGATCGGCAGGATTGCCGGAATGATGCAGGCGAAGATCCGGACGGTATTTTCAATGCGGCGGATTTCACGCTTCATTTCCAATCCGGACTTTCGGACTTTGGCGTTCAATTGTCGTTCCAGTGCCTCTTTTTCCAGCTTCAGGCGCCGATTCACCTGCTGCTCTTTTTGCTGCAACTGAAAATCTTTGCTGGTTGGATCCAGGGTTGCATCCTCACTGATTTTCTTGATTTCGTCACGCAGTTCCTGCTCCGCATTTTTCAGGCGAAGTTCCAGTTCATCCTGCGCTGATTTTTCCTCGTCGTTGAGTGATGTTCGCAACTTGCTGGTGCGGTTCTCGACGAATTGCAAAGTCCGCAGACTTTCCCGTCGGGAACGCAGAGGAATAAAGGTTTCGTCACCGGCCAATTCATCGACCGCGTTTAATACGAACGTCACATTGTCGAACTTAATATCGAGGTTGCCGCGATTACGCTCATGGAAAAACCAATCCGTAATCATGTCGATGTCTGAACAGAAGACGACATTCAGCGGAGTCTTTTCGGAAGTGTTTCGAATCAACGCGGCCAGTACATGCACCTTGTTGTCGTCCCGGCGACGCGGGTTGTCTTTGATTTGAACGCCGCCAGGCGCAAACGGATTGAATCCCGCCTGCTCGGTGAACTGATCCCAGTCCAGAAGACCGGAGTCCGTGCTGGTCGTCAAAAGCGGTAGAAACTCCTGCTCGGATCGACCGGCGCGATCAATAATCGTGCCGGGGTACAACATCACAAGATCCTGCAGCTTTCTGGAGATACTGCTGTCCTTCGAAAACGGTCCATCCTTCTCATACTTGTCGCCTGAACGTGACACGAAGACATATTCTGGAGGAAGCGTTGCAAACTCAGCATGTGGATTGTTCCTGTCGTAGACAATTCGGTCGTACTGCCAGCCCACGTTCAGCAGTTTGGTGAGTTGCGTCAATTCACCTCCATCCGCCTTTTGTTCCGGAGGAGGCCCCTGTCCAAACATTCCGCCGCCACCGCCGGGTTTCGGCAACCGCGGTGCCATCGCCAGTCCGGATTGATTCTGAAAGACAAACGGACACGGATCGTCAAAAATTAGCGTCGGCTTGCCTGCCTTAACGTACTCCAGAAAATTCTCCATCTGCGGTTCCGTCAAAGACGAAGGCATGATGGCCAGCAGAACATCGAAATTCTGTTTTGCGGCATCGTCCTTTTTTTCCTCTCCGTCCTTACCCTTCGCGTCTCCATCATCGGAGACCGCCTCGCTAATCAAGATCCGTTGCGACGGATTGACTGCGATGACCTTGTATTGTTTTTCGAGTTCGCGAACGATCTCCCACTTCCCACCGCCACCGCCTTCTGACATCGCATTTGCATCCGTCACAAGGACGCCGACCGTAAGTCGTGATTCCTGCGACATGGTCCGCAGCGATCGCGTGAGTTCATACTCGATCGGCAGACCCTTGCCGAAGAATGGGATGACCAGCTCGTCATTGGGACTCTGAAGGAAAGCCCCCATGAATATTTCGGCCTCTTCCCGCTTGCCGTTGCGATCATAGGACAGCCGAACCGGATCAATGCCCAGAGCCCGCGCCTGTTCGGCGGCTTCGCTGAACGGTTCAACAGAGACATCATGCCATTCGATGGCACCACCACCCTGCAATTCGAATTCGCGAAGCAATCCACGCAGCTGTCGACGAATTTCGACATAGTCGCCGGGAACATCCGGACTGATGAACGATTGAATCGTAATTTTCTGCGAGGATTTCAGGTCTCTCAGTGCCGATCGAGTCGCATCGGAGAGCGTAAACAGGTGTTCCGCCGACCAGTCCGCGCGGGCGGGATACGTCCAGAAAATGACGAGGACGCTCGCACAGGTAATCACCAGACAAATCGCGCGAATGGCAAACTGCAGCCCCATTCCGAGCTGCTCAGTCCCCGCCCAGCGACGTTTCGAAATGACGATCAGATTGAGATAAAGCATGACCGCCGCGAAGAATACAAACCATGCGGTGCCTGACAGCGGCAGAATCCCGACGCTGAAGTCGGTCAGCTGCTGCTGCAGACTGATCGATGTCACGATGTTTCTCAGGTCGTAAAAACTTATCGTCGAACCGACTGCGGTGCAGAACCATTCAAGAATGTCGGTCACGTAAAACAGAAGGACCGGCACGCAACAGAAGACAACACCCAGCACGAAAGCAACGGTCGCGTTGTTCGTCAGTGAAGACGCCAGCATTCCCGCAGTGAGCAATGCCGCGCCGGCCAGCCAATAACCCAGATAGGTACTGACCAAGGCACCCACATCCGGCGTTCCGAGCCATGCGAGTACCAGGACATTGACCATTGAAAACACCAGCGCCACGGTGTAAACAGAAAGGACCGCCAGATATTTGCCGCCGAGAATTTCCACTTCTGACGCGGGCAGAGTAAACAGCAACTCGTCCGTTCCCAGTTTTCTTTCGTCCGACCATGTGGTCATCGTGATCGCCGGGATCACAAAGAGCAGCAACCACGGATACCACTCGGTCAACTGATCCAGATTCGCCTGATTCGCCGCAAAGAACGTGGAGGAAAACGCCAGTGCGGCGGATGCCACGCAGAAGACGACGATAAACAGATATCCCAGAATTCCTGAGAAGTAGCTGCGAAAATTCCGTTTGGCGACCGCCAGAATCACATGACATCGAACCATGAACACACCTGCGTCTCTTGCTTGACTGATACTTGTTTGCGGAACCGTATCACGCTGACCTGAAATTTTCAGGCAGCGCTGCACTTGTCAACTTGCGGAATCGTTTTTCCATCTCGATTTCATCGGACCCAAGGTCCGCTGTCGGGCCATCAAACACGACTCGACCATTATGCACCATCACAACTCGATCACAGACAGCGCGGACTTCCTGCAGAATGTGAGTCGAAAGCAGAATCGTCTTCGTCTTGGCGAGTTCCAGAATCAAGTCACGCACACCATGCACCTGATTGGGATCGAGCCCGCTTGTCGGTTCGTCGAGAATCAGCACCTGAGGATCGTGCAGCATTGCATGAGCCATTCCGACGCGCTGCCGGAATCCGCGTGACAACTTCGAGATTGGCTTCCGCCAGACCTCGGAGAGCGAACACTTGTCAGAAACCCAGGCCAGGCGCCGTGCCAGGGTGTCGCCTGACAATCCACGCACTTCGCCCATATATTTGAGCAAACCTTCCGGCGTCATTTCGACATAGAGCGGTCCGTTTTCCGGCAGGTAACCGAGAAATTCGCTGGCTCGAATGCGATCTGTGCCCACGTTAATGCCCGCCAGAAACGCCTCCCCGCGACTGGGTGACAGGAACCCGGTGAGCAGCTTCATGGTCGTGCTTTTGCCCGCGCCGTTGGGGCCGAGAAAAGCGCAAATCTGACCTCGGGGGACTGTAAATGTTACGTCGCGCGTCGCCGCGAAGTCTCCGTAGAATTTGCTCAGGCTCCGAGCTTCTATCATGATGTCGGGCGACGACTTTGGCGGTGAACTCATCGAATGAAGTCCTCGTTCAACAAAAATTCTGCAAGAGTAGAACAGTTGTCCCAACTGTTCGGAGGGGGGACCACGCCTGTCAGAGACAGGGCTGGTACAATGGTTGGTTGGAACTGTTCTCTGTCGCCACCCCGACCTGATAGAGATCGGGCACTGGCGGAAATTGATCGTCGTGCGGTTGAGGCATCCTCCCGAGTTTCGCGTGGATTGCAACCAACTGGCCATGCTGCCCATCTTAATGAGAAACCCTCTTCTGCCAAAGCGGCAGCGGCAGAAAACGATCGCTCCTACGTGCAAACACCGTTCCAGTGAGTCGCCAGTACTGGCTGGCTGATTGGCGAAAGGGCATAGATCGCGCAGTTTTCTCAAACACGGCGTCTGCGGTTTGTGTCTCAGGAGCATGGTTCTATACTTCTCGTCGCCCTGCCTCCCGTCGTTCCTCGTTTGACCCGAGCCAGCGGCGAGGCGAGCCCCGATTCGCCTCGCAGCTGGCTCGGGTCAAACAGACCGACGCAAAACTCCGAACTCTCACGAGTCCGGCTACATTCACACCGCAATCCTTTCCTGTATTGAAGTCGCATGACCGTCACACGCCCTGACATCCGTAATTTGCTTGAAGAACGCATCCTGATCATCGACGGCTCCATGGGAGCCCTGATCATGGCGAATAATCCCGACGAAGCCGGCTATCGCGGTGAGCGGTTCAAAAATCATTCGATTGACATTCGAAATGCCACTGACCTGCTCGTGCTGACTCAGCCAAAATTGATCAGCGGAATTCATCAGCAGTACCTTGACGCTGGCGCGGATATTATCGAGACGGATACGTTCAACGCGAACATCGTGTCGATGGAAGAATTCGAACTTTCGCACCTGACGCATGAAATCAATCGCGTCGGTGCCGAACTGGCTCGTGCCGTGGCCGACAAAGAGACGGCACGCAATCCAAAGAAGCCGCGTTACGTCGCGGGAAGTATTGGGCCGACAAAGATTCAGCTTTCACTGAACCCCAAAGAGCCTGGTGTTCGCCCCGTTCAGTTCGACCAGATGGTCGAATCGTATGCTGAGCAGATTCGCGGATTGATGGACGGCGGTTGCGATCTCCTGCTGCCTGAGACAAGCTTCGATACGCTGAACATGAAAGCCTGTCTTTTTGCGATTGGGAAGGTGTTCGAAGAAAAGGGCCGGGAACTTCCGGTGATGATTTCCGGAACGGTCTTCACTGGCGGCGTCACACTGCTGGGGCAGTCGGTCGAAGCGTTTTACACTTCGGTCGAGCATTTTCCTGCCCTGAGCATCGGATTTAACTGCGCGCTGGGACCTAAGCAGATCAAGCCGTACCTTGAAACGCTGTCGGGCATGGCAACAAAGTATGTCAGTTGCTATCCCAACGCTGGTATGCCTGACGGTATGGGTGGGTTTGATACGACGGCCGGAGACTTTGCCGAAATTGTGAACGCTCAGGCAAAAGCCGGATTGATCAATATCGTCGGTGGCTGCTGCGGCACGAATCCGGAATATATTCGAAAAGTCACCGAAGCCGTTAAAGGGATCGCTCCGCGCAGGATCCCACAGGGCAATGGCTGGTCGACGTATTCTGGATTTGACTATCTGGCCCTGCGTCCGGAATCAAATTTCATGAACGTCGGCGAACGCACAAACGTCGCTGGATCGCGAAAATTTCTGCGGCTCGTCCGCGAAAACAAGTTTGACGAAGCCATCAGCATTGCCCGCGATCAGGTTGAAGGCGGCGCTCAGGTGATTGATGTCAACATGGATGAGGGGCTGCTGGACGGCCCACGGTGTATGGAAAAATTCCTGTGGCTGCTGCACGACGAATGCATCAAAGTCCCCATCATGATCGACAGTTCGGACTGGAAAGTTCTTGAAGCCGGTCTGAAGTGTGTCCACGGCAAGAGCATCGTCAACAGCATCAGTTTGAAAGAAGGCGAAGCAGAATTTCTCCACCGAGCGAAGTTGATTCGTCGCTACGGTGCGGCAGTCATCGTGATGGCGTTTGACGAAACCGGCCAGGCAGCCAATTGCGAAGACAAAGTTCGCATCTGTAAGCGAGCTTATAAACTGCTGACGGAAAAAGTTGGGTTCCCGCCCACGGACATCATCTTCGACGCCAATATTTTGACGGTTGGCACCGGGATGGAGGAACACTCGAATTATGCAGTGGAATTCATCGAAGCAGTACGCCGCATCAAGCAGGAATGTCCCGGAGCGAAGACGTCCGGTGGCGTAAGCAACGTGTCGTTTTCCTTCCGAGGTAACGATGTGGTTCGTGAAGCTATGAACGCGGCATTTCTGTATCACGCGATTCAGGCGGGGCTCGATATGGGCATCGTCAATCCGCAGCAACTGGAAGTCTACGACGAGATTGACAAGGAATTACTGGTCTACATTGAAGACGTGCTGTTAAATCGAAGACCGGATGCGACTGAGCGGCTTGTTGACTACTCGGAAACTGTGAAGAACAAAGCGGAAGGCGGAAAGCGGAAAGCCGAGGAGTGGCGCGGTGGCGATGTGGAAGAACGCTTGAAGCATGCACTGCTGAAGGGCATTACGGATTACATTGATGGTGATACGGAAGAAGCCCGTCTGAAGTACGGGCGTCCGCTGGACATCATTCAGGGGCCGCTGATGGACGGCATGAACGTCGTCGGTGAACTTTTCGGCACTGGTAAGATGTTTCTGCCTCAGGTGGTTAAGTCCGCTCGCGTGATGAAGAAATCCGTCGCCTGGCTGGAACCGTTCATGGAGGCCGAGAAGGCGGCGAAACTCAGTGGTCAACTGGAACAGTTCAACGAAAACGGCCTCTTCACGGGAACGCGCGAGGAAGCTGTGGCGTTAGCCGAAGCAGCGGAAAAGCTGGCAGACCCAAATGCCGCCTCCAGCAGCAATCGCGGCACCCTTCTGATTGCTACAGTCAAGGGCGACGTTCACGACATCGGCAAAAACATCGTTGGGGTCGTGCTCCGCTGCAACAACTTCAAGGTGATTGACCTTGGCGTGATGGTGCCGTGCGAAAAAATCCTTGAAGAGGCGATCAAGAACAAAGTCGATATCATCGGACTCAGCGGGCTCATCACACCATCGCTGGAAGAGATGATTATTGTGGCCCGCACGATGAAAGAACAGGGATTCACCGTGCCGCTGCTCATCGGCGGAGCGACGACCAGTGCGAAACATACAGCGGTGAAGGTCGCGCCTGCGTATGATCAACCGGTTGTGTATGTGGGCGATGCGTCGCTGTCTGTTGGCGTCGTCGAGGCGTTGCTGGATCCGGATCGCAAACCCGACTTCGTCGCGAAGAATCTGGAAGCTCAGGCGAAGGCGAAAGCGTCTTTTGCTCAACGACAACAGGTCACGCTGGTGCCGTACGCGGATGCGCTCGCAAAGCGATTTCAGATCGACTGGACAAACTACGCTCCTCCGAAACCGGACTTCCTGGGGACTCGCATCATCGAAGATCTGCCACTGGAAGAACTCGTCCCGTTTATCGACTGGTCGCCGTTCTTCAGTTCGTGGCAGCTCATCGGCAAGTATCCAAAAATCCTGAACGACGCCGTGATCGGCGAAGAAGCCCGCAAACTGTTCGCGGACGCTCAAACAGAACTGAAATCGCTGCTGGCCGACAAAAGCATCAAAGCCCGCGCCGTCTACGGCTTCTGGCCCGCAAATTCCGATGGCGACGACATCGTTTTGTGGTCCGATGAAACACGCACAACGGAACTTATGAGATTCCCCATGCTGCGTCAGCAGTGGGAACGAGTTGGTCAGCGGGATTTTCGCTCGCTGGCAGATTATGTGGCACCGATGGCTAAAGCGGAAAGCGAAAAGCGGAAAGCGGATTACATTGGCGCATTTGCCGTCACTGCTGGTCAGGGCTGCGATGAACTTGCGAAATCAATTGAAGCTGAGGGCGACGACTATCGCGCGATCATGGTGAAGGCACTGGCCG
>Ga0138256_10005300_pt1 | contig 13658 bp, 9 predicted proteins | sample KNB2016incub_MG_FD_105486 | JGI IMG/M metagenome (GOLD analysis project Ga0138256, IMG submission 105486) | Active sludge microbial communities from wastewater in Klosterneuburg, Austria - KNB2014incub_MG | ecosystem: Engineered > WWTP > Activated sludge > Unclassified | place: Austria...
CTCGTCTGGTTCGAGTGGCTCGTCAAGTTCGAGTGGCTCGTCAAGTTCACACGGATCAAGTGGTTCATCTGGTGGCGTAGTCGTGTACCACAGTGCCCCGGTTTACCAGACGCAGCCAGCGGCCAGTGAAGCGAGGCCGCTTACAGCGCCGCCGGAAGCTGCGATGACTGATCGCTCTGCGGCAATGCTTGTCGTTAAGGTGCCAAAAGATGCTGTCGTCTATTTGGTTGACCAGAAAATGAGTTTGACCGGAAGTGAACGCAGGTTCCGCATTCCGCTTCCTGATCCAGGGAAGGAATACACTTACCCGATTCGCGTTGAAGTTGTTCGAGACGGTAAGACGCTGGTCAGCCGTTCTGAGCAAAAGGTTCGTGGGGGCCAACGATTTGAGGTTGCCGTTACCGAAATGGCTGAAGGTGGGGAATTGGTCGCCGTCGCGCGACGCTAGATGTGTTAAGCGATACCAGAGGACGCCTGAGGCTGGCTCATGGACCGGGCTTTGGGCAGGCGTCTTCTCTGGTGTCGATGTTAAGTCGGTTTTCGAACCTCATCGACCAGTTTTTCTTTGTTCAATTCATTGAAACTCCCTACTTCCCCGGTGCGTCCCTTAGCGGAGGTTGACGTCCATGATTTCGACGATTCCAGCGAGCCGTCGTGTTCCACTGAATTCTGTAAATGAGAGCCCAATAGCGCCGAATTCCGGCAATGCCGGAGAACGGCCCCGTTCAAAGTGGCGTCGAGCGGGATTCGCTTTGGTCAACATCTGGTTATTTATACATTTGACAGCAATAATAACGGCCCCCGCGACAGTGGGGCCGTCATCGCAGTCGTCCCGAACTGTTTGGACGGCTGTCGCCCCTTACCTGCAGGGACTCTACCTGAATCACGGGTTCCACTACTTTGCCCCGCAGCCGGGAAGCAGCAACCTGGTCTCGTGGACGGTGACTCGGAAAGATGGCACCGTGCTGACTGGACGGTTCCCCAATTTCGACATTCGGCCGAGGTTGTATTACCACCGCCATTTCATGTTGTCCGAGTACCTGGGCAATTCGCCTCCGGAACTTCAGGCCGTTGTTGTTAAAGGATTTGCTCGAAACCTCTGCCGGGAATATGACGGCGAGACAGTGACGATTTCCACTGTGCGACATGACCTGCCATCAATGGAGCGAGTTCGCGCGGGGGGAAAACTGGATGACGGCGACTTGTATGAAGAACAACCGCTGGGTTCATTTAAGCGGGAGGATCTTCTATGAGAACCCGTTACGGTTCGGTGAATCTGAGCCCTGGTCAAACGAGAATTTATCAGTGGGCGTCGTGGCTGCTGAATCCCATTCGAGTTGCTGCGGATGCCTGGAATCAATTCTGGTATTCACCGAGTGATCCTGTGGTACTCGCACTGATTCGGATCTTCGCGGGCGGGATGCTGCTGTACACACATATCATCTGGGGGCTGAATCTTCCCGCTTTCTTCGGTTCCAACGGCTGGAACAGTCCTGATGTGCTGGCCGTCGTTCAGGAGGATGGAATTGTTCCGTCATTCTGGTGGTACGTTTCCGATCAGTGGCTGATGCCTGTGCATTGCCTTTGCATTGCGATCCTGTTTCTATTCTGGATCGGCTTCGCGACACGAGTCACATCTGTGCTATCGATGATCATTACGATCTCGTATTCGTACCGCGCACACATGTCAAATTTTGGGCTCGACCAGCTCAACGCCATCCTGTGTTTTTATCTCTGCATCGGCCCCTCCGGCGCGTTGCTGTCTGTTGACCGCTGGATTTCTGTCCTTCGGGCTCGTCGAAAAGCCAGACGAGAAGGGGTTCCGTACGCGGCACCGGTGGTTTCTCGATCCATCACGGCGAATCTGGCCATTCGACTGATACAACTGCATTTTTGCGTGATCTATGCGTATGCCGGGCTTTCAAAACTTCAGGGCGGAGCATGGTGGAGCGGAGAAGCTGTTTGGCTCGCGTTTGCCAACCTCGAGTATCAGTCGATCAGCATGACATGGATCGCCTGGTATCCGTGGATCAGCGACCTGATGACGCACACCACGATCCTCTGGGAAGTTTCATTTGCGGCTCTCATCTGGATTCGCCCCGTGCGCCCCATCGTTTTGGCGATGGGATTCGCGATGCATGCCGGGATCGGTGGCATGATGGGCATGTGGACGTTTGGCTTGATCATGATCTTTGGTCATTTGTCTTTCTGGCCGGCGGGGACCGTACGCCGACTGCTCGGTGATCTGCCTTTAATGCCAACGATGCTGGGGACCCTTCAGCCATTGAAACAAACGGGGCAGTCAGCAAGGAACACTGAACTGAAAGTTGCGCCCGTGTTGCTGTGGGTTGACCGGACGGTCCGCAGGCAGCTGCTGTGTCTCCGATACTTCTGGCAGCGAGGTTATCACTGCGCGGCCTCCAGAGATTTGCAGGAGGCCAGGGAGTTGCGGGAGACCACATCGCCAGACGCCGTGGTGGTGATGGCGACTGGCTGGGAGGACGAGGAAGTCACAACATTTCATGATGACCACTGTTCCCGACCAGATGCGGAGCCGCTGTTTATGATTCTTTCAAAATCGCAGTCTGCAAGGCTGAATGGAAGAATACACACAGCTGGAAGTCATGTGATTACCGGCCAGGTCAGCCTTGGAAGCCTCCGCCGTGAAATTCAGGAAACGCTCAACCACACTTCAGACGACCAGGAATTCGAATGGGCGGCCGAACATTCAATCGGAGAGGATTCATGAAGCGATATTTTCGATCCAGCACTTATTGTCTGGTTTCTCTATGGACCCTGGTCCTGTCAGGTTGCGCGGAAAAGACAGATACGCCTGCAGAATTTCTGGAGGTCGCGCATCAAAACGAGCGAACTTCGCAACTTCCCGAAGCCGTTGCCGCTTATCGAAAATCTTTGGAGCTTGACGAGAAGCAGCCTGTCGCGTGGTATGACCTTGGCGTTGCCTACGCCGCCATGGATCAGTCTCCGGAAGCAGTGGATGCGTTTTCCCGATCCATTGCTTTGGACAAGACTTCGGCACGGACATTTAACAACCGTGCGGCGGCGTACGCGAGTCTGAATCAGTTTGAAAAAGCAATCGACGATTGCACACGCGCGATCGAACTCGATCCGGATGATTTTCTGGCATGGCGAAATCGAGGACTTGCGAGGCACGATCTGGACGATTTGCAAAATGCAATGACGGACTACGATGAGTCGATCCGCATCAATGGTCGATCTGCCGAGACGTATCTGTACCGTGGCAACGTCCTGCTCGACCGTCGGCAATGGGACCGTGCATTGGAAGATTTTGATCAGGCTGTTCACCTGGACCCGGATCTGGGGTCTGCGTGGCTGAGTCGTGCCATTGCTCTGGCAAGACTTGATCGCGAAGCCGATGCAGAGGCTTCGCGTGCGACGGCGGAAACACACGGAGCAAGAATCGAGGATGTCATTGTCGCCGACCTGCTCCCGGATAAGACTGAAGCAGGCATGAATCAGGAATTGCACCTTCAGGCGGTGGATTTCGTCAAAGCCGAATTGAACAAGAATAATCAGGTCGTGGATAACGCCTCGGCTCCGTGGGACTTGTCAGAAAAACTCAACGACAGCGAACGTCGATTTCTCGTTCGAGTGCTCACTTTGGGCGAGAATGAGGCTGGTGTTGAATTCTCCGCTGAGGATCTGGCCAGAATTCAGAGGGAGGACGTGGCGACGACGCTGATCGTTGTGCAGTCAATCGAACTTGCACCGGAGAATCACACGTCGGCGATTCGAATCGTGAAAACCATCGACGATTGGAAGCCGGACTTGTCGGCGATGAAACCAGCTTCATGGTCTCTGCCTGTGACAGTTGATCGGGTGGTCAAAGCGAATTCTGAGCCGGTTGCGTCAGCGGTGCCATAGCGGCTAATTCCAGTCCAGGAATCCAATATTCACCTATGATCGGGTGGCGTCGGTCAAATGAGTGTCAGCGACGTCTCGGGCGCAGCAGGGGAAGCCGTCGTGATTGGCTGTCGCTCGGATCATCACTGGCATGTTGAAATATCAATTCTCGTTCCAGGGCTCCAGCACTGGAACGCACTGCCCTGGAGGCTCCTGCCTCCAGTGACAATCTCGCGAGGCAGGAGCCTCGGGGGCAGTGTGTTCCGAGGCAGGAGCCTCGGAACAAGGACTTCAGTCCGTACCGCGTGAAACTTATCTCCGCTGCCTACGGGAAAAGACCCCGCGCCAGTTTTGCCTGGGCGACGCGCTGGATGCCTTCAATCAACGCTGCCGTTCGCACGTCGATCTTTTGCTGCTCGGCTCGATTCACAGTTCGGTGGAAGGCGTCCACCAGAATGCTGTGCATCCGGCTGTTGATTTCATTCAGCGTCCAGGTGTAATTTTGTGTCCCCTGCACCCACTCGAAATAAGACACCGTCACGCCACCCGCATTGGCGACGATGTCGGGGACCACAAAGATGCCGCGGTCATGCAGGATTTCGTCAGCCTCGAGTGTGGTAGGACCGTTTGCGCCCTCGGCCAGAATCTTGCACTGGATCCGTTCGGCATTGAGTTCCGTGATTTGATTTTGCATGGCCGCCGGCACAAGGATATCGCAGGGCAGCTCAAGCATCTCCGCGTTTGAGATGTGTTCTCCATCGGGAAATCCATCCAGCACGCGATGCTCAGCGATGTAGGCCTCAAGCGCGGCGATTGACAGTCCACGTGGATTGTAAACAGCCCCTGCCACATCACTGACGGCGATCACTTTGACATCCAGCTCCTCAAGAAACCTTGCCGCGTTGCTGCCCACGTTCCCGAATCCCTGAACCACCGCCGTGGTGCCTTTCAGGTTCAGCTTCATATGGTCGGCTGCGGCTTCAACCAGGTACACAAGGCCGCGCCCCGTCGCCTCCTTGCGTCCCAGTGAACCACCCAGCACCACCGGCTTGCCCGTGACAACTGTCGGCACTGTGTAGCCTTTGTTCTGGCTATACGTATCCATGAGCCACGACATCACGCGTTCGTTGGTGCCCATGTCGGGAGCCGGGATGTCTTTATCCGGACCGATCATGTCCATGATTTCAGTGGTATAGCGGCGAGTCAGACGCTGCAGTTCGTGACTCGTGAGGACCGTCGGATCGATGCGGACACCGCCTTTTGCTCCCCCGAACGGCAAACGCATTACGGCGCACTTCCACGTCATCCACATTGCCAGAGCCGAAACCTCGCCAAGATTGACATCTTCGTGATACCGAATGCCTCCCTTGGTTGGCCCCATCGTTAGCAGGTGCTGTACGCGATAACCGAACACGGTTTCGACTTCCGCGTAGTCATCACGACGAAAGGGAAGAGTGACCGTGAGTGTGCGTTGAGGAAACAGCAGTCGCTCCCGCAGGTTGTCGTCCAGCCCCATAATCTGAGCGGCCTTCAGGAACTGTTGCTGGGCGAGCTGAAACATCGGCGAATGCCATTCCGCATGTTCCGCTTCCGTCCGCTGAATCGCGTACCTAAGCGATCGAGCCAGCCGGTTGCCGTCGATCTTGCCCTTCACCAGATAGGCCCGTGCTCCTTCTTCGACCGCCTTGGCCGCCAGCCGCAGATCATCCACGCCGGTCAACACCACGACGGGAACGGCACCAGCGGCTTCGAAGACCCGTATGAACGTCTCCAGCCCCTGACTGTCGGGCAGCGTCAGGTCGGAAATGATCACATCGAACCCGCCACGCTCGATCATGTTCAGGCCAGTCGCCAGTTTCTCCGCTGTTTCCACTTCAAATTTGGCACGGGGTACTCGGGACAACAGTCCCTTAATAAGCACAGCATCGACAGGATTGTCCTCAATCAGCAAAACCCTGGCCGTTGTCATTGACGATCTCCAAATCCCTGCAAAGCTGCGCATAACAGTGCGACAGCTGAAGAAACAGACTTCTAAACTCGTATTTCAGTATGCACCATCACGCCACACCCTGCAATGGTCGTGATCATCCTTTTGCAATGGATTGCCGGGGATCTGATTCGGTGATCAAGCCAGTTCCGGCATCACCTTGCCGCCGTCTCCCACCAGATACTGAGGGCGACCGCTGTTGTCGGAGATCGTCAGATGGCTGGCGTCGATGCCGAGATGCTTAAACAACGTGGCGTAGACTTCGCTAAACGTCACTGGTCGGGCAATCGCTTCACCGGCGATGCGGTCGGTGGCACCGATGACCTGACCGTGCCGCATGCCACCGCCCGCCATCAGAGCACAATTGACCTGAGGCCAGTGGTCTCGGCCAACCTGTGCGCTGATCTTTGGGGTTCGACCGAACTCACCCCAGATAATCACCGCGCAGTCGTCCGCAAGTCCGCGCTCATGCAGATCCTCAACGAGCGCGCTAACACACTGATCAAAGATGGGGAAGTCTTCCTGTTCGCGTTTGAAGATCGTGTTGTTCGATCCGCCATGCCAGTCCCATTTGCTGTAGTTCAACGTCACCACGCGGACGCCCGCTTCAATCAATCGACGCGCCACGAGCAAACTCTGCGGAACGCGCGGGGCACCATTGCCGTCAATGGACACTGCAGGATTGCCTGTGCCATAGCGTTCCACAACGCGAGGGTCTTCTTTCGACAGATCAAGAGCCTCGGCAAGGCGGGAGGATGTGAGCAACCCCATCGCCTGTTCGGTAAACGCATCCATGCCGACCATCGTAGTTGTCGCATCGACGTCACGCCGCAACTGATCGATGCTCTTGAGCAGCGTCTTACGATCGGCCAGTCGTTCGAGCGAAACGCCATTCAGGACCATGTCCTCCTTTGTCGGTCCCATTGGTCGAAATGGCGCGTGGGCAGTTCCCAGAAATCCTGGACCGGGTTCGTTGTAAGGACCATGAGTACACGGATAACACAGGCTCACAAACGGAGGCGATGTCGGCGTGGCGGAACCGAGGACGCAGGAGACCATCGAACCGAACTGAGGCCATCCGCCTGACGGTTTCGGTTTCTTTATATCGCGTCCATTGAAGACTTGAATCGCGTCATGATTTGCCTGATTGCCGATGAGCGATCGAATGATCGTCAGTTTGTCCGCCATTCCTGCCAGCTTTGGAAACGCTTCACAGATTTCCATGCCGGGAACCGTCGTGGCGATCGGTCTCCAGGGGCCCGCGATCTCTTTCGGAGCTTCCGGCTTCAGGTCAAACATGTCCTGATGAGGCGGGCCGCCCACAAGATAAATCATGATGACGGACTTCGGCGATTTCTTCTGCCCGGCGGCATCCTGCGCTTTCAGGATAGTGGGCAGCGTCCAGCCACCCACCGTTCCCATCGCGGCAAGCGTGCCGATGTTGAGCAAGCTGCGGCGAGACATGCCATCACAGAATCGCCGTCGCTGATCCAGGCACCCATTGAGCATCAGCATAGGGAAAACTCCTTCGCATTCGGTTGGTCCGAACTTTGTGGCCGGATTCGTGAGAATTCGGATGCCAGCTTTTCTGGCCACCAAGCAGTATGTCGTAATATGGATGACTTGGCAAATCCAGACCAGACACCAAAAGTTTTGGGATTGCGACAATAACTGAACCGGTAGATGGGGCACGCTGCGGGGTACGCCGACCTGACGCCAGATTCATCTGACGCAAAACAATCGCAGCAACCAAATCGTTGCCGCAGATCGAACATCATCACGATGTGTCGCAGGAGGAGAAGATCTGCGCTGTTTGCGAGCGACAAGAACTATAAGAAGGGCGACCGAAACCAAGCGACCACCGCTGACGCTGGCAGCGTCCGCCACGTGGCCGATGCTGCCAGTATCGGTGGTAAATTTTCACCTGCCGATCGCTTGATTCGCCTTGCCGTTAAGCATGGAGCGGTCAGTAAGTGTCGTAGTGGGCTTCGCCAGAAGTCCTGCAAGGCGAGCTGCAGAAAAGGAATTACCAATGCTGCGCCTGACGCCGAGCAACTATTTGCCATCGACCATGTTGAAGGACGCAGATCTGGGACAGATCTGCCTACGTAGTCCGACCTGTCTCAGGTCGGATACCTTCGGCAGGGCGACATCTTCGGTAGATTGAATTCTGCCGCTCGCCCAAATGCATGGAATTCTGGCGAATCCCACGACAAGTAGAGACAGTTCGTTTCCGCTCGATGTTAAGGCGAACGGCAGAACAATACCCGTAAAGAAGCCCGGCTTCCTGGAGAAGCCGGGCTTCTGTTGGTAATTCCTTTTCTGCCGATCGCCTAACCTGCTTCCCGGTCACTCGGCGGCACGGTAATACGCGGGAGTAACTGCTCCGGCATCCTCTCTTTGCGATCTTTGGAGTAGTAGTAGCCGTAGTATCCTTTACGCTCAAAGCCGTCGCCACTGCCAAAGGTGTTGACAACACAGCCCAGCAGTTTGACGTTACCAGCCCGAAGAGTTTCCACGGCTTCCATGACCTGTTGACGGGTGTCATTGGCAGACCGCACGACCAGCAGCATCCCGTCCGATTTTTGCCCAATAATGATGGGGTCAGAAACAGCCAAGACTGGACCTACGTCTACAATTACCAGTTGAAATCGTGCAGACAGAGCGACAAGCATTCTGTCAAAGGATTCACTCTGCAGCAGCTCGGAAGGGTTGCTGACGGGTGATCCCGCCGCGATTAGACTCAGGTTAGGAACACCCGACGGTACCAGAACATCATCAATCGTTACCGTTTCTCTCAACAACTCCGACAAGCCGATCCCGTCCGGAATTCCAAATCGGGTATGAAATGTCGGTCTGCGCAAGTCTGCTTCCACCATCACAACCTGCATATCGAGTTTGGCAAATGCGGCACCGATGTTTGCCATAATCGTCGACTTGCCGTCTTTTGGCAGCGGACTGGTTGCAGACAGGATTTTCAGACGTCCTGCGCGAACATCACCCAGCAGCAGAGTTCGCAGAATACGGAATGATTCTCCTTCCGGCGAGTTGTCCGGAACAATTGGAAACTTGTCGTCCAGTTTGACACGTCCGACACGAACCAAAATTGGAATGCCGATTGCGCTGTCAATCTCCGCCGACGTGCGGAACCGCTGATCCTGCTGATCATTCACGATCCCAAGAAACAGACCGGCAATCAGTCCCATCATCAGTCCACCGACACCGCACAGACTTAATTTCGGCCAGACTCTTTCACCCAGTCGCGGAGTTTCCAACAGTTCGTGAATGTAGCCCTGCATCCCTGACGCAAGGTCCAGATCTCTCAGCTGTTCGACAACGCCATCGAACAGCAACTGCGTACGCTCCACCCGTGACCTCAAAATTCCTTCCTTCAATTCAAACTCAACCAGCATTCGCGCCTGTTTTTCGGCGTCGGTCAGCAGAGTTTGCATTTCGCTGCGCCGCTCTGTTGCAGAAATCAGGTCGTTTTCCAGAAACCCGACGTAGGTTCTAATGATCGTCGCCGGGGTCATTAGTGACTCGGTCGGGAGAGCTCCGATTTCTTCCTGCTTTTGGGTCACAAAACTCTTCACCAGCGCGATTTCATTCTGCAGCTTGCGAACTTCCGGATGCCCATCACCGAAATCGGCTCGCAGCCTCTGCTCATCAGCCATTAACTTCAGCATCTGTGAGTATTGCGCCCTTGCCTCTTCCAGCCGCTGCGGCTGTGACGCCAGGAATTCGGCTGACCGACCGGCGTTTGCCTGCATCCCGGCGAAGGCTCCGAGACGCTGGAGATTTTCCGGGTCAATAATGCTCAGTGCATCAATTTCAACGGGTTTGCCTTCAGCCTCGTCTGCCAGATATTTCTTTGCCTTCTGCAGCCTTGTTTGGACTGTTGACTGTGCTATATCCAGGGTCAGCAGTTCCTCATGCAGCCGCTTGTATTGTTCAAGGAAAACGTTACCGCTGCCTTCTCCATTGAAAAGCACAGGGGCCTTTTGTCGAGCTTCAACATAGTCATTCTGGGCAGCTTCCAAGGCCGTCTCCAGACTGGTTTGCGCTTCCTTAACCAGACGTCCTGCTTCGGACATCGCCTGTTCCAGCTGGGTCCCCAGGAAGGCCTGATACTCCAGCAGGATCGCCTCCATAATCAGTCGCGTATCCTCCGGATTCGTGTGTTGAAACTGCATCGTCAAAATCCGGGCGTCTTTGGCTGAACCTTCACCGCCACGCTTCAATGCAAGATGGTCAATCACATATTCCGCAGCATCGACATCAGACTCTAATTGAGCATTGATGGAATCAAGCCCTGTCAGACCATGGCGTTCAAGTGCAGCCTCGACAATTCTGCGGCTTCGCACGATCTCCATATGATTCGCAAGGACATCCTCATCCACCATTGTCTGATCCTGACTCGTCGGTGCCTCTCCAGTGGTCATTGTTGGAGCGCGCTGACTGACCATGATCTTGGCCTGGGATTCGTACCAGATTTGGGCATTTATCCAATACACCACAGACAACGCGACGCCAAGAATGACGCACGCCAGAATGAGCCAAACCTGACGTTTCAGGATCGCTCCCAAATTCAGCGTGGCACCGCCCTGCACGGAATCCGCCAGTACAAGCGTGTTCACTGCTGGTGTTTTCTGACTGCCGTTGCGATGTTCGGTTGACGATTTCAGCATTTCTGTGCGTCGCTGGGCGGGCCAGCTCTCCATTACGACTTTGAAACGATCGGAAGTAGTTTTTAGACACTAAACCCAATTTTTCCGGATGTTCGATCCTAATTACCTAACCGTCAGTAAGATAGCAAGCGAAATTTCGCAGTCAGGAAAGGAATCGCAATCTCCGATTTTTGCTGGATTTGGGTGGCCAAGGGTGAATTGAGCGGAACTGTCAGGAAATGGTGAATTGTAAGGAAGCGAGGCCGAGGATTTCCTCTGTTGGAGATCAGAATTGCAGACTCCCGCCAAATGGACAACCCCAACACGCCCCCAATTCACGCCTCCAAACCAGGAACGGACCATGCCGCAGGGAGAATGTGCGCAAATCCCGCCGTTTCCGCAGACGAAGACGCAGATTCTGATCGAACTTAAACTGTTCCAAACGGGGCTTCGATCAGTAGTAAACGGGGATCTGTTCAAAAAAAGCCTGTATGGAGACGAGAATGGAGTTTCAGACGCAATGCCAAACATTCAACTGAGGCAAACTCGGATCGCTGGTGAAACTTACCACCTTCGATCGAGTTTTGTCGTGCCGAGCTTTACCGGAACCACCGATCAACTGAGTACTCCCATGGAGTTGATCGCTCGCGGTGTTCCACTTTGGGTCATCGTCAAAGTCTTTGGACACGACGAGATGTTTTGACTCAGGCAGCAACCGAGGGGGGCTGCAATTCGACGACTATCACGACAATCGGCTTGAAAATCAGCAAATTTTCGTAACAAGGCTGTAGTTCCACCGGTAGCCGCAGGTGTCCGGACCCAGCGCGAAGGGACTGCCGAAGGAATTCCATGCCAGCGGCACTTTTTCCTCTCGTGGAGTTCGCAGCTGTCAGACCTGATCCTGAATCAGTGCCTCCATTTTGAAATCGACGGGTATCAGCTCCCGCACGTACGGAGCCGCGAAGATGCGGACCTTTTTGACGCAGTCGTCAAATTGCGTCTTCGCCATTGCATCCACAATTGGCGAGACCTCGCGGAGCGGACGGTATTCGTTGCTGGATCGGAACCAGACATCGACGCGGAACTCGACTTCCCGATGCTGCGGCGGGGCGTCGATGAGGACATCGACAGGTGACAGCTCTCGACCGATCTCCTTTGACAATTGCTCGGTCAACCGCGAAGAAAGTGTTGCCAGTTGCTGCGAAGTTAACTGTCGCAGCGCGCGGTACAGTGGTTCCTGATGGTAGATGCTGTATTCGGCCAGTCGCTTGTGCAGCCTGCGATTGGATCCAAAGAGCCCGGCCGTCAATGAGGCGACCGGTGTCCCCTGCGACGCAGTCTGCAGGCAACGAATGAGATCAGGCTCTGACATCCGAAACAGGGAATTCAAATCGAGCGCTGGCATCAGTTCCAGAAATGACCGGGCGAACATCGTTGTTGCCGACCGAACAGCGTGATGCCAATAGACCTCGGTAAACATCACGTACCGCGCGAAGACCATCATTTCGGCGGCAGTCCGGCCCTTGGAAGTAATCGCGAGTCCGTCGCCCGCTTCATTCACGATGAGAGAATTGATCAATCGGTTGCGGTCGAAATGGCGACCGTAGGGAACTCCGCAGTGCTGGCTGTCTCGTGACAGATAATCCATCTTGTCGATATCGATTGGTCCGGAAAGGATCGAGCGACGCAATCGGCTGCTGGGAGAATCCGATTTTGCCACCAGCACATCCAGGACTTCGTCGGCGGTGATGCCCCATCGGGATTCCAGGACCTGCGTCAGTTCACTGTCGGGCCTCAAAAACTCCCGCGCGAAGACTTCGTGCGGCGGCATTTGAGGCAATTCCATATCTTCGATCGGATGACAAAACGGCCAGTGCCCGATGTCGTGCAACAGGGCCGCCACGATCAAAACTTCCGCGTCATGAGCCGACACGATCTCAGCAAATCTTGTGTCTCGCCCCAACTGCCACAGATATCGCAATGCGTTGTGGTAGACTCCCAGCGCGTGTTCGAAACGCGTGTGGGTCGCGCCGGGATACACATGCGACGCCAGGGCCAGTTGCGTGATGTTCCGCAGCCGCTGGAATTCTCGGGAATCCACAATGGCGCGCACGCGGGGTGTAAACGGTACGTCCTGCTCAGTAGGAATTCGGACGACGCCGCATTCATCACCGGCCTGCGAAAGCTCTGGAATGTCGGAATAAGGATGGCTCATTTGCGGCATTCTGCAGGTTCTGTCGGCGTTCCACAAGCGGGCGGACCAAGGCTGATAGCCTCTCAAAGCAGGCAATTGGTCGCCATAAGGCGATTTCCGAGTTGAGTTTCCGACGCAACCTTGTCAGGATGCCGTCCCCGCCACTGACGTCGTTTACGTCGGACCAACTGATCTTCCATTTCGCAAAGATCGGCTAAAATGGAGCCACACGGGCATTCACTCGAATGCCGGGTGCAAAATCGCTCCGATCAACGCGGTCAAGTTCTAATCGATAAAGGGTGAAAGCAGAATTCTGAATGGCGAAGGAAGAATCAATCCAGGTCGAAGGCAATGTCGTCGAGGCGCTCGCGAACACGCAGTTTCGCGTCGAGCTTGAAAACGGCCATCAGGTGATGGCGCACGTTGCCGGAAAAATGCGTAAGCACTTCATCAGGATCGTGCCTGGTGACCGTGTTGTTGTCGAAGTGTCACCATACGACCTAAAGCGCGGTCGAATTGTCTACCGCGAACGCTGATGTTGCGATGACCGCTGAAACATCGGCCCTGCCATTCGTTCAACTCTTTACCGACGGTGCCTGTCGAGGAAATCCGGGGCCGGGCGGCTGGGGCTGCATTCTTCGTCATCCCGCCACGAAAACGGAAAAAGAATTCAGCGGCGGCGAAGCACTGACGACCAACAATCAAATGGAACTGCAGGCCGTCATCGAGGGCCTGAAACTTCTGTCGCGAAAATCGCGAGTTGAAGTCGTCACCGACAGTTCTTACGTCGCGAAGGGCTCAAAGGAATGGCTGCCCGGTTGGAAACGCAACGGCTGGAACCGCAAAGACGGTAAGAAGCTCGTTCCAATCAAAAACATCGACCACTGGAAACAGCTTGATGAGTTGCTCAGCAAGCATCAGGTGA
>Ga0138256_10005301_pt1 | contig 13657 bp, 10 predicted proteins | sample KNB2016incub_MG_FD_105486 | JGI IMG/M metagenome (GOLD analysis project Ga0138256, IMG submission 105486) | Active sludge microbial communities from wastewater in Klosterneuburg, Austria - KNB2014incub_MG | ecosystem: Engineered > WWTP > Activated sludge > Unclassified | place: Austria...
ATGCTAAATCCAAAAGGTGGTGCCATAGCTTTAATGAGTACTACTCGTGCTGTATATACCAACTCAAATAAATTACTGACAGATGGTGTGCATGATTTGATGTATAAAAAGATAAATGGAAAGGCTCCGACGTTGGGTTATATTCTGGCAGAAGGTAAAAATAAATATCAGGGAGAGTTTTTTAGAGTTAATTCACGAAAATTTGCTCTTTTGGGTGATCCGTCTTTGGCTATTGCTATGCCCAAACACAATATATATACGTCAAAAGTAAATGGTAAAGATGCAACATCGATAACAGATACTATAAATGCATTGGAAAAAGTAACCATCGAAGGTTTTGTAGGCAATGAAAACGGTGATATTATTTCAGGATTTAATGGTACTATATATCCGACCATTTATGACAAAAGATCTACTCTTCAGACGCTTTCCAATGACAGTGGCTCACCCAAATTTACATATACCATGTATAAAAACATTATATTTAAAGGAGCAGCTACTGTCAAAGATGGACGATGGTCTTTTAGCTTTTGGGTCCCCAAAAATATAAATTACACCTATGGAAATGGTAAGATTTCCTATTATGCTACGGATGGACAGTCCACAGATGCTGGTGGTGTTTTTACAAATTTTATCATAGGCGGTACATCACGTCAATTGGTTTCAGATGATCAGGGGCCGCAAATGGATATCTTCATGAATAATGAAAGCTTTGTCTCCGGTGGAATGACAAATGCTGATCCGGTTTTACTCTTACAACTTTCAGATGATTTTGGGATCAATGTCACCGGAAATGCTGTGGGACAGGATATTACAGCAATTCTTGATGGGGATAATCAGAATATTTATATCTTAAATGACTTTTATGAAGCTCAGAAAGATGATTTTACCAAAGGGAAGGTACGTTTTCCTTTAAATAACCTTGAAAAAGGAAGCCACTTTCTGGTTGCCAAAGCCTGGGACATATCCGGCAATTCTACAGAAAGGAGAGTAGATTTTTTGGTAGCTGAAGATAAAGATGCCAAATTGAAACATGTTTTAAATTATCCAAATCCGTTTACTACAAGTACTATTTTTCAGTTTGAACACGATCTGGCAAACACAGAATTGGAAATAGTGGTCAATATTTATACAATTACGGGTAAATTGATAAAAAGTATAGGGCAGACAAAATATTCTTCCGGTTTTAGAGTTAATGATATCGGTTGGAACGGAAGAGACGATTTTGAATCAGGACTTGCCAGAGGAATATATCTTTATAAAATAAGAGTGCACTCCAAGGAACTTAATCTGACAAGAGAAAGTGGATACGAGAAACTAATTAAGCTTTAATTAAAACATTAACAAATATAATTTTGTAATTTTGCAGCGATTTTTAAATAATGAGTATGAATAACATGATGAAAAACCTTTTTCTTAGTATAATCTTTGTTTTTCCGGTCCTTTTAAGTGGTCAGGTTTTTTCTCCACCAAAAGGATGTGTGGTTGACAATAACGGGGATTGTATATCCAACACTTTGCTTACTGCTGTTCCTTTTCTTAGAATTACCCCTGATGCACGTTCAGGGGCGATGGGTGATGCAGGTCTTGCCCTTACCCCTGATGCCAATGCCATGCATTTCAATGCTTCCAATCTTGTATTTGCTGAAGATCAATCAGGATTTTCTTTTACCTACACGCCTTGGTTGCGCAACCTTAATCTGGATGATATCTTTTTATTGTATGTTTCTGGGTTTTACAAACTGAGTGAGGATGAGGCGATTGGCGGAGGAATACGTTTTTTCTCATTAGGAGATATTGATTTTACTGATAATTCAGGCGGCTCATTAGGAACGGGAAGACCAAGAGAAGGAGAGTTCAGCATAGCATATGCCAGAAAACTAGGCGATAAATTATCTGCATCACTTACCGGTAAATACGTTTTTTCAAATCTTGCTTCAGGTTTAAATGTCATGGGCGTAGATATCAATACTGCTTCTGCTTTTGCGGCAGATTTTGGATTGAATTACAGAACCAAAACTAACCTTGGCGGGTACAAAGGGGAATGGTCTTATGGCTTGGCCTTGACGAATATAGGATCAAAAATATCATATACCAGAGATAATCTGGTAAAGGATTTTATTCCGGCAAATTTTGGTCTTGGTACTGCATTGAGACTGGATTTGGACCAATATAATTCACTAACTTTCGCCTTGGATTTTAATAAACTTATGATTCCAACACCGATTGCTTTGAAAATTTTAAATCCAGATGGTACTTTATCTGATAATCCTGATTACGACAAAAACGATAACGATATAGCCGACTATCGTGAGAAGTCTCTTTTTTCGGGTATGTTAGGTTCATTTGGTGATGCACAAGGTGGCTTACGTGAAGAAATGAAAGAAATATCCATCAGTTTTGGGGCAGAATATTGGTATGATAAGCAGTTTGCATTCCGTGGAGGTTATTACTATGAAAGCTCTGAAAAGGGAAACAGAAGATTCTTTACCGTCGGTGCAGGTATAAAATATAATGTATTTGGTATTAATCTTTCGTATTTAATACCGACTTCAGTGATTCCTAATCCATTGGACAATACCTTACGTTTTTCTCTGCTTTTTGATTTTTCAGTATTTCAAGGGGATAGCGGAGAATAATTTTTTAACTAAAGAATAAAAAAGGAAGGTCGCCAAAAAATGTTTTTGACGACCTTCCTTTTTTTATTGATCTTTTTTTTCCCTCATTTTGCTTCGTTTCGCATCCTTCAGTGCTTTGTCAATGATCCATTCCAGTTGACCATTTACACTGCGAAACTCATCAGATGCCCATTTTTCGAGTGCTTCATAGGTTTGGGCATTCAGACGGAGGACAAATGATTTTTTTTCGCTCATGATGGTTTATTGATGTAAAGTACCTGTATTTACTACCGGAGAGGCTGCTTTGTCCGAACATAATACGACCAAAAGATTACTCACCATAGCTGCCTTCCGCTCTTCGTCCAGATGAACGATTTCCTTTTTACTCAATGCTTCCAGAGCCATCTCTACCATACCCACAGCACCTTCTACGATCTTGCTTCGTGCAGCCACTACGGCTGAAGCTTGTTGTCTCTGAAGCATGGCACTGGCAATTTCCTGTGAATATGCCAAATGACTTATTCTGGCTTCTATTACTTCAATTCCGGCAAGAGAAAGTCGTTCAGAAATTTCATTTTCAAGCATTTCGTTAATTTCTGTTGAACTGGACCTTAAAGTTATCTCGGCGGTTTCATCCTCAAAATTATCATATGAGTATTCCATAGCCATTTTACGTAAGGCAGACTCACTTTGTATTTCGACAAATTTTTCATAATTTTCGACATCAAATGCTGCTCTGAATGTATCTGACACTTTCCAAACCACGACTGCGGCAATCATGATAGGATTACCCTGTTTATCATTTACTTTAAGCTGCGTAGTCTCGAGATTGTGAGCTCTTTGGGATATTTTTCTTTTTGCAAAAAATGGATTTGCCCAAAAAAATCCCGACACTTTAACTGTACCGGTATAGTCTCCAAATAATGTAAGCACACGGGCACTGTTGGGCTCTATTGCCATAAAACCTGACAAAATAAATACACTAACGATGATGCCAATGACACTTACCCAAATAGGAAGCCATTGAAAAGGAAAGTTTACCCCTGAAAAAATAAGTAGACCCAAACTTATTACAAGCATGAAATACCCCGAAGATGGTTGAATTGTTTTTTCTGTTTTCATAAATTTTGATTTTATTAATTAAAATGATATCAATATGATATCAAAATTAATAACATTATTTGGATTGGAATAGTTCACAGTACGTTAAAATTTTTATAAATATTTCAAACAAAATAATGTTAATCACCGTTTGTGAGTTACAATTATTAACTTTACCCCTTATAATAAACTAAAATGAGCGAAGTGTACCAATCGGATGTGGAAGCAGTAGATGCGATGGCAAGATCTTTTAAGGAACTAAAATCTGAAATCGGAAAAGTAATAGTAGGTCAGGATGACGTTGTAAAAACTGTGATCATTTCATTATTCAGTAATGGTCATAGTTTGCTGGTGGGAGTTCCGGGATTGGCAAAAACTTTATTGGTAAGTACGATAGCAGATGTACTGGATCTTGATTTTAAAAGAATTCAGTTTACGCCTGACCTGATGCCATCAGATATCACCGGTTCAGAAATTCTTGATGAAAACAGGCATTTTAAATTTAACAAAGGCCCTTTATTTACTAATATTTTGTTGGCTGATGAAATAAATCGTACACCACCCAAAACACAGGCTGCTTTGCTTGAAGCCATGCAGGAGAGATCGGTAACTGTGGCAGGTACAAGACATGCGCTGCCCAAACCATTTTTTGTTTTAGCAACCCAAAATCCTATAGAGCAGGAAGGTACATATCCGCTACCTGAGGCACAGTTGGATAGATTTATGTTTAATATTCCTCTTGACTATCCAAGTTACGCTGAAGAGGTTCAGGTGGTAAAGAGTACAACTTCCAATGAGAGATATACTTTAAAAAATATATTGACTGGAGATCAAATACTAGGATTTCAGTCCATCGTAAGGAAGATTCCTATTGCTGATAATGTGCTTGAATATGCTGTTTCACTAGCGTCCAAAACCAGACCTAACACGTCTCTTGCAACAACAGATGTGAACAACTATATTTCCTGGGGAGCAGGACCAAGGGCATCTCAATATCTTGTCATAGGAGCTAAATGTCATGCAGCCATTACTGGTAAATATTCTCCGGACAAGGAAGATGTACAAGCCATAGCCAATTATGTTTTGCGTCATCGTATAGTGCGAAATTATAAAGCAGAGGCGGAAGGTATTACAGAAGAGCAAATCATTAGCAAACTATTCTGATCCATTCGACAAGAATTTTTTATCTAGTTTTAGCAGTCAGTTAAGGCATTTTAAATTGTAATCCTTGAGAAGGTTATTTACAATTATTATATTTTAAGTTAAACTCAGCATTATGAAACATCTGTATTTTTTATTCATTCCGTTATTTTTGATTTCCTGCGATCCCAAAGACATGCAAAAAGTCCTTGATTCAGTAAGTAACGTTCCATTGTCTAATGCAGATATTGCAGCAGGATTAAAGCAGGCATTGGACAAAGGTGTTGACCAAAGTGTAAAGACTCTTTCTGCAACTGATGGATATTATGCTTCGATATATAAAATTCTTTTGCCTGAAGAAGCAGGAAAAGTTATTGACAAGTTGAAATTTATTCCGGGCTTTGCCAATCTTGAGGAGGAAGCCATAAAGAGGATAAACAAAGCAGCAGAAGATGCGGCTTCAAAGGCGAGTCCGATATTTCTAAACGCTGTAAAACAAATAACTTTTGATGATGTGATGGATATCCTGATGGGAGAAAAAAATGCAGCAACTACTTATTTACACAATAAAACCCATTTGGCACTTTATGATGAATTTAAGCCAATAATGACAAGTTCATTAAATAAGTTTGGGGCTTTAAATTTATGGTCGGATGCAATAAATAAGTATAATATTATTCCTTTTGTAACCAAAGTAAATCCGGATCTGGCAGATCATGTTTCCAACAAAGCATTAACAGGACTATTTGCATTGGTTGAAAAGAAAGAACTTGGTATCAGAACTGATATATCGCAAAGAACAACAGATTTGTTGCAAAAAGTTTTTGCGAAGCAAGATAAAAAATAGGTAAAGAAGAGATAATAAAACTTAGTTTGGGCCATTAAAATTTATCCAAATACCAGCCTGAAATTAATAATTGAAAAGGGGTTGCATCAATAATACTGTGCTACCCTTTTTGATTTGTAGATCAAATTACCGCTCAATTCCTTATATTTGCCTCAAATAATGGTAAAATATGCCAATGAAAAATTGGGGTGAATGTATTTCGTACAGAAGATTTGGTTATGAATCAAAGGGAAGTCCTGGTATGAGGTCTGAATTTACAAGGGATTATGACCGAATTATATTTTTATCTGCTTTCCGTAGACTTCAAAATAAGACCCAGGTTTTTCCTTTGCCCGGCAACGTGTTTGTGCATAACCGTCTCACACATTCGCTTGAAGTAGCTTCTGTAGGTAGATCACTAGGTTCCATCATCGGTCACCAACTGGCAGAAAAGTATAAAAATGATTTTAGTGAAGAACAATCTTCATTCTATAATTATGAACTCTCAGGAGTCATTGCTTCTGCTTGTTTGGCTCATGATGTTGGTAATCCTGCTTTTGGTCATAGTGGTGAAAAAGCGATATCACATTTCTTTACTACAAATGCTGATCTTGAACTTAATCAGACTTCGCTAAAAAGTCATTTTAATCATAATGAATGGTTTGATATTACCCATTTTGAGGGAAACGCCAATGCACTGCGGCTTCTTACCAGACAATTTAAAGGTAAGCTTGAAGGTGGACAAAGGTTGATGTATGTAACACTTGCATCTATTCTGAAGTATCCATGTGGCTCTTATGAAACGAATAAAGATATTTTTCACCGCAAAAAGTATGGGTACTTCCTTTCTGATAAAGCAGCTTTTGATGCTATAATTCAAGAATTTGGTCTGAGCGACAGTACAGGTTTGACATTCCGACATCCGTTTGTATATCTGGTAGAGGCTGCCGATGATATTTGCTACAGGATCATAGATATGGAAGATGCACACAGGATAGGCATATTGTCGAGAGAAACCATAGAATCTGCATTCCTTGCGCTTTTGGCAGAATTGGATGATAATAAGTTGAGAACCAAAGAAGTTTTAGCAAAAATTTCGGATAATAATGAAGCAATTTCTTTTCTGAGAGCCAAATGTATCAATGCTTTGGTGAATAAATCTGCTGAAGTATTTTTTCTTCACAGTCATGAAATCATCAATGGCCGGTTTAATAGTACATTGATGGATGAGGTAGAAAAAAATTGCCCTTATCTAAAAGAAATTAACAATATTTCTGTGCAAAAAATATATAATCATCACTCTGTAATAGAAGTTGAACTGGCAGGATACAACGTGATGTCTGAGATACTTTCTGTGTTTATATTTGCGGTATTGAGTGATCAGCGAACTCCTTTGCAAAAAAAATGCCTTCAGCTAATACCTACACAATACAATCTTGCTCTGGAAAATGTAAGCCCGTATGAAAAAACAATGGGTGTACTGGACTTTGTATCAGGGATGACTGATGGTTATGCCACTGAACTATATCGTAAGATGAAAGGTATTGATATCCCGTCACATAAATGATATATTGATAATTCCCATGCTGAGTACTGTACGTAACCAAAGAATAAGACCATGCTGAATACAATTAATCACCTTCAACAGGAATAAATTAAAACCAATGAAAAAGTTACATTATCTATTTTTAGTGCAATTATTTACTTTTTTTTTATCTCCTTTAAAGGCTCAGGATACGGTCATAGTGCTGAAAGATCCAGGTTTTGAAGAAACACCAAAACTTGGGGGTCAGACTTTGGAAATAATTAAAGAATGGACCGACTGTGGTAAAATAAAATTTCCTAATGAAACGCCTCCGGACATACATCCAAACGGATATTGGGGGAACAATATTCCTCCACATCAAGGAAAAACATACTTAGGAATGGTAGTTAGAGATAACGGATCTAATGAAAGTGTAGGTCAAAAATGTAGTTCCGATCTCTTAAAAAGCCATAAATATGAAATGTCGGTTCATCTTGCACAATCACCTAATTTGATAAGCGGTAGTAGGTCATATGGAGTAGTTGTAAATTTCACCACCCCGACTGTTTTACAGGTATGGGGAGGAACAAACAACTGTGATGAAGTAGAGTTGCTGTATGAATCGCCTCCAATAGATCACAATGAATGTAAGACATATACATTTTGGTTCAGACCCAAAAGCAATATAAGTACTTTGACTTTTTCAGCCTACTATAAAAGAAATACCATAGTGGCATATAACGGGCACATCTTACTCGATACAGTTTCTGACATTATACAGATTGAATAATAAGTATTTTATACGAAATGTCGAATTAACTCCTTATTTGGTCGTTAATTTTAGGTTAATTCGGGTCGACTCACAACAAAATGACTATTTGCATACGTTATACAGTGAGATTAACCTTTAATATCTATATGCTTAGATTATTTTACCTTTCTTTAATATGGTTTGCTTCTCTTCAGATTAGTTTTTCTCAGGCTGATACTATAAGATTGCGTAATCCGAGTTTTGAAGATACGCCTAAACAAGGAGGATCTGCTTTTACTGGGATTACAGGTTGGTTTGACTGCGGTAAGATCAATTTTCCTGAAGAATCACCTCCTGACATTCATCCAAATGGTTACTGGGAAAACAATCTGCCGGCATCTGATAAAAAAACTTATCTGGGCATGGTGGTAAGAGACAATCATACATATGAGTCTGTTTCTCAACGATTGGACACCATGCTCGTGGCAGGTAAGTGTTATAAATTCACTTTACATCTTGCAAAAGCGGAAAAATACGTGAGTCAAACCAGAACTACCGGTGAAAAAGCCAATTATACCACTCCCATAGTACTCAGAATTTGGGGTGGATCAGGTTTTTGTAATGATAAAGAGCTTCTGGCCGAGTCCAAGCCTGTTAATAACACTTCCTGGCAAATAAATACCTTTGAATTCAATCCAAAATCCAATATCAGGTCTGTAACTTTTGAGGCATTTTATAAAACACCTACACCAATTCCATATAATGGAAACATTCTGGTAGATGGAGGTTCGGATATAATCAGAATACCATGCCCGGGAGAACCGGTTTTAGCTTCAGCCAAAAGCAAGCTTCCTCCTCATAAAAGGAAAAAACAAACCAACAATACAGCTGCATCAACACCATTAAATCAACCAACAACAGCAGTTGTAGTCCCAAAATCATTTAAGCCGAAAATCCTTCAGGAGCTCACCAGAAACAGTATCAAAGAGGGACAAACCATTGAAATCAGAAATCTGATGTTTAAAGCGGATTCGGCGACAATTGATAAGACGTCATATGAAGTTCTGGATGATGTTTTTGGATTTCTTATGGTAAATGATGATGTGATTATAGAAATAGGTGGTCATACCAATGGAGTGCCGAATGACGAATATTGTGATAGATTAAGTTCTTCCAGAGCAAAATCAGTTGCAGAATATCTCGTCAATAAGGGAGTAAACCCCACCAAAGTTCAGTTTAAAGGATATGGGAAGAAAAAACCTATCGCTGATAATAAAACTAAGTACGGAAGAGACAAAAACCAAAGAGTTGAAATTAAGATTCTAAGTCTGAATAGTTAATATTCTTTTAAGTTCTTTTGATCAATGTTGAAAAGTATTTATACTCAAAATACATTGATTTACGGAAAATGGCTTAACTGATGAGCTGGTTTTGTGTAAAGACAAAGATTATGAATCCCTAATACTCGTTACGAAATTTGTCTTGAAAGTCAACAACCTTATTTATTACGAATGAATAAATTTTCGTAAAGAGAATTGCCTTTGTTAAAATGCTAGTTCAAGTATTTAATAAATATTAATACTGAGGTATGTAAATGTGACAAATGAAGACTTATGTTAATGTAGTTGGGTTCTCCCTATATCCATCACATGTTATTCAGTCTTATTAAGAATGGTTAATAGCAAATTTCCAGGTTCATTTTATTATCTTTGCGCTGTATAAGAAGTAATGAATGATAACAGCTCGGAATATAAAAAAATCATATGGTGCCATTAATGTCCTGAATGGGATAGACATTGATATTCCGCAAGGTGAGATAATCAGCATCATAGGAAAATCAGGCGCCGGTAAAAGTACACTTCTGCACATCCTGGGTACATTGGACAAGTTTGATCAGGGTAGTCTCGAGATATGCGGACAGAAAATTGCTTCACTTAACGAAAAACAACTAGCTGAATTTCGCAATAAAAATATTGGCTTTGTATTTCAGTTCCATCACTTGCTTCAAGAGTTTACAGCATTAGAAAATGTATGTATTCCTGCCTATATTGCAGGCAAAAAACCTTCTGAATCAGAATCAAAAGCAAAAGAACTGTTAGATTATTTAGGCCTGAGTCAAAGAATACATCACAAACCCAATCAAATGTCAGGAGGTGAATCACAACGGGTTGCAGTAGCCAGAGCATTAATTAATAACCCGGCAGTCGTATTTGCTGATGAACCTACAGGAAATCTGGATAAAGCCAGCTCTGAAAATCTTCATGCACTTTTTCTTCAGTTGCGCAAAGATTTTAACCATACTTTTGTCATCGTAACGCATAATACCGAATTGGCAAAACTGAGTGATAGGATAATTACCATGGAAGATGGCAAAATAAAAATCTAAACGAATCCCTGACACCAGATATAATAGTTTATTTAAACTATTGAAAATTCTGAATAGACAAAGAAGGACACTATTGCGGAGTTATAGAACTCAAATTATGGCAATTATTATTTTCCTGAATAAACAGAAAGCTTTTACTATAACATTTGAGAATTAAGCTCTGTAGGTATAATATTACATTTTATCTTTATATATTTGCCTTTTAAATTTAAAAGCTCCTGATTCATGGATCTTCATAACTTGCATAATGATACATCACACGACAGCGAAGGTCTTATCACGCTGAACGGTATGTATAAAGAATATTTTCTGGATTACGCCTCCTACGTAATACTGGAGCGTGCAGTCCCGGATATAGATGATGGTCTTAAACCCGTACAAAGGAGGATTCTTCATGCCATGAAAGAAATGGATGATGGCAGATTTCACAAAGTAGCCAACATTATAGGACAAACTATGCAATATCACCCGCATGGGGATGCAGCCATTGGTGATGCTTTGGTCAATATGGGGCAAAAAGATCTGCTCATTGATTGTCAGGGAAACTGGGGAGATGTACGTACCGGAGATTCAGCAGCGGCAGCCAGGTACATTGAAGCACGACTTACTAAATTTGCGCTTGAGGTATTGTTTAATCCTCAGACTACAGATTGGCAACTCACCTATGATGGGCGTAAAAAAGAGCCAATAACATTGCCGGTCAAATTTCCGCTTGTACTTTCCCAGGGTGTAGAAGGTATTGCTGTAGGACTTTCGACTAAGATATTACCGCACAATTTTATAGAACTCATTAAGTCATCCATCAAGATACTGCAAGGAAAACCTTTTCAGATATTTCCTGACTTCCAGACTGGCGGCATGGTCGATGTGGGTGATTATCAGGATGGACATCGTGGCGGCAGGGTAAAAATCAGGGCCAAAATCCAGCAAGTAGATAAGAGCACACTGAATATTATCGAGTTACCTTTTGGAGTCACAACCAACTCACTGATAGAATCCATCCTCAAAGCCAACGACAAAGGTCAGATAAAGATTAAAAAAGTCAATGATAATACGGCCAAAGATGTAGAAATTCAACTGGAATTGATGCCAGGTGTATCGCCGGATGTGACCATTGATGCGTTATATGCATTTACGGATTGTGAAGTATCATATTCGCCCAATGCCTGTGTTATTGTAGATAATAAACCACTTTTTCTTTCCGTATCAGAAATACTTAAAATTTCTACGATGCAGACTAAAGATTTGTTGCGTAGGGAATTAGAGATAAAAAAGGGTGAGCTCGAAGAAAAATGGCATCATGCAAGTTTGGAAAAAATATTCATAGAAAACAGAATCTATCGAGATATAGAGGAGTGCGAAAGTTTTGAAGCAGTTATAATGGCCATAGATGCGGGGTTAAAAAAGTATGTAGCCACACCATCTGACCCATTGAAAGCAGGTGATTTGAGGATCCTGATGATGCGCGACATTACCGAAGATGATATCATGCGACTAACGGAGATCAAAATTAAAAGAATCTCCAAGTACAATAAATTTAAGGCTGATGAGATGATGGCTCAATTATTGGCAGATCTCGAGCAGGTAAAACATGATCTGGAGCATTTGACAGAATTTGCCATCGCATACTTTGAAAGATTATTGGAAAAATATGGTAAAGGACGCGAAAGACGTACTATCATCAGTTCATTTGATACCATAGAAATTAAAGAAGTTGTAGCTAATAATGCTAAGCTATACGTTGATCGTGTGGAAGGATTTATAGGTATGGGCATGAAAAAGGACGAGTTCGTTTGTGACTGTTCGGATATAGCTGACATCATTGCTTTTACCCGTGATGGGAAATTTAAAGTTGTCCGGATAGCAGATAAGGTATTCGTAGGCAAAGATATCTTGCATACAGCTGTTTGGCTCAAGTCGGATGATCGCACCACCTACAATATGATCTATCTGGATGGTAAATCAGGCAAAGCTTATGCTAAAAGATTTAATGTCACAGCCATCACCAGAGACAAAGAGTACGACCTTACTCAGGGTAGCAAAGGATCTAAGGTATTGTATTTTACTTCCAATCCGAATGGGGAGTCTGAGATTGTAAATATACAATTGACCCAAAGTTCCACGGCTAAGAAAAAAGTGTTTGATTTTGATTTTGCTGAATTGGCTATAAAAGGCAGAGCATCTCAAGGCAATGTAGTCACAAAATATCCTGTAAGGAAAGTGACTCAGGTATCAGTAGGAAAGTCATCCCTTGGCGCTATGCAGATATATATGGATGAGGTCAGCGGCAAACTCAATCAGGACGAACGAGGCAAATATCTAGGTGCTTTTGATACAGGCAGCAAATTGCTGAGTATCTATAAAGATGGCAGCTATGAAGTCAATGAACTCGATCTCAATAAAAAGTATGATGTAAATAATATTGTAGAAATAGGAAATTATACTGAAAGTACAGTCATATCAGCTGTTTATTACGAAGGTGAAAAGGGCTGGACTATGGTCAAAAGATTTAAGATCGAGACCAGTACTTATGATCAGAAATTCATTTTTATACCGGAGAGTGGTGGCAGCAAACTCTACTTTGCTTCAATGCAAAAATCACCTTTGATCAGATATAGCTATACTATAGGTAAAACCAAAGAAGAAAAGGAAGTTTCACTCGCCGAATTTATTGATGTCAAAGGTTGGAAAGCCCTTGGTAATAAGTTAATAGATGCAAAATTGCTCAAAGTAGAAAAATTAATATCAGAACAGCCGGAAGATGACAACATTGATGAAAACATGTCAGATGCCACAAATGAAACTTTCATTGATGACAATAATGCAGAAAATAATCCTTCTCCAAAAATTGTTCCTGACATAAAACTTCCATCAGAAAATGATAAGCCATCGAATAAAAAGGATATACCGAGTGAGCACGACAAAGATAAACCCGGATATAAGCCTGGTGATACAATAGAGTTTGATTTTTAAGAAATCTTTTTCGAATCTTATTGGATTAGCAAATATTAAGTAAAAATGAGACAAATTCTGTTATCTTATTTATATTTGTGTTAAATTTATAAATTCTGAAGAAGCCATTAATCATATTAATTGCAATTATCATTCTGATGCAACCTGCTGGCAAGCTATTTATTGCTCTGGATTTTTATTTAAATCAGGAGCTTATAGCCAATACCTTGTGTATTAATAGAGATAAACCGGAATTATTGTGCAGTGGGAAGTGTGTGCTCAATACAATGCTTGAAAAGTCCGAAGAATCTGAAAAACAACAAATTCCCACATCTCAGAAATATAAAATTGAATATTG
>Ga0138256_10005302_pt1 | contig 13654 bp, 8 predicted proteins | sample KNB2016incub_MG_FD_105486 | JGI IMG/M metagenome (GOLD analysis project Ga0138256, IMG submission 105486) | Active sludge microbial communities from wastewater in Klosterneuburg, Austria - KNB2014incub_MG | ecosystem: Engineered > WWTP > Activated sludge > Unclassified | place: Austria...
GACCGATTTTATGCAGAACAGTATATGCTGGCAACTGCACTTTTAACGAACCCCGATAAATTTGAGATGATTGCCCCTCTGTATTATATAAGTGAAGATGATGGACTGAAACAAATTCTTCAGCCTTTATGGAATGCTTTGCCGAAAGTTGAAACTCATGGCGGATCGTTCTGGCTGAGAATAAAAGCATAATTTTTTTAAACAGGAACATTTATCTTGTAACTGAAACTTAACCAACTGCACATGAGTATCCAGCTGCACAATGAATTAAAAAAAGAATTCCAGATAGAACGCTTGATTCTTTTCAGCGATGCGGTTTTTGCAATCGCCATAACACTGCTTGTTATTGAAATTAAAGTTCCTGAAGTTGAAAAGGAGTTGATTTCAGATGCTGCTATCGGAAAAGGAATGGCACATTTGATTCCCCGCTTTGTCGGGTTCCTCATCAGCTTTCTGATCATTGGTTTATACTGGACAGTTCACCATAAGGTATTTGTATTTGTTGACAACTACACAAACAAGCTGCTCTGGCTCAACCTTTTTTTTCTGTTCAGCATTGCACTGATGCCATTCAGTTCAGGGCTGTATGGCGAATATGCAAATCATTTAGAGCTGCTTTTCCCTTATGGATTTTATGTGTTTAATATCTGCCTTACCGGTTTTTTCAACTTTCTTCTCTGGCGCTATATCAGCAGTCCAAAAAGCGGTATCTCCAATCAACTCATCAGCAATGCAAGAAGAGGATATGGAAATTTCAGAACCCTGGTTGTACCATTTGCCTTTCTGTTATCATTCCTGTTATGCTTCTGGAATCCGATCGTAGCAAGGTATGCTCCCATGCTCATTCCGGTCATGATGCGCCTGGCAGCAAGACATTATAAGAAAAAAGATCCCAACTTAAAATATTAATCATGGAACAAACAACTCTCGGTATTGGTACAAGATTGCAGCATACACAACATGGTCCGGGTGTAATTGTTGCTGTACGTTATGCAACTTATCTGATTTCTTTTATCAACAGCGGTATCAAAGAAATTGATAAGACTGATACAGCCCTCGATGAAATTATTCCTGAAAATGTAACCGCAGAAATTGAAACAACCAGTGAAGTGGAAAAATCTCTACTGAAAGTTCTGCGTTTGTGGAATGGTGTAAGCGAAGTGGTTCCACTTGGTGAAAAATGGGAAGGTGGCACCATGATGCTGCAACCTAAAGACAAATCGCTGAAGCCAAAAGAAATTCCGATGGAAGATTTCTTTCACAAAATTGTAATGCTGCGTGACAGGCTCCGTGTATTGGAACAAAATATCAACAGCAGCAAAAATCTCAGCGATGAAGAGAAGGTAAATATTCAGCAATACATTACACGCTGCTATGGTTCACTCACCACATTCAACGTGTTGTTTAAAAATAAAGAACAGTGGTTTGTGGGTGAAAAAGGAAGTAAAGAAAATTAAAAAGGCAACGCAATAATGCGTTGCCTTCAATTCGTTTTCGCCAATTACTATTATGGCTTCTTTACTCCGCAGGTATTTACTCCTACAATTGCATATAACGGGCAGAAGCTGATTAACGCTGTTGCAGCAAATACGCCACCCAGTATTACCAGAACCAATCCTAATGTTCCGGCTACAGTGCCGCTGAAATAAAGATAAGCAAATACAGCTGCTACTAAAAGTCTGATGATACGATCAGCAGTTCCCATGTTCTTTTTCATAATAAGTTTGTTTAGTTTGTAAAATATTTTATGGCCCATACCAACCCGGTAATAATCGTCACGCATAAAAAGCAAACGAGGAGCAACCTCTGTATTTTTTGTTTCATGGAGACTTTATTGATTGATGATGTAAATCTATGCCGCTGTTTCCCGGTATTTGGTGACTATGATCACCAGCTTAAAAAATTTCAATACCGTCCTGTAACTGTTTCACCTTTCCTTCCTGCTCCAGCCGCTTAATAACACGGGTTATTACTTCACGTGCCGTGCCCAGCTCTGCTGCAATTTGTTTATGGCGGATGGAAAGAATTTTTTCGCCTTTCAGTTTACTTTTTTCAACCAGGTAATTATACAGGCGCTGATCCATGCGGCTGAAGAGAAGGGAGTTGATGGTATCGAGCATTTCTGAATAACGGAGATTGTACTGCTGGTAAAACAGATCATTGATCTGCGGATACTGTTTGATCCAGCTGTTCAGTTTTTCTACAGGGAGTAACAAGAGAGTTGAATCTTCTTCTGTAATAGCAAAAATGCGGCTTGGTGCATTGCTGAGCGATGCTGAAAAAGACATAATGCAGCTTTCACCCGGTTCAATATAATACAGGAGTAATTCCTTTTCTTCAAATGGAGCAAACACTTTTACAAGTCCTTTCAACACTATGGGCAGAAGTTTGATATACTGTCCTTCTTTCAGAATTTCTGTTCCTTCAGGAAATTCCATAATCACTGCATGTTCAGCAATTTCATTGAGCAGTTCACTGTTAAAACGTGGACTGATGGGTTTAAGATCGGATAAAAGTAATGGCATAGTTCACCAAGTTAAACAATCGTTGTACAACTTAATCAGCCACCAATCTTTTTTCCATGTACACAACTCCCGGCAATGGGTTTTCATAGTAAGCTGTCGTTTCAGTAAAACCATACTGTTTGTATAAAATAATAGCCGGTTGCAGTTTTTGCAACGTATCAAGCTTCATCGTTTTGTACCCAAGCTGTTCAGCATCCTTCATCAGTTGCTCAACCATTGCTCTGCCAATTTTGTGTTTCCTGAATTGCGGACGCACATACAATCGCTTCATTTCGCAAACAGTGCTGAGCTTAGTCGAAGCCCCTGCTGTCATATTGAGCGAACCTGTCCCTTTATTTGCAGGGGTCGAAATATCTGTCAAAGCAATACAACCTGCCACTGCATCATTCCATTCTGCGATGTACAAAACTCCTTTAGGCGATCCATACTTTTTTAACGGGTCTTTTAACTCTGCTTCAAAACTCTGGAAGCATAAATTTTCATCCAGTTCTTTTTCATATTCCTGAAAAAGCGTTCTGATTTCATCCATCAAAATCCCGTCTTCTTTTATTTGAATTAACTGCAGCATTTTCTATAACTTACCGCAAACTTACAATCTTTTCCAGCCATGCTTACACGAATCCTTATTCTGTTGCTGCTGCCTTCTTTCCTTTTTGCACAGAAGTATAAAAAAATTCATGCAGCATCGGTTCTGGTTGATACGCACAATGACATTCCCTCTTCTGCTATTGAAAAAAAAGTTGTGTTTGACAGTAACTTAAAAGGAAAAACTCATTCTGATCTTAACAGGATGATTGAAGGAGGATTAGATGTACAGATGTTTTCTGTTTTCTGCGATGGAGAACAAAAAGATCCTTATAACTATGCCAACAGGGAAATAGACAGTGTACATGAATGGGTGCGGCGAAATCCATCGAAGATGATGATGGTATATACTCCTGCCGATCTGAAAAAAGCCATCAAAGAAAAAAAAATGGCAACGATGCTGGGAGTAGAAGGTGGACATATGATTGAAAACGATTTAAACAAACTGGATGTACTTTATAAAAGAGGCATGCGCTACATGACCATTACCTGGAATAATTCTACTGATTGGGCTACGAGTGCAGCGTATGAAGCCTCCCTAAATCCCTCCAAAGGAGGGACTTCAGACACAAACAGAAAAATCGGTCTTACTGATTTTGGTGTGCAGGTGATTAAACGGATGAATGAATTGGGTGTGATGGTGGATATAAGTCATGTGGGTGAACAAACATTCTGGGACATTATAAAAATTTCAACCAAACCAATCATTGCATCGCATAGCTGTGTCTGGAACCTTTGTCCCCACAGAAGAAATTTAAAAGATGATCAGATCAAAGCCATTGCTAAAACCGGTGGGGTTGTATTTTTAAATTTCTATGCAGGATTTATTGACAGTACTTACGAATTAAAACGCAATTCGTTTATACAACAGCATCAAACTGAAATTAACCAACTCATTCAGGAAGGCAAACAAAAAGATTATGCCTTGATGATGGTATCAGAAAAATATAAAAGCGAAATGGATGCTTTACGTCCGCCATTATCTCTGCTTCTCAATCATCTCGATTACATTGTTAAACTTGTGGGCATTGATCATGTTGGTATGGGCAGTGATTTTGATGGCATTGAAGCTCCCCCGCTTGAATTAAACGGTGTGGAAGATTATCCGCTGGTTACAAAAGCATTGCTGGAAAGAGGATACAGCAAAAAAGATATTCGTAAAATTTTAGGTGGAAATTTTATACGGGTGTTCAAAGCCAATTCAAACAAATAAACACAGAGATGCTGAGATTTGGAGAAGCACAGAGGTTTATTCCTCTCTGTGTAACTCTGTTTCTCCTTTACTCTGTGTTAAAAAACCAACTGCATGAGAAAAATTTTCCTGTTACTAGTTATTGCTGCAACCAACTGCAACGCACAAACCATTGACAATTTTTTATCACCGGCCTTTCCAACTAATTTAACAGCAACTGCTGATGGTAAAAATATTGCATGGGTATTTAATTATAAAGGAAGCCGTAATGTATTTGTTGCCAATGCAACAGGCAGCAACGCAACGAAAATTACGAATTATTCCGGCGATGATGGAATAGATATGGGCAGTCTTTCGTTTACTCCTGATGGAGATCAACTTGTATTTGTAAGAGGTAATGGAACAAATGGGCGGGGAGAACCTGCGAACCCGGCACAGCTGCAAACATCAACAGAACGTATCATCTTTGCAGTGAATAAAAATGGAAGCAATCTGCATAAAATTGCTCCCGGCTATTATCCGAAAATTTCACCCGATGGAAAAACAGTTGCTTACCTTTTTGGCGGGCAGGTTTGGACTGCTTCATTAAATGATACAAACATTAAACCGCAAAAGCTGTTTCAATCAAGAGGAGCCCAGAGTTCACTCCGCTGGAGCCCTGATGGAACAAAACTGGTTTTTGTAAGTGGCCGTGGCGATCATTCTTTTATTGGTATTTATAATGCTGTAAGTAAACAAATTTCTTTCCCTGATCCTTCGGCTGATGTTGACAGTGATCCTGTGTGGAGTGTTGATGGAAAATGGATCGCCTGGGTCCGTCGTGGAAACATTAGGGTCGATGTTCCGTTTACTGCCCGCCGAGAATCTCATCCCTGGAGTATCCGTTTACTGAATATAAAAACAGGTGGAGTGACAGAAATCTGGAAAGCTGACGAAGGCAAAGGTTCTGTATATGTTGATGATTTACCGGTTGCGGATAATAAATTATTATGGGCTGCCAATAATCAACTCATCTTTCCGTGGGAAAAAGATGGATGGGTTCATCTGTATGCATTGGATGTTGAAAAGAAAATAACAAAGCTGTTAACTCCCGGTGATGGTGAAGTGGAGAATATTACACTATCGCCTGATAAAAAAACAGTTTATTATACCTGTAATATCGGCGATATCAATCGCCGTCATATCTGGAAAACATCCATTGCTGATGCAAAAGCCGAATTACTCACAGGTGGTGACCATATTGAATGGAGTCCCGTGGTAACATCCAAAGGCTTTGCAATGCTTCGTTCATCCGCAACAAGACCGGCATGGCCTGCTGTTTATAATAAAGGAACAGTGAGTGATATTGCAAAAGATTTTTTCGGCAAAGAATTTCCAAACCAGCTTGTTACACCGCAGCAGATTTCAATCAAAGCAACAGATGGAATGGAAGCACCTGCCCAGTTATTTCTTCCACGCAACTATAAAGAAGGTGAAAAATATCCTGCTGTAATTTTTATGCATGGTGGCAGTCGCCGGCAAATGTTACTGGGTTTTAACTACGGACAGTATTACAGCAATGCCTATGCACTGCATCAGTATTTTGCATCGCAGGGTTATATTGTTATTTCTTTAAACTACCGCAGCGGTATTGGTTATGGTTTGGAATTCCGTGAAGCATTGAACTATGGTATGGGTGGTGCCAGTGAAGTAAATGATGTAATTGGCGCAGGTGAATATTTAAAAAACAGGAAAGACGTAAGCGTGGTTGGTTTATGGGGCGGCAGTTACGGTGGTTACTTAACAGCACATGGATTAGCAAGACGAAGTGACCTGTTTGCTGCCGGTGTTGATATTCATGGCGTACATAACTGGAACGATGAGGAACCAACCTTTGCTCCCTGGTATGATTCAACAAAGTATGCACAGATAGGAAAATTGGGTTACGAATCATCCCCTGTTAATTATATTAACGGATGGAAGAGCCCTGTGTTATTTATTCATGGTGATGATGACCGCAATGTGCCGTTCAGTGAAACGGTTCATATTGTTGAACTGCTTCGTCAGCGAAATGTATATTTTGAACAGTTGGTTTTTCCTGATGAAGTGCATAGTTTTTTATTGTATCGCAACTGGAAGAATGCATACCAGGCCACTTTTGAGTTCCTGGAAAAACAACTGAGGAAGAAATAACAGATTGTCTTCTTTAGTAAAGAGGATTGATGGAGAATAAAGAAATATGGGTATAGAGTTTACTATTCAACTACCAACAAATACAAATAACTGATGGAAGTAACCCCAACACTAAAAATTGAATTGACACAATGGCTTGATACCTATTGGACCACCTATCTCAATGGTGATATTGACACATGGGTTACTTTTATAAGTGATGATTATCGAAATATAGGCGGTACTAAAGAGGAGATATGGAACAGCAAACAGGAAATTATAGATTATACCAAAAGCATTATGAACCAAATGCTGGGGGCGGTTGATATTCGTAACCGTGAAGTTGAACTGATCCCCTATGGCGAATATATGATGGTGAACGAATTCACTGATCTCTATGTAAAAATCGAAGGAAAATGGGCTCTTTATGGTCCTTTTCGAATGTCTTCCTTACTGGAAAAGACAGATGCCGGATGGATTGCCTTACATCAGCATGGCTCCTACCCCGACATGAAAGCAATGGAGGGAGAGGCGTTTTCATTTGACGTATTGAAAGCGGAAAATGCCCGGCTGCAGGCAGCAGTTAAAAGCCGCACAATTGAACTGGAAATTGAAACGGCATTAGAGAGAGTGCGGACTGAAGCGATGGGTATGAAAAAACCGGATGATATTCTTGCAATCTGTAAAGTGATGTTTACAGAATTGCAATCACTCGGTTTCTCCGAATTAAGAAATACACTGATTAATTTTTGGGATGATGAAAGCAGTTCCTTAATTGATTATGATTATTCAAACGATACAGGAGGCAATAAGGCTAACCTTTCTTACAGCAGCCACCCTGTATTTGAGCAATTTCAAAAAACGATCAAGAACTCAGAAGATGCATTTGCTGAACTGGTAGTAACCAGGAGCGAATTAGAAAGCTGGAAACAACGGCGGCGTGATAGTGGTGAATATGAAGATCCCCGTCTCAACAATATACCTGCATTATACTATTATTTTTATTCTATTGCTGTGGGTGCGATTGGTATTTCCACATTTAGTCCCATTACAGAAGAACAACTAAATGTATTAAAGCGTTTCAGAAATGTTTTTGATTTTGCTTACCGCAGATATGCAGATGTGGCGCAGGCAGAAGCACAGGCAAAAGAAGCACAAATAGAATTAGCATTGGAAAGAGTACGTGCAAGAACAATGGCCATGCAACACAGCAACGAATTGCCTGATGCTGCTACTATTTTATTTCAGCAAGTGCAATCATTAGGCATGCCGGCATGGAGTGCCGGTTATTGTACCTGGAATGATGACAAATCAGCCGTTACCTTATGGATGAGCAGTGAAGGAGTATTGCAACCAGCTTTCACAGCACCCACAACAGAAGATGAATTATTTATTCAAATGCGAAAGGGTCAGGAAGATGGAAAAACATTTCATGTAGTGGAAATGGGCGGCGATCAATTGGTGAAGCACTACGGGTATATGCGTACGCTTCCTTTAATGGGTGATATTTTAGATTCGATTATTGCAGCAGGTCATCCATTGCCCACTTTCCAGATCATGCATCATGCCTATTTCTCTAAAGGGTTTCTGTTGTTTATCACCTATGAGCCCGTTCCCGATGCTCATGACATCTTCAAACGATTTGGAAAAGTATTCGACCAAACCTATACCCGTTTCCTCGACTTACAAAAAGCAGAAGCACAGGCAAGAGAAGCACAGATTGAAACTGCATTAGAAAGAGTTCGAAGCCGTTCCATGGGTATGCAAAAAAGTGAAGAGCTACAGGAAGTAATAAAAATTGTTTACCGGCAACTCAGGCATTTAAATATTCAACTCGACCACGCAGGTTTTGTTGTTGACTATACACCGAAAGGCGATTGGCATTTTTGGATTGCTGATGAACAGGGCATTCCCTCTAAAATAACGCATCCTTATTTTGACTCTGTTTGGGCAAATCAATTTAATGAAGCAAAAGAAAAAGACACAGACTTCTTTGCCACTCATTTGAATTTTGAAGAAAAGAATAAATTTTACAATGAGATTTTATCATATGTTCCAGGGTTACCGGAAACATCAAAAGAATTTTATTTAAACTGCCCCGGGCTTGCAGCATCAACTGTATTGTTAGAAAATGTTGGCCTGTATATTGAAAATTTTTCAGGCATTCCTTATACCGATGAGGAGAATACTACGCTGATGCGTTTTGGAAAAGTATTTCAACAAACCTATACCCGTTTTCTTGACTTACAAAAAGCAGAGGCACAGGCAAGGGAAGCAAAGATAGAAGCAGCATTGGAAAGAGTGAGGAGCAGAAGCATGGCCATGCACAAAAGCAAAGAGTTGCTTGAAGCCAGTGAAATAATTTTTGTAGAAATGCAAAAACTCGGTATCGATAGCTTAACAGCCGGTTATGTTTTAATGGATAAGGAAGAAAAAAACGGGTTGAATTACACACCTGATCCATTCACAAAAAAAATCATGCCACTGCCTGTTATCATTCCGCATAATGAAACCATTCATATGCAACAGGTGGTTGAAAACTGGAAGAAAGGCAATTCTTTTTTTATGGTAGAAATGGATGAAGAGGAAACCATCCAACACCAGACTTTTATTGCAGAACGAAGCACCAATTTTCCAATAACTGCAGCACAGCTGATTGCCATTTCGCCAGCGAAATTATTCCTGCATAATTTCTATTTTAAAGAAGGGTATATATTGATAGTAGGTGGAATAAAATTATCCGTGGAGCAAACGGATATTATGTTACGCTTTGCGAAAGTGTTTCAACAGACCTATACCCGTTTCCTCGATTTGCAAAAAGCAGAAGCACAGGCAAGAGAAGCACAAATTGAAGCGGCATTGGAAAGAGTTCGTTCAAGAACGATGGCGATGAGGGGTAGTGATGAATTGCTGGATGTTGCCACCATCTTATTCCAACAAGTGAAAGCGCTGGGTGTACCGCAATGGAATTGCGGATTTAATATCTGGGAAATCGGCGATAAAGAATTCATCTTTTATCCAGGTACACCTGATGGTATTATAACTCAATCACCCTGCAAAATACCGCTTACTGAACATCCGGTATTTCAGGGTTTTGATGAATCAAGAAAGCGGGGCGATGAACTTTTTATTTATGAAAAAGAAGGTGAAATGCAAAGGGGCCATTACCAATATATGCTTTCACTACCCGGAGTTGGGGATGTACTTCAAAGTATGCTGGATGCCGGCTTTGAGTTTCCCGCATTTCAAATCGATCATGTTGTCAACTTTGCCTATGGCAACCTCATCTTTATTACTTATGAGCATTTCCCGGAAATGCACGATGTTTTCAAACGTTTTGCAAAAGTTTTTGAGCAGACCTATACCCGTTTTCTTGATTTACAAAAAGCAGAGGCGCAGGCAAGAGAGGCTCTGATAGAAACAGCATTGGAAAGAGTTCGCTCCAAAACTATGGCCATGCACAACAGCAAGGATGTGGGCGAAAGTGTGGCTGCATTATTTGATGAACTTTCAGCACTCGGAGTGCTTACTGCTCAAGACCGTTGTGGCATCGGCATTATGCAACCCAATGAGATGATGGAATTATGGACAGCAGAAAAAGCAACAGGAAAAACAGAACTGACCATTGGCCATTTGGATATGAAGCAACATATACTACTCAAAAATGTGTACCAAAACTGGCTCGATAAAAAAGAAACCTATCAATACATTCTGGAAGGCGAAGATAAGCTGAAGTACTATGAAGCCATGCGCAACCAGACGAACTACAAAATCAGGAAGGACTATTATTCATCACAAGAAAAAATAGTGCATACCGATTTCTTTTTTAAAGAAGGTTGCTTGTATGTATTCTCACAACAGACATTTACAACAGATGCAGCTTCTATTTTTATCCGCTTTGTAAATGTGTTTGGTCAAACCTATCGTCGTTATCTCGACCTGCTAAAAGCTGAAGCACAAGCAAGAGAGGCGCAAATAGAAACGGCGCTGGAAAAGGTTCGAAGCAGAACACTGGCCATGCAAAAAAGTGATGAGCTGGCAGAAACAGCATCGGTATTGTTTCAGCAATTAATTGCACTGGGTATAGAGCCCAATCGTTTATACATCACCATCATCCATGCCGAAAGCGATGAAGCCGATTTCTGGATCACAAATGAAGATGGCAGTAAGTTGACAGATGCTTACTCTGCGCATCTCGAGGAAAACAGCACCTTCAAAAAAATGTATGAAGGCTGGAAAAAACAATTGAAACATTTAGTGATTGATATGCAGGGGGAAGAATTGCAAAACTATTTTCATTACCTCCAAAGCAGGAATGTTCCTTTTAAAGGAGGATTAGAGCAAACTCGCAGAGTACAGCATCTTGCTTATTTCAGCAAAGGGTTTATTGGTATGGCTTCGCCCGATGAGCAACCGGCAGAATCATTGCAATTGCTCGAACGGTTTGCAGCAGTGTTCAATTTGACTTTTACCCGATTCAATGATTTAAAAATAGCCGAAGCACATGCCCTGCAGGCAGAGCAGGATTTAATAGCCATTAAAGAAGCCAAGCAAAAAGCAGAAGAAGCTTTAACCGAATTGCAGTCTACCCAAAAACAATTGATACAAAGTGAAAAAATGGCCAGCCTTGGAGAACTTACCGCAGGTATTGCCCATGAAATTCAAAACCCGTTAAACTTTGTCAACAACTTTAGCGAAGTAAGTAAAGAGTTGCTGGATGAAATGAAAGAAGCTATAGAGAAAGGTGATACAGAAGAAGCAAAAGAAATTATGAATGATGTGATTCAGAATTTAGAAAAAATAAACCATCATGGTAAAAGAGCCGATGGTATTGTAAAAGGAATGTTGCAACACAGCAGCAGCGGCAGTGGTAATAAAGAACCAACTGATATTAATGCACTGGCAGATGAATATTTACGATTGGCTTATCATGGGTTACGGGCAAAAGACAAATCGTTCAACGCTGCCATGAAAACGGAGTTTGATGAAAGCATTGGTAACATCAACATCATACCACAGGATATTGGAAGAGTGATTTTGAATTTAATTACCAACGCTTTTTACGTGGTGGACGAAAAGAAGAAATCAGGAGTTGAAAACTATGAACCAATAGTTTCTGTTAACACAAAAAAAGTAGGCGATAAAGTTTTGATTTCGGTAAAAGACAATGGCAATGGTATTCCGCAAAAAGTATTAGATAAAATATTTCAACCCTTCTTTACCACCAAGCCCACCGGGCAGGGTACTGGGTTGGGATTGAGTTTGAGTTATGATATTGTAAAAGCACATGGTGGTGAGCTAAAGGTTGAAACAAAAGAAGGAGAAGGGAGTGAGTTTATTATTCAGCTTGCAGTTGTTTAGAGTTATTAAATAATGTTTGCTATCTTATATCAGTAATTTTTATTGCATGAAAAAAGTATGGTTCCTGTTTTTTTGCCTGGGTATATTTGTAACTGTGCGGGCACAATACAAAGTGCGGTTCATCCTGAAGGAGAATACAGCTATTCATCATGATAGTATGTATGTAACAGGTACGTTCAGCAACTGGGACTCTACCTCCAATAAGAATTATTTACTGCAGCCTTACGGAAAAAATAAAAAAACAATCGTATTAACTGTACCTGCAGGAGAACTCCGTTATAAATTTCACCGGGGAAGCTGGCTTACCGTAGAGAAACAATATAACGCTGAGGAAGTGCCCGATCGTATTGTAACCATCACCAGGGATACCGTGTTTACCGATTCTGTGGTTTGCTGGCGTGATGAAGTAATTACCGACAAAAAAATTGCTCTCACATCAGAACAGGCAGACAGCAATAAGGTAAGTATCATGACCGCAGTGGCAAATATGTATGCATTCTACCCGGAATTTTATAATGCCGATTCAGCATTTTTTTATGCTCAGGAAGCATTACGAATTCAGGAGAAAATGAAAGCAACGGTTCAAAGTAAACAACAGAGCCAAAGCAGTTTCAATTATCAATTAATGAGCCTGCAGGAAGTCATTGCATCGCTTTTACATTCATTGGGGAATTTTTCAAAATCACTGGAGTTACGTTTTGAAAATTTAAAACTGGCAGAAAAAGAAAAAGATAAATTCGCTTTAATCGCAACCATGAAGAGTATCACTGTTGATTATTCTTCCATGAAAGATTATGGTAATGTTTTACTCTATGGAAAACGTATAGACTCCATTGTAAAATACATTGATAAAACTCAACAGGGATATCCATGGGCCTCCTGGACCGCAAATAACATTATAGCGGATGCTTATTATAAACTTAACAGACCTGATTCTGCTTTATATTATGCCAGAAAAATGAAGGCGGTTCAAATAGCTAACAGTTGGCCGGGCTATATTATCATTGGAAACGAACTTCTTGCTGATATCTACTCCGCCAATGGAAGTATTGATTCCGCATTTGCATATTACCGCAAAACATTACCGATTGCTTCAGCAAACAGGGCGTCACAGTCCATCGCATATATACAGGCAGGCATGGCCAGGTTATTTCAGAAAACAGGTCGCTTAGATTCTGCCTTAATTTACGCAAGGCAATCTTTAACTTATTTTCAGACGAATAAAGCAGAAGTGAGGGCATGGGGTGAAAATAATGACAGCTATGTTGCAGAGATCAGTCCGTTGCTTGCCGAATTATATAAAGCAAATGGCCAGATGGATAGTGCATATAAATACCTGCGTCTTTCTGTTACAATTAAAGACAGTCTTTACAATTCTGATAAGGTAAGACAATTTCAAACACTTGGTTTTAATGAGTCAGTACGTCGCCAGCAGTCAGAGCAGCAAAGTAAGGAAGCACAGCAGCAATATGAAACCAAAATCAAAATGTACGGGCTCATCAGCATCATCACAGGGTTTGTAATACTGGCCGTTGTGTTATACCGAAACAACAAACAAAAACAAAAAGCAAATACAGTTCTGCAATCACAAAAACAAGAAATAGAAACAACCTTGGGCGAATTAAAGATTACACAAAAGCAATTGATCCAGTCAGAAAAAATGGCTTCGCTTGGAGAGCTCACCGCAGGCATTGCCCATGAAATTCAAAACCCGTTGAACTTCGTTAATAATTTCAGTGAAGTAAATACTGAGCTAATCGATGAAATGAAAGAGGAATTGAAAGCTGGTAAAACGGAAGATGCCATCAGCCTTGCCGAAGATATTAAACAGAACAATGAA
>Ga0138256_10005303_pt1 | contig 13654 bp, 11 predicted proteins | sample KNB2016incub_MG_FD_105486 | JGI IMG/M metagenome (GOLD analysis project Ga0138256, IMG submission 105486) | Active sludge microbial communities from wastewater in Klosterneuburg, Austria - KNB2014incub_MG | ecosystem: Engineered > WWTP > Activated sludge > Unclassified | place: Austria...
AAGCCATCCTCTTTTACATCAAATCTTTTGGTGATGTAGGCAGGCGTACCATCTTTAAAAAATATCAATGCATTTTCTGCAGTCTCTATTCCAAAAACCTGACGGGCAATTTGCATGGTTAAATGCTCATTGGCGGGCATTTGATCTGGCTTTTTACCTGCGCCTGGAATTGGTTTCAGAATATAAGTACCTTGTTCATTTTCATTAATAAGCCTTAGCTTGTTTTTGTCAAGCAATACAGAATATTTTTCTTGTACTCCTGATATCGACATGCGGTTTCGATTCTCTTCAAACATCTGATCGGTTTCTGGATTGGATGCTGGAGAATCGTAAGGCAAAACATGATGCACCTTCTTGCCCTGAAAAACTCTATTCAAAGCGGTTCTGCTATACGTATTAAAACCTTCTGATAATGTACCGGGACAATATTTAATTTCTGGTAAACTCATTAATTTTCTAGTTTAATAATTCTAACCGCACCTATGCTGTCATTTTTTGCAGTAGTCATGAGCAATCCGAAATAGTCCTCTCGGTCGATTCTATTTAGTTTGCATACCACTTGCTTATTAGATCCTTCAGGAAGCATGTTGAAAAAAAATGGAAATAGGTATTTAGAATGAAATTCTTTTTCGGTTTTAGGTAAAGTGAGACTGATGCTTTGCTTACTATTATTGCCTACCCAGTCATCGTGATAATGAAATGAAAACGAACCATCATCGTGTTGGGTTAAGATACCCGCTTCTTCATTCTTGTATAATACTTTGGCTTTTCTCATTTAGTAAGCGTTATATTTTTAATCTTTAGGCAAACTTCCATACCCAACACATCTGATAGCTTTTGCAATGTTAACAGCGTAGGATTTCCTTTTCCGCTTTCAAACTGTTTTAGAGTTCTCAAACCAACACCTGATAGTTCTGCTAATCTTTCCTGTGTTACTTGTAGAGCTTCCCTACGTTCTTTTATAGTTTTTATTAATTCTGTAAAGTGCATTATATAGCATTATTTAATGCAAATATAATACTAATTTTAAAAACTTCAACAAAAAGAGCAGTAAATCGCACTATGTTGTACATGTATTGGTTTTTATTATGTAATTACAATAAAAGGTGCATCTTAAAGCACTATATTTTCTAGTAAAAGCATTTGTCTCGGTTTTTGCAGTATTGGTGGTAATGTTTTCGGGCTTTGCGTTCGGGCGGGTTTAGGACCACAAAGTTTCAATTTGTTAATACAGTTTGTCTTGTCCATCATTAATAATAGATTACAAGATAAGAAACGTTGAACCAAATAAAAGTCCATACAATTTCTTGAATCTTAAAATGACATAATATTTAATGGAGATAATTCAAAACACACACCCAACTCAGATGAATTAACTAAAAGTATGGAGCTACATCAATAATGAATCCTTTAGAACAGTCCAAAAAGGCTTATAACAAAAAAACAAGAAGATGTTTATCTCACTAATAATTCATCTCGCCCAGGACCAGTTGATAAAAAACTAATTGGAGCCGGACAGACGGATTCTATATGTGCTAAATAGGTTTTAATAGCCGTGGGCAACTGATCGAAATGTTGGAATGATGCTAAGGATTGATTCCAACCCTTGAAGTCTAAGGTATCTACCCGGTCAATCATTCTCATATCGAAAGGTACTTCAATTGTATGAGTTCCATCTTTTAATTGATAGCCATTGGAGACAGATATTTGGTCGAAGTTATTGAGTACATCGATTTTGGTTAGACATAAATCCGTCACTCCATTAACCATCATGCTGTATTTTAATTGAACTAAATCAAGCCATCCGCATCGTCGCGCACGGCCTGTTGTTGCTCCAAATTCACCACCTTCTTTGCGTAAGCGTTCTCCGATCTCATTATCTAATTCTGAAGGAAACGGTCCTGATCCAACTCTGGTACAATAAGCCTTGGCAATTCCTATAACCTTACGAATGGAATTAGGCGGAACTCCTAATCCGGTGCTTACACCAGCAGTAATTGTATTCGATGAAGTAACGAATGGATAAGTTCCAAAATCTACATCCAGCATCGTTCCTTGAGCACCCTCAGCAAGAATGGATACATTTTTTTGTAATAAATCACCCAGCCAATATTCTGCATTGATGGTTTTTAAGGATCTTAGTTTTTCAATACTTTCTAGCCATTGTTTTTCCAAGGATTCTATTTCAAATTCTACAGCCGGATATTGTCGGATAAATTGTAGATGTTTTTCTTTTAATTGTTGATACTTGGTTTCAAATCCTGCAAGATGGATATCACCTACGCGAAGCCCATTCCGACCTGTTTTATCCATATAACAAGGTCCAATTCCCCTAAGTGTGGAACCAATTTTTTCTTTTCCTTTGGACGCTTCAGAAGCGAGATCTATCCACCTGTGGCTAGGTAATATTAAATGAGTCTTCAAAGAGACCAACAATCGTTCTTTCAAATCAGGAACCTGAGCATGAATTTGATCGATTTCTTTGGCTAAGGTTATAGGATCTAAAACAACACCGTTGCCAATAACATTTAAGGTATTTTTTCTAAATATGCCGGAAGGAATGGTATGTAGGACATACTTAACACCATCAACATAAAGGGTATGACCTGCATTAGGCCCTCCTTGGAATCTACAAACTACTTGATATTGATCGGCTAAATAATCTACGATTTTTCCTTTTCCTTCATCCCCCCATTGGAGGCCGAGTATTACATCTACAGGCATGATGTGAGCGAGATTGGTAAGGGGCGAAGGTAAATAAAAGATTAGACTTTAGCTCCAGCTATTATTAAAATTAAACATATATCGGATTTCAATCCCTGTTATATGGTCTTGGACTGAACTAAAGGATTATAAATGTCAAATTCAAAAAATGCATTACCTGCTTACGTCATTTAAACAACCCTATCTGCCAAAATTTGTAAGGATAAGGGATATAAGTCAATGGACCCGGGGTCAAGGATTCATCAGTAAACAATATACCCCATCTGATCAGTTCTAGACTGGACCGAACTCCAGAATAATTTTTAACTACATTCCATGCACGATACATGTCCTTAGACCAATGGATATCATCCATGAGAATGATGCCCTTGGGATTTAATAATTTTAAAAGTTGTTGGACATACATACAGGTTGATTCAAATGTATGATCTCCATCCAAGAATATGAAATCATACCGCTCATTTTTGTGTTCTTCTAAGAATTCATTGAATCTAGCAAGTTTTATAGTAGCGTGTTTCAGCTTGTGACTTTGTAGTAATTGTGATGTGTTTTTTGCAAAATATGGGTTGCCTTCCACTCCGGTTAATGAAGCCTTGCGATCTACAATTCCCATCGTTAATGTACTGATCCCCAGGCATGAACCCAATTCCAGAATGCGTTTAGGCTTTATGTAATAGACGAGCCGATACAATTCAAAAAGTCTGGACAAGGGTGATAAAGCCTTATTGGCAAACTTTCCTAAATTTTGTCCTGTTTGTTGTCGCTCCACACCAAATGGATTGGATGGGATCACATCATTTGAAGAAATCGTCTGGTGATAAGCCTGATGTATGGTTCTAAAATCATAGTAACTACTATCTTGGTCAAAAACGGATTGGATTAAGTCATAAATATAGGGACTGTGAATTCGGTATATCGTTTCAGCCCGCCAGTAATAGCGGGCGAAAATCCAGATTTTTTCGAATAATTGATTTAAATGCCTCATTGAGAAGGCGAATATATTAAAATAAATTATATTTGTAAATTATTACTATATCATGTATATGAAGAACAACACTATATTTCAAATAAAATTTTTTGTAAGTATTTTTTTCATTAGTGTCGGTGTATCCGGGTTTAGTCAATTTGAATTTAAGGAAGCCATATTTCAAAAAACTTTTTTTTCCGGAATACCCATTTCTATGACAGATATCAATGGGGATTACACGGATGATCTGATCGTATTAGATCAGGGAAAGCGTTTATGGATAGGATTGAACTCCGGACAAGGACACTATTTTTGGAATAATCTAAATGCAGAATCCAATTCAGTACTATGGTCAGTTAATATTGCTGATTTAGACCGCAATGGTTATCAGGATATCATACTTGGTGGGAGTAACGATGGTATAAAGGTTTATTACCAATACCAGCAAGGATTTCAGAAAGTGGGGCTGGATCAATCCTTGTTTTTTTCACAATCCGCCACTGTTTATGATATCAATAGAGATGGATGGATGGACTATACAATCTGTGATGATAATGCAAAATCAAAAGTATACATCAATCGAAAAGGGATTTTGGAATTGGATACCAATTTGATTCAATTAGGTTTAACTCCATCAAGTGTGGAAGCAGGTAATTATGGAATACTTTGGTCTGATTTTGACCAGGACGGTGATGGCGATCTTTATATTTCAAAATGCCGTGCTGGTGTAGATAATCCATCAGACAAAAGAAGGATTAATTTATACTATCGCAACGATCATGGTGTCTTTACAGAACAAGGTGAAGCCTATGGAATAGCTTGTAGTGATCAAAGTTGGACGAGTTTAAATGGAGATATAAATGGAGATGGTACTCTGGATTTGATTGTTTTAAATCACTATTCTCCGAATAAAATTTATATCCAAAAGTCAAACGGATTATTTGATGATGTCACCATTTCATCAGGTCTGAATTATCAGGGTACACCATTGGAAGGAGCTTTAAAAGACTGGGATAACGATAGTGATTTAGACTTATTGATAGCAGGAACACAGGTAGAATTATGGCTGAATGATGGCTTAGGGCATTTCACTAAAACCTATACGAATTTCGGCGCTAAACCATTTTCTTCCTTTGCAGTAGGCGATATAAACAAGGATGGTTATCTCGATATTTATGCCTCATACGCTGATTTATTGAATTACCCCACCAATCAAAAAGACCAACTTTGGTTGCACCCGGGAGGTCAGAACCATTGGGTAAGTTTGAGTTTCAAAGGCACCATATCCAATTTAAACGGTATTGGTTGTATGGTCTATTATTATCTGGGTGGGCAGAAGTTCGTCCGGGAATTACAAGGCGGCGAGTCCTTTGGAATTCAAAATAGCTTGAATATGTATCTTGGGCTTAAGGAACACACGCTTATTGATAGTTTGCTGGTTATTTGGCCTAGTGGAATTAAGGATATCTATTATCAATTAGATGTAGATCGATCCTATTTAATCGAAGAAAATGGCTGCTGCACGTCTCATAGGGACATCAATCCAAATCTTGATATCGTGCAATGCAAGGGGGAAGAAAGTAAGCTCCAATGTTCTTCCGGATTGACTCAGTGGATATGGAATACAAGTGAAACTACTGAAGCAATAAACATTAAACAACCCGGCATTTATTTTTATCAAGCCAAAGATTCCAATCATTGTCTGGTTCAATCTAAATCCATAGGACTCATTTTAGATCCCATTGAAACGCCAAGACTTAGTTATAATTATGAAAAATTAATTTGTGATGGTGTTTATTTGCCCTTAAGTGTGATAGGATACAAGCATATTAAGTGGTGGAATGGCGATACGAATATAGTTCAAAAAATAGATCAGTCCGGAATCTATTTTGCCACCGTTCAGGGACTTTGTCAGGAATTCAATACCGATACACTTCATCTGACTAAAATAGATCCATTAACGACTCCTAAGGTTAAAGTCGATACCTTATTTGGTCCGGGAAAAGCACTGTTAAAAGGGGATCGGGAGGAGCTGAATTGGTATGAAAATGAATCTGATCAAACACCCCTCTTTGTAGGTAAAAATTTTGAAAGTCCGGAATTAAAAGCTTCGCGGCAATATTGGGTCGAAGGTTTTACAAATACCCAATATCAGGGCATTCACGGAGGAATGTTAAAGCCTGTATTTGAGTCAGGCGCCTATCATGCTTCTTTTTTAAATCCTGAAATGTTCTTTAATGCTTATCAAGATTTTATTTTAGATTCTGTTACCGTTTTTACAGATCGCGCAGGAATAAGAATTATAGAATTGAGAGATGGAAATAAGAAAGTATTATTATCATCCACACATGATTTAGTTATAGGAAAGAATCAAATCTTTTTAGGATTTAGTGTGCCACAATCTAAAGGATTGTATAGTATTTCAACCAATGAGGACAACAATAAAACAGCATTAGGAACCTCTAGTCCAAGATTGGAGCGAAGCAACATTGGTTTTTACTATCCATTTTTTATTCAGGATAAATGCCGTATTCTAACTTCCAGTGTAAGTGATGCCTATTATTATGCATTTTTTGATTGGGTCATAAGGCCTCTTGATGAGATTTGTACCAGTGATCGTATAGCTGTGCCAGTGATCGTAAATCCTGTTAATAATGATGATTTAAAACATCAAACAAATAACATTCGGGTACAGCAGAATAAGGAAGAACTTATCATTTCATGTCATTCTGGAGTTATGACTCAAGTTCAAATTGTGAACGTACAAGGGCACATATTATATAATTCGAAAAAGAAATTAAGTACTTATGTGATTCCAATAGACCAATGGTTAAAAGGAATTTATTTTATTATTACCATGGATGATTCAGGCAGACCCTACTACCATAAAGTAGTGATCGATTAAAGGAAATAAAATATCAATATTTACCTCTTTATTAAAATAGTATATATTAATCTAAGGCAAAATAAATAAAAGAGGCCTTGAATAATTATCCAAGACCTCTTTAAGGGTGGTAGACCGGGCTCGAACCGGCGACCCTCGGTACCACAAACCGATGCTCTAACCAACTGAGCTACAACCACCATGTTACCCGCTCATCGGCATGAAGTATGCCGAATGGGAGCGCAAATATATAAAAAATAATTTTATTGTTGTTGTGGTTCAGATTGAAGTGTAAATTTTTGTTCGACAGGATTTAGAGGAACATTCACCAAAGCACCTAAAGAGTCGATTAGACTTAGTTTAATGGTGTTTTCACCCATAGGTAGCCCTTCTAGATAATAAGGTTGCCAAGTATCGATTACGAATTCTTTTCCATTAATATCAGCTTTTACCTTATAATTTGGTCCAAGGTTGCAATTCGCTAAATAAAAATCCAGCATAATTTTTTTTGTTTCAGCACCCAAATAAGTTCCTTTGGGACGGCTGTAAAAGATCATAGGTTGGGTGACTGGGCTCACCTTGGTAAACGTATTCTGAGCGATATTGGCCAATACCAGCGCACTGGCTGCTTTGGTTTTAATACTCTCATGATATGATCTAGAAAGAAAAGCTAATATGTAATGCTCTCCACTGTCGATTGGAAAGTCAAATGAAGGCGTGTATTTAGCTTCATAAGGTTTATTATCGACGATGAGGTGAATATGCTGACCTTTATCTGAATTCGCGCACATCTTTTGCGGTGCGTCAGGCGTTTGCATACCCAATTGATAATTACCACTAATCCCAAATTCGAATGTTCCATTCAGATAGGTCATTGAACTTAAACTAACATCTGGAAATTCTTGAGAAGGTGCGAAAGGGGTCATGACTACCTCACTGGTTGATGGATCACTGGTTTTTTGAGAAGGGCTGTTTTGTTTGCAATAGAAGAAGAATAATGTGCTCATAAACAAGCTTAAACACAATAATTTTTTCATATTTTAAATTTTTATATATATTTACCATAAAATTATGCAAATTTGTGACATCTTTTCATTTTAATATTTACTATCTGTGGAATTACCCTCTGACGAGCACATTTTTAACTTAATTAAGGATGGTAAGGAAGAGGGAATCAATCAATTGTTTCATAAATATTACAAGTCCATAGTTATTAAAATTCATAGAATTCTGATGGATCAGCAAATAGCTGAGGATTTAGCGCAAGAACTTTTCATGGATTTTTGGACTAAAAGAGATCAAATTGCAATTCAACAATCCATTGGCTCTTATTTGAATAGATCAGCATATAATCGCGCATTAAACTTCATTAAATCCAAAAAATTAAACTTTAATGATATTGATTCAGTCAATGAAACTGAATTTGTCAATAGAGAGGAATATGAAGAAGAATCCAATTATGATCTCCAGTTAGCTCAAGTGTATAAGTCGATTGAAAGTTTACCGGAGAAGTGCAGGATCGTCTTTTCCATGAGCCGATTTGAAGAGATGACCTATGCTATGATTGCAAAAGAATTGGGTATTTCGATTAAAACGGTTGAAAATCAAATATCAAAAGCACTTAAATATTTAAGAAATCAGTTAAAAAAAGAGTAATATTGTAGGGGGAAAGACAAAATTAGTTGTCTTATTGGTGTAAAGCTTATTTATGAATGCATTAGAAAACATACACAAAAGACTTTCCGGAGCGCTAAACTCCCAGGAAGTAGAGGTATTTAATGCATGGTTGGATGCAGATTCAAGAAATAAATCTCTATTTGAACAACAAAAACGTATTTGGGATCAATCTGCCAATTTTGGCTCAGACTTGAATGTGGATGTGGACAAAGCCCTATTATTGTTCAAATCTAAAATTGCTACAGTAGATCAAGTTCCTAAAGAAGCCAAAAAAGTAAGCCTTTTCCCAAATTCATTTTTAAGAATTGCAGCATCCATTTTGTTTATTTTTGGATCTGTGGCCATTTGGTATGTAATGTCTGATAATGTTGTACCACATGACCAATTGGTTCAAACGGATGGAGATATAAAAAAATTGACTTTAGCGGATAACTCTCAAATAACCATGAACGCGAAGTCTTCGCTGAATTATCCTGAATCATTCCCTGGTAGGGAAAGACGTGTAACATTAAAGGGAGAAGCATTTTTCGCTATAGCTAAGAATCCAGAGAAGCCTTTTATTATTAGTACCGAGTCCGGAGAAATTAAAGTACTGGGTACACGATTTAATGTAAAAGAAACCACAAATCCTTCAGGAATTGAAGTTTTGGTTGAAGAAGGTCGTGTTTCATTCCAGACTAAATCGAAGGATGCAGTCCATATATTAAGTGCTGGTGATAAATTAATCTTGAATAATACTACCAGCCAAATGCTCATTCAGCACAAGTCGAATATGAATGATTTGGTTTGGTTTACCCACTCATTGGAATATGTGAATTCGAAGCTTGGAACAGTTGTTAGCGACCTGAGTAAGTATTTTAAAGTGCCTATTCATCTAGAACAACCATGTCTAGAAGGCCTTCGATTTACTTCACCTATGGATCTTAGCAAAAATCAAGATGTAAAAAGAATTGTAGAAATTCTAACTGAAAGTTTAAATCTTAAAGTAATACCTAGTCAGACGGATACCATTATTCTAGATGGTGTATGCCAGTAAATTTGTAACTTCACCGCTTGTAAAATCAAGCTTTTTTGAAGAAACGATTCACAACATGTTGCTTCTTGTTCATTTTCTATTATTGTTCTGCGCAAGAACAATTTACACATAATATATACTTTAAATCTGATGCTCAATCCCTCGATCAAACATTAATCCAACTCAGTAAGGTATCGCGAATTAATATTTCATTTGACCATACTTTGGTTTCAGGATTTAAGGCAGCCCCGATAAACCAATCGAGTACCTTCAAGGAAATCTTAGAAGAATTATTAGCTCCGACTAAATTGAAGTATAAAATTCTGGAAGACCAACAAATAGTTATTCAAGGAAAAAAGGAAAGCAATCCAAAATATTACTTATCTGGCAGGATTTCTGATAGTATTACTGGTGAATTTTTAATTGGTGCAATCGTTTATGATCAATTATCTGGAAAGCATATTGAAACTAATGATTATGGATTTTATAGTATCAATACTACGAATGAAATAGTACAGTTGGAATGTTTTTATTTAGGCTATGCCAAATGGAAACAAAGAATCATTTTAAAGAATCAAAACACAACAAGAAATATTTTTTTGTCGCCCGCTATTTCACTTCCTGAAGTAGTAGTAACTCAGAAAACGCCACATACAAATAACCTGAATGAACATCCTGACATTAATCTAACAGATTTAAAAAATAACCCCAAGGTGCTTGGACAACAAGATATCGTTAGAGGCTTAATGTTGGAACCAGGAATAACCAGTGGAGCCGATGGTTTCGGTGGATTGAATTGTAGAGGAGGAAGTTATGACCAGAATCTTTTTTTATTAGATGATGTTCCGGTCTATTATCCGAGTCACGGTCTGGGGCTGATGAGTATATTTAATGCAGATGCTATTCGTAATATTCGTTTTTTCAAATCAAATATTCCAGCAGCGTATAACGGCAGGTTATCTAGTATTATAGATGTGCATACTAAGGATGGTAATTTGAATCAATGGTCTTCTGATATTAGCATTGGCTTACTAAATGCAAACGCATTAATAGAAGGACCAATTATTAAAAATAAACTTTCGATATTAGTAGCAGGTAGACGAACCGTACTTGATCCTTTTATTAAAGAAACCACTAAGTTTTTTAAAGATAAAGAAGGAAAAGAAGGTTATTCAAATTATTATTTTTATGATTTGAATGCAAAAATAAATTTAAAAATTTCCAATAAACAGCGATTTTATTTAAGTTATTATCAAGGGAAGGATTTATTCACTGATGAAGAATTATTATTTGATATTCAGGATCAGGAAGCAACTACTTACAAGAAATTTTATCATTTGAGCTGGCGTAACGAATTACTTTCTGCTCGTTATAATGTACAACTAGCCAAAAATTTATTCTCAAATGTGGTTGTGTATAGTAGTAAATTTCAAAGTACATCCGAACAATATAATTCGTATGTTTCGCAAGTGTCTAATGTTCGAAATGATTCAGCATTACTGGGAAGATCATTTTATTCTAACATATTAGAAAAAGGATTATTATGGAGATTGGATTATTCACTCAGTACGCATCATCGAATAATAATGGGAATAAAATTATCTGACCAGATTTTTAAACCAACTATATATAGTTACAACCAAAAGAATTTTTTAAATATAGATTTAATTCAATTTATTCCTGAACCAAATGACAGCATTGGCACCGTTAATCGTAAAAAAAATCAGGAATATAATTTTTATATTGAAGATCAATATACGATTAGAAAAATATTGGAATTGACAGCAGGATTTAGATCTGCAGTTTTTACTTATGATCACATCAATCAAGGTTCCATTTTTCCAAGAATAGCTATTCAATCTAAAGCGTGGAACCATGTGGTTATTGGAGGAGCTTGGGATCAACAAATACAATCTTTGCATCTGTTGAATTCAAATTCTATTGGTTTACCAACGGATTTATGGGTTCCTTCAACACAACAATTCAAGCCTCAACATATGGAGTCTTTTACTCTATTTATGAATCTCAACGTTCTCAAACATCAATGGCGTTTTGAAGCCTACGAAAAGGCATTAAAAGGATTAATTCATATCAAAGAAGGGGCGAGTTTTGATTTAGGAAGTTTGAATACCTGGCAAGACCAGGTTGTATTGGGTAAAGGACATTCAAAGGGATTTGAAGCAAGTGTTGAAGGTAAAATGGAATCCCTGAAGTATCGATTAAATTATACAAGATCTCATTCTACCAGACATTTTGCAGAAATCAACAATGGGCAGACGTTTGATTATTTGTTTGACCGACCACATCAACTTAATATAAGTTTGTATTGGAATGTACGGCCACATTTAGTTATATCATCGTTGTTTGAATATAGTTCCGGAAGTCCGATCAGTTTACCTATTGGAAAATATGAGTACATATCTAGGGATTTAGATGCAACTAAAACCATAGTATTTGTCAATGATGAAATCAATGGATTGCGCTTACCCAATTATATGAGATTGGATTTGGGTTTAAATTATACTATACGCAACACAAAGAACATTCAGGAAATCAGTTTTGGAATTTATAATATTTTAAATCGAAGAAATCCTGTTTTTATTGAATTGGCATCAGATCCTAAGAATCCAACTCAGGATATATTTAACCAGGTTAGCCTGATGCCATTTCTACCTTCATTAAGTTATCGTATCAAATGGAACTAATGGACAAATATCGATTTCAAAATACGTTTACAAGAATACCCGATGTTATGAGGTTTAGCAAATTATTTTATGTAGTCTTTTTATTGACTGGTATGCAATGCAGGAGTCCATATAACATAGATATTGGCGATCAGAATGTATGGTATCAGGTATCTGCTTATGTAGTTCCATCAAAACCTATACTTTTTTATGTATCCAAAGTTGGCCAGCCAGTCGGAGAAGCTGATTACCAACTCAAGGATACTGCTAAAATTTATTTTACAAACGGCAGTAATGAATATCTCATTGAACCTAAATATTTTCCAAATCAATTAAATCCTGTTTATCAATTGTCTAATTGGAATGCAACTTCTGACGAAAGTGAAATCAAAGTAATATTTAATTCAGGTCAAGAATTAAGTTCCAAGGTCAGCATTCCAAAAGATTCGATTTCATGTAGTATTGATTATACTGAGACCAGTTTTATTGATAATGCAGTCCAAAGCGTAAAACTACAAATGCATTGGCCGGATCAAACACAGACATTTCATTATTACCATTTGGTTATTAAAAAAGTAGACTGGAATTATGACGGACAGGGTGGATATAAGTCTGAGGGCCTTTCTAATGTAGAAATAACACCTGCTGACAGCAGAAGCCTCAAGGGAGTTACGATTTTGAGTCATGAACCGGGCCTCCTATTAACAGATGCCCTCTTAATGGAAAACAACATGAATTTGGATTTATTGGTTAAAACCACAGGGCCGATTAGTAGGAATAAGGAACGATTTAAGGAATTACAGATAGAACTAAGGACGGTTTCTGAAGAGTATTATAAGTTTCACAAGTCTGTAGCGCTACAATTGTCGTCAAGTCAATCGGGTTTTCCTGTTTTGGAACCCATACGAACTTATACTAATATCATTGGTGGGCAAGGCATTTTTGCCTCCTATAGGAGTACATTTAGTACTAAATTGATTCAATAATAATTATTTTAATAGTTTTTTGTAGAAATTGCTGTGGTTGTCTATCTTTGCGCCCACTCGGAGGAATGGCAGAGCGGTCGAACGCGGCGGTCTTGAAAACCGTTGACTGTAACAGGTCCGGGGGTTCGAATCCCTCTTCCTCCGCTTCTTTAAGAATGACCCCTATAATCAGTACATATGTCATACTATGTGTACATTCTCTATTCTGAAGTTCAAGATAAATATTATATCGGCAGTACACAAGACGTTACTGAAAGACTCGATCGTCATAATTCGGGAAAAGAAAAATATACTAGCAAGTATATTCCGTGGAATCTTGTGCTTAGTCTTGAAAAGGAAACTAGATCTGAAGCCTATCAACTTGAGATTAAGATAAAAAATCTTAAGAGAGAAAAGCTTTTAAAATTTATTGAAAAATATAAATAATAATTCGAATGCAGACGCACTCTCCGAGTGGTCTGCATGCCGACCGAAGCGTCGGCATCCCTCTTCCTCCGCTTCTTTTTTAATGATGAGCCCCCTAATGAGTACATATGTCATACTATGTGTACATACTCTATTCTGAAGTTCAAGATAAATATTATATCGGCAGTACACAAGACGTTACTGAAAGACTCGATCGCCATAATTCGGGAAAAGAAAAATATACTAGCAAGTATATTCCGTGGAATCTTGTGCTTAGTCTTGAAAAGGAAACTAGATCTGAAGCCTATCAAC